>Ga0209023_10000664_pt1 | contig 50464 bp, 45 predicted proteins | sample LakOneMetagenome_FD_187468 | JGI IMG/M metagenome (GOLD analysis project Ga0209023, IMG submission 187468) | Freshwater and sediment microbial communities from Lake Erie, Canada (SPAdes) (version 2) | ecosystem: Environmental > Aquatic > Freshwater > Lentic | place: Lake Erie, Canada... | reverse complement strand
GGTAATGCTGAAAAAAGGTACACACACTATTGAAATGACCTATGAACTACGCTTCTTCAAGACAGGCTTGTATCTATGCTTGTTAGGCTTATTACTTTATGGTGGCTTGTGGTTCTACCTTAAAAAAAGAAGCGCTAAGGAACAAACAATATAACCGAAAGTTTAGCACATAACAATTCAGCATGGTATCCATGCTGTTATTTACCTTTTTATTCAGTCAGCTATGCGCTATATTCTTCAGCATATAAACACAATTATAGAAACCTATAAAGGAGATATACCTCTCTCTCATTTTCTTAAGAATTATTTTAAACAATACCCCATACTAGGTAGCAGGGATAGGCGAACGCTGAGCGCAATGGCATATGGATGGTATCGTTCAGCCAAGGGCATCAGCGACAATACCATGTATATTGAAGTAATGACCCGCTGGCTAAACGAAAATAAACTACTCGCGACTCCACTTACAGAATTACTATCTGCTACGCCTGAAACAGCCTTGCAATTCAGTCTTGAAAAGCTATTCCCTTTTGACCTGGAGTTATCTTCGGGAATAACCAGGGAATCATGGTTAACATCAATGCTCACACAGCCTGACCTTTTTATACGTATACGTAAAGACAAAGGCAAGATCATCAGCTTACTCAATGGTCAGCAAATACCCTTTACTTTCATTACTGATAGCTGTCTGGCACTTCCAAATGGTGCGAAGATAGATGTGCTCTTACCCGATGATACCTATGTGGTACAGGATGCATCTTCTCAACAAACCGGCAGTTATTTTTCTCCTTCAAAAAATGAGCTGTGGTACGACTGCTGCTCGGGAGCCGGTGGCAAATCACTGCTGCTTAAAGACCTTGAACCCGGTGTAAGGCTAACTGTGTCTGACAAGCGGGAGAGCATTATCCACAATCTGCTACAGCGATTTAAACTCTACCGCCATACGCTACCCGTCACGCACATAGCGGATGTTGCAAACAAAGAAGCTTTCGATAATAAAATAGGAACTAAGTTGTTCGATAATATTATTTGTGATGCACCATGCAGCGGATCAGGAACCTGGGCACGCACGCCGGAACAGCTGCATTTTTTCAAACCGGATAGTATAAATGACTTTGCTGCATTACAGAAAAAAATTGCAGTAAACGTAGCTGGGCATCTTAAAGAAGGAGGCAGGCTTATCTATATCACCTGCTCTGTTTTCAGGAAAGAGAACGAAGAAGTTGTGCAAGAGATCGTAAAGCAAACAGGTCTACAACTCGTTACCGCTCAATTCATCAATGGTATATCAATAAAGGCAGACAGCATGTTCATCGCTGTTTTAAAGAAATAGAAAATCCGGCATAAGCTGCCGGCTTTTCTATTTCTGAAATTACTAATTACTGCTTCGCAGACTTCGCCTTAAATTTGTTAATAGCATTCCTGGTAAAATCGCTCAGCACCAGCTCCCCACTTATGGAAGCACGGTCAGAAAGCAATGCATCCCAATGCTCAGTACCGTGCCAGAATATTTTTTTCAATTGCGCCATTGCTTCAGGACTGCTATGAGCGAGATGCTCTGACAATTTTATTACCGCATCATCTACTTCTAGTATTGTCTTATGTATCTCGGCGTAAAGGCCATGACGTTTTGCCCATTCTGCAGAGCGCCATTCTGTAGCATCCATTGCCAGCTGCGAAAAACCAGATACACCTATCTTCCGCTCCACTGCTGGGCCTACAACAAATGGCCCTATGCCAACTGCCAACTCACTTAATTTCACTGATGCATCATGACTTGCTATTGCATAATCAGTCGCTGCTATTACACCTACACCGCCACCTACTGCCTTACCATGTACACGGCCTATGATCAGCTTATGGCATTTACGCATAGCATTGATCACATGTGCGAAGCCGCTGAAAAATTGCTTGCCTTCTGCCTTATTACTGATTGCCATCAGCTCATCGAATGATGCGCCTGCACAAAATGCACCTTCTCCGGCGCTGCGCAGTATGATTACCTTTACACGGTTATCAATTCCTATATCGTTTATCGTTTTTGCCAGGTCGTTAAGTATAGCCGCAGGCAATGAATTACTCGATGGATGGAAAAATTCTATAGTAGCTATTCCATGTTCTATTTCATGACTTACATAGCCTTCTTTATGTCGCATATAGATAAATTAAAAGTTAAAAAACTGCCTATCACAAAGTTACTCAAATTTGCAAATAATAGGCTTTTATCGCGATAAGCGTGGAATTTCTAACAGCCAAACTGGTCTAAAGCTGTATTTTGTACCTGATTATGGCTGCAAGAACAATAGGCATTATGGGCGCTATGCCCGAAGAGATTAGTGAAGTAGTACAACTGCTCGTCGATAGGCAGGAATGCTCGATGGGCAAAAGAACCTACTATACCGGAACGATTCAGGGCATCAATGCGGTCATAGTCTTCTCCCGTTGGGGCAAAACAGCAGCAGCGGCAACAGTATCAGCGCTGATACATGAGTTCAAAATAACCGATCTCATCTTCACCGGTGTTGCCGGCGGCATCGATCCGTCATTAAGTATCGGTGATATTGTCATAGCAAAACAGCTGGTACAGCACGATATGGATGCCCGCCCCCTCAAGCCCAGGCATGAGATCCCTTTACTCGGCAAAACATTTTTCGAAAGCGACAAATACTCATTCGATATGGCGGTAAGTGCTGTAAAGGAAATGTTGGAAAACAAACATCTTCACGAACTCATCCCAAACGAAGAATTAAAGCATTTCGGCATTGAACAACCAAAACTGTTTACAGGAGATATTGCAAGCGGAGATAAGTTCTTTGCAGACAGTAACGATACAAATCAGCTGGCAGCAGACCTGCCGGCAACCTTATGTGTAGAGATGGAAGGCGCAGCCGTCGCACAGGTTTGCTATGAGTACAATATACCATTCACTGTTATCCGTACTATTTCAGATACTGCTGACCATAAGTCCGCTATCGACTTCCCCGCATTTATCAAAAGCGTATCCAGTAAGTACTCTTTGCAGATAATCAGGAACATCTTTTCAAAATTATAATCAACATGCATTCACAGAAAAAGCGGCCGACAAAATACCGGCCGCTTTTGTTTATAATGCCATTAAAACTATTCCTGCTTAAGCATCCTTACCATAGTAAGTATCGTTGCAATGGCTACAGTTTCACCGGTTTCATCATACACATCTACCAGCCACTTTACTATACCCTTCGCTATATCTTCCGGGGTGCGCTTCTCCTGTGCTGTTTTTTCTTTCACGGTAAGCCTTACCCCAATTGTCATACCAGGGTATACAGGCTTTGTAAAGCGTGCCTCATCAATTCCATAGTTCAGCAATACCGGGCCTTTCTTAGCGTCTACAAAAAGACCAGCAGCCTTCGACAATATAAAGTAACCATGCGCTACCCTTCTTTCAAAGATGGTTCCTTCCAGCGACGTCGCATCCATGTGCGCATAAAAATTATCACCGCTCACGTTTGCGAAGTTGGTAATGTCCGCTTCACTCACTGTATGTTTTGCAGTTACTACTGTATCTCCTATTTCCAGTTCTTCAAAATGCTTACGGAAAGGATGGATATCCGTTTCACGTTGCTTTGCATGCTGTTGGTAAACATTGGTAATGCGCGTGATAGTTGTTGGCGAGCCCTGTAATGCCGTACGCTGCAGGTAGTGCATTACACCACGCTTGCCCCCCATTTCTTCCCCGCCTCCTGCCCTGCCCGGGCCGCCGTGCACCAGCATAGGCAACGGCGAACCATGCCCTGTGCTTTCTTTTGCACAGTCCGCATTCAGTATCAGTATTCGGCCATGCATGCTTGCAGTACCTAGTACCAGTTCCTTAGCTATATCATCGTCCTGTGTTACTATAGATGCTACCAGCGACCCCTTACCCATCTTAGCAAGCTCTATTGCATCATCTATAGTGTCATACGGTATGATGGTTGATACCGGACCAAAGGCCTCTATATTATGACAGTCCGTATTTACAAACGGATTTGTGTTCAGGAAGATCATCGGAGGCAAAAATGCTCCCTTTTCCTTGTCCGCGCCCATTACTTCAAACTGGTCCATATTGCCAATCACCAGGCTCTGCGATTTAGACAGCAACTGAACTTTCTCTCTCACTTCATTACGCTGCGATATACCTGCTAGTGGCCCCATACGCACTTCTTTGATGGATGGGTCGCCAACCACAGTCGTCTGCAGCCTTTTACCCAACGCTATCTGCACATCCTCTACCCTGTCTGCAGGTACAATGATACGGCGGATAGCCGTACACTTCTGCCCTGCCTTTGTAGTTACTTCACGCACCACTTCTTTGATGAAAATATCAAACTCTGCCATACCGGGATGTACATCAGGAGCCAGAATACAGCAGTTCAGCGAATCCGCTTCCATAGTAAATGATACCGCTTCAGAAAGTATCCTCGGATGCGACTTCAGCATACGTCCGGTTGTTGCCGAACCTGTGAATGTCACTATGTCCTGCGTTTCTATATTATCCAGTATCCCTCTTGCCGAGCCGCATATCAGTTGCAGGGATCCGGGAGGGAATATTCCGGACTTAATGATCTCTTCAAAAACAACTTCCGTAAGGTAAGACGTAAGAGTAGCAGGCTTAACTATGGCAGGTACACCTGCCAGCAGGTTCACTGCTATCTTTTCCAGCATACCCCACACCGGGAAGTTGAATGCATTGATATGTATGGCAACACCCTCCAGCGGCACCATGATATGCTGCCCTATAAATGTATTGTTCTTCGATAATTTTGCAGTATCACCATCCACATAAAAGCGTTCATCAGGAAACTGGCGGCGCAGGCTTGCATAAGAGAATAGATTCCCAATACCACCTTCTATATCCACCCACGAGTCAGAACGTGTTGCACCCGTCATAGCACTGATCGTATAAAATTGCTCCTTGCGCTCCATCAGGTACATCGCCAATGCCTTTAGCATACGGCCACGCTCTTGAAAGGTGAGTTTGCGTAATGCAGGACCACCTGTCTTGCGGGCATACTGCATCATAGCGCCAAAATCCAGCCCGTCACTGCTGGCTGTATAGATAGCTGCTCCGGTTATTGCATTATGCAGCGTTTCGCCTTCTTTTGTTCCGTTCACCCATTTACCCTCTGCGTAGTTCTTCAGTTGTGTTACTGACATATGTATATTTTAGAAAAGATTACTTTTGTAAGGACATGCAATTTAAAGATTTTTAGGCGGCTATTCGCAAGATTTACTTAATACCACCCAAACAATTAACAATATTGTTATATCTTCAAGGTAACAACCATCCATAATGAAAAGAATCAATTTTCTTCTATTTTTCACATTGATTTACTCATCTTCATTCGGGCAGAAAATACATTTTACAGACAGCGCAAACATCTGGAACATGTATTACGTGAATGGAGGTGATGATGTGCTTACAGGATATCCTGTTGTAAATAAATATGTGGGCGATACGGTAATTCATGGTATCACGTATAAGACTCTTTTTTGTCACGGAACAGGTTTTCATAACTCAATAGCATATGTAAGAGAAGATTTTGTTTCGAGTAAAGTATATGCGATATACCCTATTAAGGATACGGATACCGTAGAGAAAGTACTTTATGATTATACTTTACAGGTAGGTGATACTTTCAATAGCGGTTATGACAAAAGTATTGTATCCATGATTGATTCAGTCCAGATTAATACTTTGTGGTATAAGGTTTGGCATTTTAACGGTTCATCCATTGGGACAATCGAAGGTATTGGTTCATTATTAGGCCCTAACACCCCTCTTGATTCAATTGTCTCACCCGAGGAGAGAGGGCATCTTAGATGTTTTATCAATAGTGGCAACACCTTTCCACTGAGTACAAAAATTGACTATTACTTCGATAACAATTCTAGTTGCATCAGCACTTTCGGAGTAAATGAACATGTTGACGTAAAAAGTGTTTTCTCCGAAAACACTCAGTTGTCCATTTTACCAAATCCGATCAATAAAGCAAGTAAACTGGTATTACCGGAGAGCCTTGCTTCAGGCATGTTCGTTGTTCAAAACATAATTGGCCAAACCATCGTCAACTCAAATTTTCAAAACAAAAAGGAAATTATATTTGGTGACAAGATCAAACTACCAGGCATTTATTTCTACAGAGTCACTGACAATCAAAGTAAAGCTATCTATTCAGGCAAGTTTATTTCTAACTAATGGTTGCCGTTATTACATGTAGGTACATTATTTGGATATTTTCCCTTATTTTTGAAGCTATATATACATTTTTTGTGAGAAGGATCATCTTAGCTGCAGTATTTACCCTCATATGCCTGCCCTCGTTTGCGCAGAAGATCAAGTTTACCAATAACACCAACAGATGGTCCATGATAGATAGTACCATTGGCTGCTGCATTCCTTATGTTGTAAGGTTTACGACTGCGCATTACGATGGAAGGGACACTATCAATGGGCTTAAGTATCAACGGCTCTATTATGATTTTGGGTCATGCCTTGTCAGGGAAGATCAGGGCAGGGTATATGTAATTGGAAATGTGGACTCAACAGAACGGGTACTCTATGACTTTAACCTGAAACTGAATGATACTATTCATCAGTACTATGCTTATGATATCTATACAAGTTGGGTGAGCAGTATGGACTCCACGCAGCTATACGGTATCTGGTACAAGGTTTGGCACTTTGACGGCATGGATACAAATGTATACACGAATAAGGTGTTCACTTATCAGTATAATGTTATTGAAGGTATCGGTTGCACTAATGGCGTTTACTTCCCTGCTGCTCCTTACGATTATTCAGCCTATTCAGATCAGTTGCTTTGCTTCCACAATGATATGGGCTACGATGGTCCGTTTAGTAAGCCGGTAACTACTTACGGTTACGATTATACAGGATCATTCGATAATGACCTCAGTTGCGCTACATTTCAACCTGCACCACCTGTAGTTACTCCTCCGGCGGGCGAAGAATCATTGTCGACCAAGCTGCTCGCTGAAAATACGGGTAAGGCAATTGTGACCCCGAACCCGGTTACTGATGCTAGCATCGTTGTTTTCCCATCAATCGTCAGGTCGGGAACAATTGTTATTCTAAATGAATTGGGACAAGCGATAAGTAACTTGTCTTTTCAGAATGCGCGTTCAATGCCGGTCGGTAATATGATACTTGCTCCGGGCAATTACTTCTACCGTGTCACAGACATGAACAGCGGCAAAGCGCTCACGGGAAAGATCACTAAACTATAGCTCCGAACTGCCTTAAGTGGTGTGTTGCATGTTTATGCAATAACTGCACTTGCTGGTCAAAACCAAGCTCGCCAAAGAATGGATTGGCTGTTCTCTTTGCAGTATCATCCTCATGTACTTTAAAGAAATGATCCAGCTCGTCCCGTAACTCATTCACAGCGTCTTGCTTTGTAGCATGCCGCACCGGTGCCGGAGTATCGGACATCAACACATTGGGTGTGTTTTCCGGAAATTGCTTTTCACTCTCAAGGAAACCCTGCATACGGGGCAGCCTTTCTGCCTCGGTCACTATATCCATTGGCGTTTTGCCGCTGGCTATACGCACATAGTCGCTCATGTGCTCTATCATTTGCTGCACATTCATCTTACCCCATTTGCGTGAGGCATCTGCATCAAGTTCATTCAGTATTTTAGTATATCCGGACTTTAAAAAGGCCTTCTTTTCCTCTAAATTTTCCATGATCACGGGAATTTTATTATAACAATTGCTTGATCAGTGATTCCTGTGTTATTCCTTCTGCTTCAGCCTTGTAGTTCCTCAGCACGCGATGGCGAAGCACAGGCATAGCCATAGCACGCACATCTTCGATATCAGGTGAATACTTACCATTCAGCAATGCATGGCACTTAGCGCCAAGTATCAGGTACTGCGAGGCACGCGGACCTGCTCCGTAGGCCACATACTGTGTAGCAACCTGCGATACATTTAGCGATCCCGGGCGTGTCTTTTGCACCAGTCCCACCGCATATTCCAGCACATTTTCCGGCACAGGCACACGCCTCACCAGCTCCTGGAAGTAAAGTATATCTTCACCACTCATTACCTTGGTCAGTTCTGCCGTTTTAGCGCCTGTTGTATTGCGCACTATCATTATTTCCTCAGCAAAACTTGGGTAGTCCAGTGTCACCTGGAACATGAAACGGTCCAGTTGCGCTTCCGGCAGCGGATAAGTTCCCTCCTGCTCTATAGGGTTTTGCGTAGCCAGTACAAAAAATGGAGATGGCAGTTTATACAAGGTACCTCCTGCTGTCACATTGCGTTCCTGCATTGCTTCCAGTAGCGCCGCTTGTGTCTTAGGTGGCGTACGGTTGATCTCATCTGCAAGGATGATATTGGCGAAAATAGGCCCCTTAATGAACTGGAATTGTCTTTGCTCATTAAGTATTTCGGCGCCTACTATATCGCTCGGCATCAGGTCAGGGGTAAACTGTATGCGCTTAAACGACAAATCAAGTGCATCGGCTATTGTCTTTACAAGCAATGTTTTTGCCAGTCCCGGCACACCTACCAGCAACGTATGCCCATTACAGAGAATGGAGATGATCAGCTTTTCCACCACCTCATTCTGCCCTACTATTATCTGGCCTATCGATTTGCGTAATCCGGCCGCCTTTTCTTTAAGTGCTTCTGCTGCTTCTATATCTGTAGCGTATGAGTGCATTGTTTCTGTATTCTTTTTTCTTTTAAACAGGGAAGTTCCATTATTTTGCGTAAACAAACAAATACTAATTCCTCATGGATATAACTATACGTCAGGCGCAGCAAGATGTGGACACATGGATACGAACTACAGGAGTGCGCTATTTTGGCGAACTGACCAATCTCGGCATTCTTATGGAAGAAGTCGGCGAATTGTCGCGCCTGATGGTGCGTAAGTACGGTGAACAGTCGTTTAAAGAAAGTGACAAGGGCAAAGACATGGCCGATGAAATGGCTGACGTACTCTGGGTACTCATGTGTCTTGCTAACCAGACAGGAGTCGATCTTACCGAAGCACTCGAAAAGAACTTTGAAAAGAAAAACGTCCGTGATGCCACCCGCCACAAATACAATGAAAAGCTGAATGATCCTACATAAACCATAACTCAGCTTCCTTAGTGTACTTATTATAAAGAGAAACGCCCCGGATATCCGGGGCGTTTCTCTTTATAACCTTAGGCTGAATTATTGCTTGATGAATTTGCTTGCTTTCATCAGCATATTATTTTCGTCATATACCATGATCATGTACATACCGTCAGCAAGCTGGCCTACGTTGATGCTTACAGCTTCTTTCTGAGACAACAACATTTTGCCATCAGCACTCATTACAGTTACTGTTACCTTGCCTGGTGCATCTATATACAATACAGATGTTACAGGGTTAGGATAAATCCTGATGCTTTCGCCGTTCACAGCCTGGTTAACACGTGTGATAACCGGTGCATCAAAGATGTATGCTGCTGATGTATCAGCACAGCCATTCCTGTCTCCTGCAAGTACTGTGTAAGCACCACCGCTTACCCTTGGTATGCTGTATGTTGTAGCGCCTGGCAGTTCCACACCGTTCAGATACCACTGGTAGCTAGAGAATGAACCTGTGTAAAGAACATTAGCTACAGTATCATAAAGGATAACCGGAACCGGAGGATTAACGACATTAACAGCAGCCAGTGTGATAAAGCATGTACCGTTACCGATCATTGCTGTATAAGAACCGGCAGTTGTCGCTACGTAGCTTGAGTCAGTAGCACCTGCTATTGGTGAACCACTTAATGACCATTCATAAGTAAGAGCAGAACTTACAGATGTAACTGAAAGGGTAACCGGGTTACCACCGCAAAGCGTTGCATTACCTGATGAAGGCAGTATTGCGCTCGCTGGCATTGGGTTACCTACACTTACACCCCAAACCTGGGATACTGTGCAGCCATTACTGTTAGTTACTGAGTAAGTAATATAAGCGCTGCCGAATGACAGAGCATTAACCATACCTGTTGTGTTTACATCAGCTATAGATATGTCACTGCTGCTCCATACGCCGTCTGGTGTTATATCGTTCAGGTTGAATGAAAGGCCTGCACAGATATTGGTAACAGTACCGGTGATCGGTGCAACTGTTGGTATTGAAAGAATGATGACCGATGAAGATACAGTTGTAGCACAACCGAACGGAGTAGTTACAGTGTAAGAGATCATCGCACTACCTGGGGTGCCACCTGTTACAACACCACTGCTTGAGCCTACTGATGCAACGAATACATTATCGCTGCTCCATACACCACCGCTTACGGCATCAGTGTATGTAGTACTGCTGCCTGAGCAAAGTGCAGATGCACCGACTATTGGGCTTACAACCGGAAGTGGGTTAACTGTGTTAGATGAAGTCACCATGCAACCTGTTGCGGTAAGCGTATAGGTTACTTTAAAAGTACCTGCTGTTATACCATTTACAATACCTGATGATATACCGATAGTAGCGATAGATGGATTGCTGCTGGTCCATGTACCAAAAGGTGTAGCATCAGAAAGCGTTGTAGTACCACCTGCGCACACATTCAAGGAACCTGTTATTGGTGCTGGCAGAGGATTAATGCTCACAGTAGCAGTACCGGACATGTTCGAAGTACAACCTGTTGTGATATTCGTAGCTACTGAAGTATAAAGGCCTGCTGCAGTTTCCATGTTCGAAAGTGCACCACCGGTTCCTGAGTAGGTAGTTGCACCTACACCATTAACAAATGTCTGGTAGTTAACGCCTGCATCAGATCCGCTAAGTGTTACTGCAACACCTGAACCGCCTGCGCAATAAGAACCACCGCCACCTACTGTATAAACTGTAGGAAGTGCGTCAACAACGATGAAAGATGTATCTGTCATATTGTTCATGCAGAAGGTTGTAAGATCAGTACCTACAACTGTATATGCGCCGCCAGCTGTCTGGAAACCGAAATCAAGCACACTATTTGTTCCTGTCATCAGTCCACCTACCGGTACACCGTTATTAAATAATTGGTAGCCTATGGTATTGTCAGAGTTCGACAACGTAACATCGATACCCGCGCCACCTGAGCAATAGTGCCCGCCTACGCTAACATTATAAGCTATTGGCAATGGATTAACAACGACAGTCGCTGTGCCTGCCATATTGCTTGTGCAACCTGTAGTTGCGTTGGTAGCAACTACTGTGTAGTTACCGCCGGCTGTCTGGAATCCGAAATCAAGAGGTGATGCACCTCCTGCTACTATTGTTCCAGTAGTAACCGCATTTAAGAAAAGTTCATAGTTAACACCTGATTCAGACGCTGTCAATGTCAGGTCCACACCTGTACCGCCTGCGCAGTAGCTGCCACCTGGATTCAGTGTCTGAACAACTGGAAGTGGGTTAACAATAACAGTAACTGTTGATGTCATCGTGCTTGTGCAGCCGGATGTTGTATTTATTGCAATAACTGAATAAGCACCGCCTGTTGCCTGTGGACCGAAATCAAGCGCTGAACCAGTACCAGAAAGTGTCATCAAATATGTAGCATCAACATAAAGGTCGTAATCCACTCCGCTTTCTGAAGAAGACAAACCAACACTTGGAGGGGTACCACCTGCGCAATACTGGCCACCGCCTGTCACTGTCTGTACTATTGGTAATGGATCAACAACGATAGTTGCACTGCCGGTCATTGTATTTACACAACCAGTGGTCGCATCAGTTGCAACTACTGTATAAGTACCACCTGCGAGCTGAGCACCGAAATCTAGCGCACCGCCTGTACCCGGTACCGGAGCACCTACAGCCGAAGCACCATTAAATAACTGGTAGTTGATACCACCTAGTGAATTACTTAAAAATATATGAAGTCCTGCACCACCTGCACAGTAGTTACCACCTCCTGATACTATATAAGGAGTAGGCAATGGGTTAACTGTAACACCTACTGAACCTGTCATATTGTTTGTGCAACTTGTAACAGGGTTAGTAGCTACTACTGTATAAGTACCACCTGCTGTCTGGAATCCAAAGTCGATCGCACTTCCTGTACCTATAACTGCCCCACCTGTAGGTACTGCATTAACATATAATTGGTAAGTGAACGTAGCTTGTGAACTGAACAAACCAACATGAACGCCGGTACCCCCAGCACAATACTGGCCACCGCCTGTTACTGCAAATGCAGTTGGCAATGGGTTAACTGTAACTGACGCGCTTCCGCTCATCGTATTAGTACATAATGTAGAAATGTTTGTACCTATAACTGTATAAGTACCTGCAACAGTCTGGTTACCGAAAGTAATTGAAGTACCTGCACCTGTAACTGGAAGGCCTACTGCTGTAGCACCTCTCATTAATTGATAGCTTACAGTTGCAACAGAGTTATTCAATCCTATTGGTACACCTGCACCACCTGCACAGTATTGGCCACCACCAGTTACATTATATGCAAATGGCAATGCGTTAACTGTGATCAGTACTGTGCTTGCAGCTGTTGTACAAGGGCCTGCACCGTCCGGATCATTAGTAGTTAAAGTAAGTGTTACTGTACCGCTTGCAATACTTGGAGTATAGTCAGAACCCGGAGAAGTAGCATCAGAAAAGCTGCCGGTTGGCGCTGTCCATAATGTCGTAGAAGCACTGCCGCCCATTAAACCCGAAAGTGTTATTGTACCACCCGCGCATACAGACTGTGGTGCACCTGCATTTGATGTTGCTGCAGGATTTACTGTGATCAGTACGCTGCTGCTTACCGCTGCACAAGGGCCGGCGCCATCAGGGTCATTAGTAGTTAATGTAAGCGTCTCAGTTCCGCTGCCTATACTTGGAGTATAAGAAGAGTTAAGTGCACCGGGAGCACCGAAAGTACCGCTTGGCGCTGTCCAGAAAGTAGTTGCAGCACTGCCACCCATTGAGCCGGCAAGTGTTATTGAACCATTGCTGCACACTGTCTGCGGGAAACCGGCATTAACTGTTGCAGCAGGGTTAACTGTGATAGTTACTGTGCTGCTTGCAGTACCGCAAGGGCCTGCGCCATCCGGGTCGTTAGTAGTTAACGTAAGAACTACAGTACCGCTTGATATTGTTGGAGTATATGTTGAGCTTAATGAGGTAACATTAGAGAACGTTCCGCTTGGTGCGCTCCATGTTGCAGAGCTTGCACTACCGCCTATTACGCCTGCAAGTGTTATTGTTCCACCCTGGCATACAGTCTGTGCAGCACCTGCGCTAACTGTCGCAGGTGGATTGATATTGATGAGCGAGCTGCCCTCTACACTCCAGCAACCTGAACCTGACTGCGCACGGAAGAAATAAGTTCCTGTTGCAGTTACCGTCTGGAACGTTGATGGTGTCGCTGTAGATGTACCGCCTGATGTTAAGCCCTGGTAGTAAATGATACCGCCTGTGCCACCAAACGCTGATATACCCTGGCTGCCGCAGAATGTGCTGCCCGATACTGGGAATACAGTAACAGGTGTTGGCGTTGGGTTAATTGTAATGAGTACAGTGCTGCTTACTGCTGGGCAAGGACCTGCACCATCCGGATCGTTGGTGGTCAGTGTCAGTGTTTCTGTTCCATTAGGTAAGCTAGGTGTGTAAGTAGAATTCAACAATGCAGTGTTCGAGAATGAACCTGTTGGCGCGCTCCATGTTGATGAAGTTGCACCACCACCTCTTGTACCTGCAAGTGTTATTGTACCTCCTGCGCACACAGACTGTGGTGCACCTGCGTTAACAGTTGCAGGAGTATTTATAGTTACTACTGTGCTACCCTCTGCACTCCAGCACCCTGATGGCGCCTGCGCACGGAAATAATAAGTACCTGAAGCTCCGATTATCTCTGAAGAAGATGGAGTAGCTATTGATGTTCCACCTGAAGTTATTCCCTGAAAATACATAGTACCACCTGTACCGCCCGATGCTGTGATCGTCTGAGTACCGCCGCAAGTAACAGAACCACCGGAAACAGTTACCGGTGTTGGTATTGCATTGATGGTCACAGTTACACTACCCTCTGGGCCCCAGCAGCCACCTGCTGACTGTGCTCTGAAGTAATATGTATTCGTACCTAGCGTATTGATCACCTGCGATGTAGCAGGAGTAGCCGTAGAGGTACCTCCGGAAGTTGTTCCCTGGAAATACATAGTACCACCCGTACCGCCTGATGCTGTAATTGTTGTGCTGCCGCAGAATGAACCGCCGCCGCTTACTATCGCTGCTGTTGGTGGTGTGCTGATGCTCACTACTATATTGTTTGACGTTGCAGTAAGTGGATAAATACAACCGCCGCCTGATGGGGTCATTATTGTACTTACAACATCGCCGTTAATTAATGAAGAGCTTGAATAAGTTGCTCCACTTGCAACAGCACCGCCATTTACACGCCAACTATAAGTAGGTGTTGCACCACCGTTTATTGGCGTAGGGGTAAATGTCAGGTTAGTACCTGTACACACAGTACCTATAGGAGATACAGCAATTGAAACAGAAGGTGTAGATGCAGCCGATAATGAAAGGCTGGCAAAGTTTGTTCCTGCCGATCCAGTGGTAATACCAGGTACAGCTGCGGATAATGCAGAAGCATAAATGTATCCAGATGCAGATGTTGGCGTAGTAGGCTGCACTTGCAAATTGTAAATCAGGATCTGATCATGTAATGAAGTGCCGGTTGACGTGATAGACACCACAAGATCCCCACCTGAATAGGAAGAAGATATCGCTGTAAAATCACCACCAGCAGGGGTTGACACTATTGGTAATGCACCAGTATTGAACTGCCATCCTGTAGGTGGGGTAAAGGTCATTGTTATTGTACCACTGCCAAAATCATTGTTGGCACCTTCCGAAACAGTTATATTGTTCACATAAGTATATGCAGAAGCACCACCAGAAGGAGCCGTATTAGGACATATCCCTGTTCCTCCTGTACCGGAAGACACCGTTACGGTTGCAAATGCAGAGAAGCCAATAACGCTAAATAAAAGCGTTGCAACAAGCATTTTTGCAGCATTTGAACGGTTACTCTTGCCCGCAAAAAGTGCATTCAGTAGTAGTAAAACTCTTTTTTTCATGTGCTGAATCTTAAAATAAAAAATAAAAATGTCAGAATTGATGGTAAACATACTAAAAAATGCCTACAGACCAAATATAATGTTAGTAATTTTTTAAGATAATGTGTTTTTCTAAAATATGGCGATTCATTTTTTTATCGTCGGCCATTTTTACTTTAATGCGCAGACTGATTCTTATCGCCATTTTTTGGACATATTAACCATTCCCCAATTTGCAAATGAAAATTCACTCACATAATATAAATACACATATATTAGCCTTTAAATATAATAGAAATAACACATGCTTTGACCAAGAAAAATAAAGGCATTAATATTTTTTTAATAAATATTTATTAAAGATAGTCTCATCATGTTGTTTGGATAAACGATAGAGAGGTGAACCTATAGGGAGCACGGTATCTTGTGTTGTTCGGTCGTCCAGTATTAAAAAATTAGCTTTATTAAGATCTGCATTTTTGGGAAGCATGTCTACTCTTTCCATATACTGATATTTTGACGTTCGGTTGAGCAGAAAAGTATTCATGGCCAGCGGATTAATATAGTATCCAACAGTGAATACAACTGATCTTCCAAGCTCAAGCATTGGTTCCACCGCACCAATAATAACATATGCTATAACTACCCTCTTTAGCAGCGATATGCCCGACTCCGTTATTATTTTTGCAACAAATATCATCAGAATAAATTGTGGCACTAAAGACACACGGGCACAGAATGTAATCGGCTGAATGGTGCCCATAGCAATGAGTGGCAACAAAGCAAACATTCCAATCATTATATAAAAATACGCATCTCTTTTATACCTGTTGAAAATTAGCACCGAGATAATACCGAACACCAAGAACTCATACAAAGCAAACTTTGTGAACTTTATAGGGATAAAATAAAGTCGCTCTACTGCATTACTACCTGAAAGAAACAAAAAGCTAATAATAACAATTAATGGGGCAACAATAATATTCTGAAATGAGATATACTCCTTAATAGTTTCGAATATTGGCAGCTGCGAAGATTTTATTCTTTGCAATATAGATGCAAATAAGAATGGGAAAAAACCAATAAATATAAAAGGACCATGTAAATAGCAAAGCGCATAAAGAAAGAAGATGTTTTTTCCAGAGTTTTTGCTGCCAAGCATCATTGCCATTATCAACCAGGGAACAACAGTTTGATTGAATATCCAAAACAAAGAATCTAAACAAGATCCGGCAAGGAGCATTCCCCCGCCATTTAATGACCAGGAAAGATAATCATGTATAACTACTTCATAAACCGGGAATTTAAGCACTGAGACAGCAATGTACAATGAATTAAAAAAAAGGAAAACAAATAAAACCCAAAGAGAATACTTTTTAAGTAAACGACATATAAAATAATACGCGAGGCCCATACCTGCAACGGTCCATAAATAAAGAAATATATTCGCAGCAAAGAAGCCAAATACTTTGCCGATAAGTGCCGCTGGGAGCCAATACTCAACGTAATATATATATAGTACGGGGCCATTGAGACCGGGAATATTACCTGTTTCATTTAATTGGTAAGGCCATCTGTGTGTTACCAAATCACGAAAAAGAACATTGCGGGTATAATTATCTTCTACCTGGTAACTAAACATACCTATACCTGAGAAAAAGACGATGACAGATATGATTATGACGGCCAGCAAAATAGAATAACGATGTTTCCAGGCATCAGAATTTCTTACTTCAGAATTTTTGACGGCTAAAAGAAATGAAGTGCCCAATATTGCCACCATACCAAAGCCATAGTACCATCTAAGCCAGCCAATACAAAAAAGAAAAAAAGGGAAAATAATATAGAAATAAGCCAGCCTCACTAACAATTTATCAGTTAAATATCTCATGTAAATGATTTAGTCGTTTTTATTTTCTCATCTAAATCGATGACAATATTGGCGAAAGAAAAGTCATGATCCGGCATACAAATATACCTTGCGCTATTCATAATAAAAAGCCCTCGATTAGGTCAGATAACATAAGGAAATGCCAGTATAATTGTTAATACACCCAATACCAATGATAAATATTAATCACCCTATGCGCTGACCTTGAAAGGAATTGCATACTTAAAGGAATTTCAGAATTGATATTTATCCGATCAGGCTTAATATCCATTATTGATGAATCAATGGAATCACAAAAAAAGCGTATCATGAATACGATACGCCTTTTAAATTATTACAAATGTCAATTCTACCCTGGTACTCTGGCAATATATTTAGCCATTTCTTTCAGCTGCTCCACTACCTGGACGTTTGTTGGCTTGCATGATTTCGCTTTGTTAAAATATATCTTGGCATTCCTGAAGTCGCGTCGTTGAATGCAGATACTTGAAAGCTGCAGGTAGGCAGTTGCTTCATTATCCTTGTCAGGCAATCCTATCTTCACAGCTTTGCGCAGATGCTCATAAGCTTCCTTCGTATTGCCTTTCTTTTGCGCAATAGCGCCTAACTGCAAGTATGCTGTACCTTCATACTCCTTTTCTGTTCCGGTTTCCAGTCCTTTTCGCAGTTGCGACTCAGCCTTATCGAGGTCATCGCCCATGGTAGAAAAGTTGGCCTGTAGCATATAAAACGACGAACGGATAGGCTTGTATAGCAAATTCGGGTATTTCACCCTCGTCAGCAGTTTTTGCGCACCTTCCATATCGCCCGCTTCCATGTAGCCTTGTATCAGCGTCATCGGGCCTATCAGAAATTCGGCAACGATCATTAGAATGGCAACAAGAAAAGGTATCCATGCTATCCACCATGTTACCTTAAAACCTGCCAGAAATCCCAGGGCTATTAAACCAATAGCAATAGGAATACGATAAAAAACAAATATGCGCCTGAAATTCATATGATAAATTGGGCGGCAAATATACCGTATTTTTACAAGAGTAAACAATCCTGTCGTGGGTAGACCGCTTTTCCTCAAATAAAAGGCAGGCATACTGATTGGTAACTGTTATTTTTGCATCAACTCACAACTTAAGACATACGACTTACTAATAAAATGGACTGGTACGAAAATTGGTTTGGCTCACAGTTTTACAAAATACTCTATCAAAATAGGGATGAGTTTGAAGCGCAGGAATTTGTGGAGAATTTATTGGGCTATTTAAAACCACGCCCCGGAAGCACCATGCTCGACATTGCATGCGGCGAAGGTCGTTTCGCTAAACAATTGGCAGAACACGGGTTTGAGGTAACAGGAATCGACATCTCGAATGAAAGTATTGAGTCGGCCAACAAATTTGAGAACAACAATCTGCGCTTTTTCGTTCAGGATATGCGCCTCCCTTTTTATATCAACTACTTCGATTACGCATTTAACTTCTTCACTAGCTTTGGCTACTTCACGCATGACCGAGATCATGCGCTTGCTGCAAGGTCATTTGCCGCGGCACTGAAAAAGGACGGGATACTGGCGATAGACTATCTCAACGTGGACTATGTAATGACCAACTTTGTGCCAGAAGAAAGTATAGAGCGCGGAGCATATACATTTAACATAAAAAGGAAACTGGAACGGCAGCACCTCATAAAAGAGATCAGCTTTACTGATTCAGCGGGCAAGCAAAGACATTATGCCGAAAGCGTAGCGGCCTTCTCTCTTGCCGATTTCATTAAGATGTTCAAATCGACGGATATGGCGCTGGTCAATACTTTTGGCGACTACCAGCTCCGGCCATACCACCCTATCGATTCTCCCCGCCTGATCATGATCTTCAAAAAGAAACATGCTTAGATCCATCCACGACACGCTGCTTCATTGGGACCGTACCCTGTGGTACTATATGAACACGCAGTGGCATAATTCGTTCATGGATAGCTTTGTGCCGTTCTTACGTAATCAGTGGTTCTGGGCGCCTTTATACTTATTTCTTCTTTTATTTATTCCTAAAAAATTTGGCCGGAATGGTTTGATATGGTGCCTGCTGTTTCTCGTGTCATTTATCTTGTCAGACCAGGTAAGCGCCACTTTATTGAAGCCTATTTTCCATAGAGTACGTCCTTGCAACGATCCATTGCTGAGCGGCATTGTGCACTTGTTGGTACCCTGCGGCAGCGGTCTTAGCTTTCCGTCTTCACATGCAGCAAATCATTTTGCCATGGGTATTTTCAGTGCCATCACTTTGGGCAGAGTGGCTAAATGGGTTTGGCCTGTAGCAATTATTTGGGCAGCATCGGTATCATTCGCACAAGTGTACGTCGGCGTTCACTACCCGCTTGATGTTACTGCTGGTGGCCTGGTAGGCATACTCATTGCTATATGCACCGGCTCATTCTTCAACTACTACTTCAAATTGCAGTCCCCAATATCAGCCAATGAAGGGGAACCTCGTTAGTGGTTTCCCTTTATAAACTTATCCAGGTCTTCCTGGTAGTTTTTATAAGTAAACTTTGCAATCAGGTCGCTATAATATTCTTTATCTTCTGTTATGTTGTAGGCCCATTTGGCAAAGTCCAGCTTACTTGCTTCAAAGCTGAACCAGTCCATCATATCAGCTACCTGTATCGTGGATATCTTTTCATTTTTAAGCTCATCTTTCAGCACCGTCATTTTTTGTGTGTCTGTTGTCTTTGCAGCCACTTTGGTTTTTAGTGACTGTGACTTTTCATCGGTCAATGTGCCCATTGCTACAGGAGTTGCTACAGATTCCGATGAAGTATTGTTATCATCGTACACTGTATTATCCTGGGTATTATCTGTATTACTAGTATTGCCAAGCTGCTGCTGTACAGGCAGTGAGTGATTGGCTACATATGAACTCATTTCGGTCTCCTGCAGGTCCCTATTACCTGTTACCAGGTCAAATATGACCGTTGACAGCATCCCATTGTAGGTCTTTACTGCATCATTGTATACAAGCTCTTCATGGCCTCTGCCCCTGCGATTATATACCACAGCATATATCTTCAGATTATGGGTACCGTACGGAAGGTCACCTACTGTTATTGAAGTTCCGCGTTTATTAAAATAACGGCCATCAACTGCTACTGTTATCTGCTGTGTATTATCCTTCAATCTCACTTTCAGCATCGACTGACCCTCAGATCTTGTAAAAGCTGCAACAAATAACATGGTCAACACAAGTACCTTTTTCATAGACTGTATACTGATTTAATTTTCTTTTTCTTTAGACCTTGCTTTGCTTCAATGGTTTAACCGGGCAGCAATAACGCGCACAATATCCCGGCCGATACCCCTGCATTTAATGATTCAGCACCTCCCTTTCGCGGTATCATTACTTTCTTTGTCGCCGTTGCCGCCACCTGCGCACTCACCCCTTTCGATTCATTTCCTATTATAAGTATGCCTGCATCCTGCCTCCCCATGCCATATACATTTTCACCGTCCAGTGTGGCAGCTATTTTAGGTAGTTTACTTTTTGTTAAAAATGGTAAAATGTCTTCTTCGTAAATATTCACCCGCAAATGTCCGCCCATTGCACTTTGCACTACTTTAGGATTATATACATCCACGCATCCCTGCGAACAGATAACATGATTGATGCCAAACCAGTCAGCTATCCTTATGAGCGTACCCATATTTCCCGGATCTTGTATACCGTCCAGAGCCAGGTACCATTCGTGCACATCAGGTACCGTCTTCTTTTCAGGCATTGCCACAACTAGTAGTACCTTGTTTGGCGTTTGTAAAGACGATAAAGCTTCCAGTTCAAAATCTTTTACTATATATAATTCAGCTTCGCTATGTTTAGTTATTACATGTTTATTATCCGCCACCCATTCCTCCGTAGCTACGATCATCTTGATGGAGCAACCTGCAGACAACCATTCACCGGCTATTTTTTCTCCTTCTGCTACAAATTCCCGGTATTCATTCCGGAATTTTTGCTGTGTTAACGACCGAATGTATTTATTTTGCGCTTTCGATAGCATATACTGCAAAACTACAATAAATTGTAGTTGTCTAAGCGAGGTACATGAGCAATAGGAGTTACAGCAATAATAACGGGATACTATATACTCTGCTCACAGGGCTTATCTGCCTGTCATTAAGCTGCAACACCACTAAGTACCTCGAAAAGGACCAATACCTGTTGCGGAAAAATAGACTATCCATGCGCTCCGACAAACCAATAGCCAACAAAGGAGAGCGCAAGGATAACCTTGGCAAACTCTTACTGCAAAAACCGAACACTGACGCTGTCGATATATTGCCATTTAAAACCCCATTGAAATTATGGCGCTATAACCATCGTTATAAAAAACACCACCACCAGGATACCTTATTACCAAAATCTGTAGAACGGCCTGTGATTCTGGACACATCCCTTATTCCTCGTTCTATACAAAACATGAAGAACTACCTGTTCAATCAGGGTTATTTCTATGCGAGGGTTCAGGACACGGTTTTATACAAACGAAAAAAGGCGATCGTAAAATACGATATCAATACTGGGGATAATTACCTGATCAACAAAATCAATTATGATGTAGATGATAGTACCATTTTGTTTCTGTTGCAGGAAACACGAGATTTCTCAGGCCTGCAGAAAGAAAAGGAATTCACCTACAGCATGCTGGAAGATGAACGCAGCCGGGTTACTTCGCTGATGAGGAATAATGGCTATTACAAATTCACGCAGGAAAATGTAACCTTCAAAATTGATACCTTCGACAAAACACTATTTAAAAATGTCGAAAGCCCTTTCGAAAGCGCCATCAACTTTATCACACTTGCAAAGCGCAATACAAAACCAACTATTGACATCGACATGATCATTCGTAAAACGGATGATACTGCAGGCTACAAACGTTTCACAATAGCATCTGTAAATGTTTACCCCGACTATGAGGGAGCTGAAGACCTGAAGGACAGCTCATTGATACAACGTACTATTGACAGCATCAACTTTAAATATCATAAAGAGTATGTTCATGCCAAAGTGCTGTATGAGCACATTTATATCGCACCGAACAACCTGTATTCCCAGGCGGATTATGATAAAACTTATAGCAAACTCTACGAGTTAGGCATCTTTCAGTACGTTCGTATAGAACCCAGAGAGAACCGCCAGCACAGAGGCACTATAGATTACGTCATTTACCTGAACCGGACTAAGAAGCATGATATTTCCGACCATTTGGAAATATCAAAAGGTTCTACCTATTCCTTAGGTACATCCATTGGCGCAAGCTTTCGTGACAAAAATTTCGCACACGGCGCTAACCTCCTCACCGTCGGTGCCAGTGGTGGGTTGGAGTGGCTGTATAACGAAAATAAAGGCACAAAAGTATTGGAACACCTGGACCTGCTTACAAAATTCTATGGACTTAATGCCAGCCTCGACTTCCCAAAATTCCTCGCACCTGTCGCTGCATCTTTATTCGACAACAGTAACCTTCCGCACACCATCATTAGCGGAGGAGAGAACGTACTTGATCGCGTAAATTATTTCACATTAGTGAACACAAGTGCCAACTTCGCTTATAGCTGGCACCAGACACAGTCTGTCACATGGACCTTTGCGCCATCATTTATCAATATCATTCGCTTGCCGGTAGAGAGTGATTCATTCAAAAAAGTATTGAGCACCAATGCCTATCTGCAAAACAGCTACAAACCTAATTTCATTGAGGGCGAGAACATTTCGTTCATTTACGACAACATCATTAAAAAGCATGGAGCAAACTACTCTTACGTAAAACTTAGCCTTGAAGAAGCTGGTGCGATGCTGGGTGGCATCAATGAATTAGGCTATGCACTCAACGACCTTTACAACATTCAGTTTGCGCAATACACCAAGTTCGATTTTGATGCACGCCACTATTTCACATTCCCCCATTCTGTTTTTGCCCTGCATTTTTACGGCGGCGTGGGCCTTCCTTACGACAAGTCACCCACCCTCCCCTACATCAAGCAGTATTTTGCAGGGGGGCCATATAGCCTGCGTGGTTGGCCTATACGCACATTGGGGCCCGGCAGCTATTTCAATGATACTGCGAAGATCAACCAGATAGACCGCACTGCCGACATTAAACTGGAATTCAACGCAGAATACCGCTTCCCTATTGCCCCATTATTTGCAGGCGCGATAAAAATGAACGGAGCTTTCTTCGCTGACGCCGGAAATATATGGTTGGCCAGAGCAGACACAAATTACCCCGGCGGACAATTTAGATTGGCTACATTGGGGCAATCTATTGCTGCCGATATGGGCATGGGCCTACGCTTCGATATCGCTTCATTCCTTACTGTACGTGTAGACGTAGGCGTTCCGGTTAAAAAGCCCTATGTACACTCCAATAGCGGTTGGGTATTGGACAAACTCGATTTCTCTAACCCATCATGGCGCAAAGACAATGTGATACCCGTTGTGACTATAGGTTATCCATTCTGATATAATACATAAAACGTTTGATAGTTCACTAATAGCGGAAAGTAACGAAGGAAAAATGCTAACGAAATTTACTCCCCGGTCTGTAAGCTATATACTGTTAGTGTATGTGATCGGCATTGTATTCTTTACATTGTTCAGGATCACACTGATTGCAGTAAATGCACAACAATTGCAGCACATACCCGGCCTGTTTTCCGTACTCAGCCATACTATGCTCATGGGCCTGCGGTTTGATATCGTAATTAGCGGCTACATACTCATACTCCCTGCACTATTATTACTAATTGCAGAATTGACGGGAAAACTCAAGCCTTGGGTATTCAAGAGTAGTCACTTATTCATCATACTGCTGTATATTATTTGCTTTCTGATTTGCACGGCAGATATACCCTTCTTCAGTAATTACAACAATCGGCTGAACACTACTATTCTTAACTGGACCTCCACCCCATTGCTAGGCATTAAAATGGTATTGCAAGACTCAGTTTTACTCCGCTATCTCTTATTCTTCTTCCTGGTGTCAGTCGCTTTTACGCTGATCATGAAACGCGTCTTCAGAAATTTCCGCAATACACTGGTTAACACTGGCGCTCAGTCAACTCATTCTTTACCCAAAATAGCAACAGCCATTATTTTTCTTATGCTTATGGCCTTGGGTATCCGTGGCCGCACAGAAGCAAAGTCGCCTATATTGATAGGTACAGCCTTTTTCAGTAACTACAACTTCCCTAACCAGGCAGGTCTTAACCCGGTCTTTACCTTTATGATCGGCTGTACAGAAAACTGGAAAGAAGAAAATAAAAAACTACACCTTATAGCAGATAGTACCGCAGCGCGAAATGTAAAGTATTACCTGCATACCGATAATGATGGCCTGTCAAGAACTATTGTACCGGCGACCCGGGAACACAAGTACAATGTGGTCATAGTGCTTATGGAGAGCATGAGCGGGTTTTACTTGGAGCGCTTTGGCAACAGGAACAACCTCACACCGAACTTAGATACATTAGCTAAAAACGGGTATAACTTCATCAATGTTTATTCAGCCGGCATACATACCTTCAATGGCATTTTTTCTACACTGTATAGCCATCCTGCATTAATGGCGCGCCACACTATGTACGATGAGGTAATTCCTGCTTATACAGGCCTGCCCTACTTCCTGGAAAAAAGAGGATACGAAACAATGTACTTCACTACTCACGACGGTCAGTTCGATAATGTAGCGGGCTTTCTCACCGCCAACCACATGCACCGGGTCATCAGCCAGAAAGATTATCCGTCAGCACAGGTATTGAGTTCTATGGGCGTCGCCGATCATTACATGTTTGACTTCTCGCTGCCGCTGCTCACCAAACAGCAGCAGGATCGCCGGCCATTCCTCGCTGTTTACATGACCGCTTCCAACCACCCTCCCTATACAATACCGGACGGTATTCCATTCAAGCCAAAACATTCAGAAATAAGGCATGGCGCCGTTGAATATACAGACTGGTCTGTGGGCTACTTTATGAAAAAGGCCGCCACCTTGCCATGGTATGACAGTACTATCTTCGTATTTCTCGGCGATCATGGCACATGGGAGGGGGAGTCTTACGGTGCATTACCTTACTGGTATAGTCATATCCCGTTGATCATTTACTCTCCCATGTTCCGCCAAGCACCAAAGGAACTTCATATAGCAGGTGGACAAACAGATGTATTCCCTACAATAGCAGGCTTGCTTGGCGGCACTTATATTAACAATACCATGGGGGCAGACCTGTTGAATGAAGGCCGCCCATGGGCTATTTTTAGCCAGGATGACAAAATAGGTGTGGCTGATAGCACCGACATATATGTATGGGAAAAGAATGGCAGTGAATGCATGTACCGCATTTGGACGGATATTAAGCTGCTGGATACTAAACGTGCAAAAGCCGACTCGATGCGCACCTATGCGTTCTCCATGATACAATATGCCCAATGGCTGCGTGACAATAATAAAGCAGGCCCGGACGTTAAATATTGATCATAATACAGGCTTCCGCTACCCTTTTAGCCCATTTATTCTATCTTTGGGTACTATGCGAAATATAAAGATCATAGAAGTAAGGTCCGAAATAGGGGCCGGTACCCGTGGCGCAAGCCTCGGCATAGACGCTATCAAGATCGCTGCGCTCGACTTTATGAGTAACCTCTTCGTTAACTTCCCTTCTGAAGTGGTAGAAAATGAAAACAGGCTGCTATATGAGCCTATCGCATCACCTTACGCAAAACGCATACAAGGTATCAACACCATGTATGAAAGAGTATCAGCTGCTGTCGCTGAAACTGTAAAATCAGGCCTCTTTCCTTTAGTATTGGCAGGCGACCATAGTACCGCAGGCGCCACAATAGCCGGCCTTAAGATCGCAAAACCAAAGCGCCGCCTTGGCGTGGTATGGATAGATGCTCATGCTGATCTGCACTCCCCTTTCACCACTCCATCAGGCAATATGCACGGCATGCCATTATCCATTTCACTGGCTGATGACAATACCGAGAACCAGGTGCACAACCTTGACGCAAAAACGCTGGAGCAATGGAATAAACTGAAGGCTCTCGGCAAAATAGAACCAAAGATCTTACCTGAAGATATAGTATTCATCGCCCTTCGCGACTTTGAAAAAGAAGAAGAGGCTATTATCAAGAAAAATAACATTAAGGTCATCCCTGTGGCCGAGATACGCCGCAAGGGTGTAGAAAATGTTGTGCGCCAGACTTTCCTTCATCTCTCACAGTGCGATGACATCTACGTGTCCTTTGACGTTGATAGCCTGGACAGTTCCATATCCCGCGGCACCGGCACACCGGTAAGCAACGGACTTAAAGAACGCGAAGCGGAAGATCTTATCGCATCGTTCATGCAGCATCACAAGATATGCTGCTTCGAAATTGCGGAAGTTAACCCAACACTCGACAAGGAAAACATGATGGCAGAAATTGCCTTCAACATCCTGCAACGCAGCGTCAACTTATTATTGCTAAACTAAAGGGCTGGAAACTTTCAGTCGTTAACTTTTGGTTTTGACTCACTTTACGATCTCGCACCTGATACCACGTGCTACCACTGGTATACTGTCTGGCAAGGGAACAAGGATATTCTTTCCTATTGTCGTTACTTGTATATGGTCGAAATAAACGGTATCGCCTGGCTTCACACGCTGGTAGAGGCTAAGGAACACCTCCCCCTCCGCAGATGTGTCTGCATCTGTTCCCAGGTCTTTACCTATCATATTGCCGGGATAATGCTGGGAAATAAGATCAGTGAGCTTCATTAGATTGCCTATAGAATCCTCATACACCTTACGTTCTGCATACGTAAAATCAAACCCAACGATCTTGTAATAATTACCAAGAGAATCATGGGATGATAACCCCTGTTTCAGAAACGCATTGAATTTCTCCTTCTGAATTGGTCCTCCTTTATAGTTCGATTCGCCAAGATACACCGGCGGCACGAACGGCTTTGCCGCTGGCTTCGTTCCGCTCTTCTGCTGGCCGGAAAGCTTAACGTCTGCCGCCATCATTAATGCAAGTAACAATACAAGGGAGGTCCTGCTCATCATCTACCAAAAATAAAAAAATAACGGGTCAAACCAATATATTTTTTTAAACAGTGGTAAGCTATCCTTTCAGGACATTTATGGCACACCATGCCATCATGCCCATACCCGTTTTCAGCGCATCTTCATCTATATCAAAATGGGAATTATGCACAGGCGCCAAAAACTCCTTATTCTCTTTGTTGGTACCTATGCGAAAGAAACAGCCCGGCACATGGTGGGTATAAAAACTGAAATCCTCTGCAGCCATTCGCATATCCAGTTCGTGAACATGGTCAGCACCTACGTATTCCATTGCCCATGCCTGCGCACTTGCCGTAAGCGCCGGATCGTTGAACAGGGAAGGATAACCCGAAGGTATTTCCACTATTCCTTTAGCCCCATATGCAGCACAGGTATGCTCCGTAAATTCTTTGATCCATTTATGCGCCTCGTAGCGCCACTCCTCATCCATAGTACGGAATGTACCCAGTATCTCTACTTTGTCAGGTATCACATTGGTAGCATGCCCGCCCTGTATCTTGCCAAAGGTGAGCACCGATGGTATCAACGGATTGCTCTTGCGCGATACTACCTGTTGCAGGCCCGATATCACCAGCGCCGCTATCGAGATAGGATCTATAGTTTGGTGGGGCAATGCTGCATGTCCGCCCCTTCCAAGCACTGTTATATATATTTCATCAGCGCTGGCCATATACTGCCCAGCCCTGAATCCCACTGTGCCACTTGGCAGGTGCGGATATACGTGCAGTGCAAAAATGGCTTCAGGCTTAGGGTTTTCCAGCACTCCTTCTTTTATCATTACGCTGGCTCCGCCCGGGTCTTTTTCTTCACCCGGCTGAAAGATCAGCTTCACGGTTCCTTCCCATTCCCCTTTCAGGTCATTAAGTATTTGAGCTGCGCCCAGCAGGCAACTACTATGCACATCGTGGCCGCAGGCATGCATCACCCCATCATTCCGCGAACGGTAATCTGTAATATTCGCTTCCATTATTGGCAGGGCATCCATATCTGCACGCAATGCTATGCAACGCTTGCCCGGGTTCCTTCCTTCTATCAAAGCCACTATGCCCGTACCCGCTACTCCGTCCTCATACTTTATGCCCATAGCCTTCAGCTTACCTGCTATGAAGTCAGACGTCGCAAACTCTTTGAACGAAAGTTCCGGGTGCGCGTGTATGTGGCGGCGTATCGCTTGCACCTCAGGAAAATACTGCAGTGCTTTCTGTTGTATCTGGGCAAGTATCGTATTTGGCATATCAGGCTTTTCTTTATCAACTAACGCGTCAACTCTTCAGGTATTATTTTACTCCTTAATTGCAGCAAATCACATTATCCACATTACTTAGTAAGTATTGATCGTAATAATATCCGGCACTATCATGCATGGTGAATAGGTCGACTTCGCTTCCCTGTACATGCCCTCTGCATCGCTGCGGTGGCGGTAGTTACCTATCTTCACACGGAAACAAGGTGATGTATAAGTAATGTAAGTACGTACTGCCGGATTGTGGCGCATAAAGTCCATCTTTATATCCATTGCCTTTTCACGGTCCGGACCGTTATATATCTGCACACGAAAACCCTTGCCCGAATAAATGACCTTGCCGTGCGGTGGCGATACGATACGCTGAAATGGCTTTGATGGTGGAGCCATCGGCTCTTTTACTATGCCAACTGGTTTAGCTTCTGTTGTTACCGCTGGTGCACCTGGCTTTGCCGGCATCACTGCCTTGGCCATCAGCTGGTTGTCTGCAGCAGTCATTCGGGTGGTTGTGTGCGGCCGTTCTGCCGCCTTTGCTATCACCCGCTCCTTTTTTAGTAGCAACCCCAGCCTCGGGTCCGAATGTACTACCACATCTCCATGCTCATCCTGTGCCCATACAGCATTACTCGCGATCAGCGTCACAACAACAAACAATATGGAATACACCCTTTTCAACTTAAACTTATCAACCAATTATCCAATTAACTCTTTAACCAGGCTCATGCCCGCCGATGTCCCTATCCTAGTAGCACCCGCATCTACCAACTCCTTTGCAAATTCATAAGTACGTATACCTCCCGATGCTTTGATACTGATATGATACGGCAGATTTGCACGCATTATTTGCACAGCCTCTACTGTAGCTCCGGTCTCGGCAAAGCCCGTACTTGTTTTCATAAAGTCTATATCATACTTGCTATACAGCTTGCAGCAGGCTATCAGCTCTTTTTCTGTAAGTATGCCGCTTTCTACAATTAGCTTTATCGTCTTGCCGAGAGCCTTTACCGGCCACAGGCAAATGGTTATTTCATCTTCCAGTTGCTGCATGTCCCCGTTCTTCAGTGCACACAGGTCAATGACCATATCTACCTCATCAGCGCCCATTGAAAATGCATGTTCTATCTCAGCCTTCTTCTCGGCCGGAGTACCCTTGCCCGACGGAAACGCGATCACAGTAGCAATCTTTACTCCGCTACCGTCCAGCATCTTCTTTGCATTGGACACATATTTCAGCGGTACGCACACAGCAGCAAAGCGCTGCATAGCAGCCTCCAGGCACAGTTTGTCTATTTCAGCCATGCTGGTGCCCGGCTTTAGCGCAGTGTGGTCTATATAAGCAGCAATATCAAGTGACATCCTATCAGGTTAGCTGCGTAAAAATATATAACTATTTTAGATTTTTTATCAACTCTTCTGCAAACTCGCTGGTTTTCAGCAAAGTTGCCCCTGTCATCAGGTTATAAAAGTCTACCGTTACACGCTTGCTCAGTATCGTTGTCGCCAGTGACGCCTCTATACGTGCAGCAGCCTCATGCCAACCCATATACTCCAGCATCATCACACCGCTCAGCAGCAGGCTCGATGGGTTCATCGTATTTGTGTTGGCAAACTTCGGAGCGGTACCATGTGTAGCTTCAAACACTGCATGGCCTGTCAGGTAGTTGATGTTTGCACCCGGCGCTATACCTATACCGCCCACAGCCGCAGCCGCAGCGTCACTTATATAGTCGCCGTTCAAGTTCAGCGTAGCCACTACAGAGTAGTCCTGCGGTGCCAGCAGCAGTTGCTGCAAAAAGTTATCTGCTATTACATCATTGATGATCAGCTTACCCTCTGCCTCAGCCCTTTTCAGCTTCGCATTGGCCGCATCTTCACCTTCTGTTTTCTTTGCTTTGTCCCACTGGCCCCATGTATACACCTTATCGCCAAACTCACGCTCAGCCAGCTCGTAGCCCCATTGTTTAAAGCCACCTTCGGTAAACTTCATAATGTTGCCCTTATGCACGATAGTTACAGATGGCTTCTTCTGCTCCAGCGCATACTTTATAGCAGCCCTCACCAGGCGCTCACTACCTTCCTTGCTCACCGGCTTTATACCGTAGGCGCTTGTTTCAGGGAACCGCACTTTCTTAGCACCACCTATTTCATCCCTCAGGAAATTGTACAGCTTCTTAGCCTCATCACTGCCGGCTGCAAACTCAATACCTGCATATATATCTTCGGTATTCTCACGGAATATCGTCATGTTGACATTCTCAGGCTTCACCACCGGAGATGGTACGCCTTTGTACCACTTCACAGGGCGCAGGCACACATACAGGTCCAGTTCCTGCCTCATCGCCACGTTCAGCGAACGTATACCACCACCTACAGGAGTGGTCAGCGGGCCCTTTATACTTACCAGGTATTCCCTGGCTATATCCAGTGTTTCAGCAGGCAGCCATTCTCCGGTCTTGTTAAATGCCTTTTCGCCTGCCAGTATTTCTTTCCATTCTATCTTCCTTTTGCCGCCATATGCCTCAGCTACTGCTGCATCCAAAACCATTCTGCTCGCACTCCACACATCAGGGCCTATGCCATCACCTTCTATAAACGGGATCACCGGCATATCCGGTACTTGTAACTGGCCATCCTGGCCCATTGTTATCTTCTGAGGATTCATTTGATTTATATATGGTTTTTTGAGGCTGCAAAGGTAATGGATAACAGCTACATTGCCATCGTGTTTGAAGGCAAAATTGCCAGATTTCATACAAGTATCAAATATGTATTTAATACTATCAATAAAAATTACGTTTTCATAGATCAGTATCATTAAAACCGAATTTATTCGATCAAATTTGCTCTTCGCTGCCACTCGACATAGCACCCGATAGTCAGCTTCTTTCCAGGTACAACTAAAGAGCGAATTTTTATTTCACAATAAATACCTGTAATAGTATAATTTTATTTTGCAATAAAGCGAAGAAATCTTCCCAAATTTGACGGAATGTTAGCCAGAACTTTTACTCCTTTTCCCATCCTGACAACTGAACGCCTCACCCTCAGGCAGCCCGCTATTAGCGACGATCAGCAGATCTTCAAGTTGCGGTCAGACAATGAAGTAAATAAATACCTCGACCGGGAACCAAGCGTGACTATTGACGATGCAAGGAATTTTATCAATAGCGTTAATGAGCATACTAATAGAAGTGCGTCAATATATTGGGCGATGACTTTGAACAACAGCAGCACATTGATCGGGACGATTTGCCTTTACAATTTTTCAGATGATGGCACATGTGAGATCGGCTATGAATTGCTGACAAACTTCCAGGGCCAGGGCATAATGAAGGAAACAACAGAAAGAGTAATTGACTATGCATTAAATACACTTCAGGTTCAAAGAATCGAAGCATCCCTTCATAGAGGCAATCAGCGGTCAGTAAAGCTGTTAGAGCGATTGTCTTTTACAATATCTAATGAATTTAGTCCAAATGAGCCTGAATTAAGATTCTACTACTTAACCAATTCGATGAAGCGGAAATAACCGCGTTTATACTCACAGGGGAGTCGTCTTCGGTAGCCGGTGACCTTACATTCCTACGTTGTCGTTCTTTGAAAGTTGCATCCGGTTCAAGTATATGGACGATATCCCGTATCAGCTGATCGGAGAACTGGCTTCGAAGATGACGCCAAAGGACTGGATCACTAGATATGAAAAGGCACTGAAAAAATAATAAAAGAGGCTGCCCTTTTAAGGCAGCCTCTTTTAGCTTGTCATTTCCTGAAAGCCACTAGTGCCCACCTTCGCCATACAATGCCGATTGAACTTCAAGGCCCTGGGCATCGTACAGCGGAGACTTCGTCCCATTGCCGTACACATCTGTCCAGGTTTGGGTGCTTTTAAAGCGCAGCACACCATTCTTCTGGTTAAAATGTGTCAGCTCGAATTTCATTACCGGGTACACGATCATAGCCTTAGGATCTTTAGGATCATTTGCCGACACAGATGGCTGCTGGTAAGTCACAGAGCTTACTGTATGTGCAGGATCTCCTTTTATCGTTACGGTCATGTAGCCAAATTCGTCTTTGCCGGTTTTTTCAAGGTGCACCCTGGCTATTGCCGGATCCTGTATTTCTGTATTCCCGGAAGGAAGCACGAAGAAGGTACCGTCATCACCAGCGGAGCACTTACCATCTCCTTTTACATTAGTAAACAATAATGCGAAAGTTGTGAAAGATATCTTGGGCTCGTTACCTGAGTTTGTAAATTCAAACCAACAGGTTCCATTACCTATGTTCTTATTGTCTTTGTTCACCGTAATAACAAAACCGGCAAGGTTGACCTTTATAATATCCGAAATACTGACAGTGCCTCCATTTATGGCCATTTTTATTGACGCATCAACAAGCTCGTAATCAAGGTCGCCAACATACTCAAACTCTTTAGATACGAAAACGTTAGAATGCTGCTTCTCTTCTGACAGATCTAATATTGCGATCTGTTCCGGTTTCTCTTTAGTATTGTTTAGGGCTATTAACACAGAGCTATACCCATCCGGTTTGTATTCTGATACCTTCTTACCATTCAGGTTCAAGCCATTCATTTTCAGTTTTACTTTGTACTTATTTTTCGACACCTCCTTTATCACCAGGTCATAATCCATTTCGAGTCCCGTGGCGGATTGTTTGTTGGCGCCATTTATATGCGCTCTGCAATCATTAATGGTCTCACCTATTGATGGAGATGCGGGTACTGCTTTCTCGCCTTTACGGCAGCCTGCTATGCTTACAGAAGCTGCAAGCAACGTGTACAATACGTATTTCATATAAGTAACATTTTTGGGCGAAGCTACCGGCACCGCCGGCAAAGTACATGATACGATTCACGAACTGCGAGTTTGAGTTCATGAACGGTGAAGTGGCATCACGTAGCCTAAAGCGTGGCAATATTTATTGTGGCCTTGTTTTTATGTCTGATGAACATCGATGAGTGTGCAGTCGTTAAACCACCCCAATATTGTCGCGATCCTGCATCTTTGAATTCATCATTTAATATCACCTTTGTGTCGCCGGGGCCGGTATAAGCCCCGGCAGAGACAGTGGAGCAGTAACCATTCAAAAAACGGGCGTCACCGAAAAGCCAGATGAGTAGGGATAAAAACATCAACTATGTCAGCAAACAGCGTTTCATTACACAGAATGATCAAGACAACGCCGGAAAAATTGTTCCGTGCATTTACTGATCCCCTTGCTATGGCTGCATGGATACCGCCTTACGGATTTCTTTGCACCGTTCATGAAATGAACGCACAGGTAGGCAGTACCTATAGAATGTCTTTCACGAATTTCTCCACCGGCAGCAGTCATTCATTTGGCGGAACATACGTTGAAATAAAACAGAACGAATTCCTTAAATACACGGACAAGTTTGACGACCCTAACCTGCCGGGTGAAATGACCACTACAGTATGGCTAAACAAAACAGTAGCAGGTACTGAACTGAAAATTACGCAGGATGGCATCCCTGCAGCTATACCTGCCGAAATGTGCTACCTCGGTTGGCAGGACTCCCTGGATAAACTTATTAAACTCGTAGAGCCACAGATACCGGATGCTTAGGATGTACTGCGTTTTACCACTTTACAAAGCCCCACGAAGCGGGGCTTTGTAATATATGCATACCACACTCTTATCACATCCCCTTCTCTATCAATAGCACATTAAATTTATGTCCATCCGGATCCGCAAACACAAAACCATAGTGATTGGTTTTATCTCTGCCCGGTTCAATTAAGATAGTACCACCGGCTTCTTTAACTTTATCTGCCCACTCCTTTACTTCAGCCTCTGTTTCCGCAGAAAGAGAGAATATAACTTCACTGCTTGTAGCCCCTGACGGCAAGTATTCGTCTATCTGCGAACCCTGTTCAAAAAAATGGATCACAAAATTATTATTACCAAAAAGAAAACTGGCCAGTTTCGGATAGGTGTTTGGCCCGTTAGGCGTAAAGCCAAGTTGGGTATAGAACTCACTGGTTCGCTTTACATCCTTGACACTAAAATTAGCCCATATCATTTTTGCATTCATGCTGTCGGATTTTAAAAACAATATTACCAAAACGATTTAAACCTGTCACCTATCAACCTATCAACTTTTTAACCTTTTAACAATATTGCGCCTCATTATCCGTTACTAGTTCACATGATGCAGCATCGATTCATACAATGGGCAATAAAATTTGTACCGCAAGTATTTTTCTGCCTGCTTGGTACAATGGCTTTAATAGTCAGCCTCATTTCACATGCTATGAATGTATGGGTGGCTGCACTATTTGTCGTGTCCTGCCTGCCGCTTGTCTTCCGGCATAGGCTGGTACATACCATACTAGGCTGCACTTTTGGACTCATAAGCGGTTTGTATGTGTTCCTCATTATCCTGGTCATCATTATAGGTGAGGAAGACGGGCAGAACTCCCGTACGCTCGACATGTTTGCCGCTGGCCTGCTTGCTATCTTTGCTTTCCTTTGCTCTTTGGCTATGGTGCACACAGCTGAACAGCAACAATACCTACACAACAAAAACCCACTGCATTAACCAGCTTGCCTGCACGGCAAAAGAGCAAGGGATCTGCTATACTACAAGTTACATCCGGAAAGGCTGCAAAACCAAGTCTATTATTTCAGTAAGGACCGCGGAAAAAGGTAGTGCCCCAAACAGTATGTTTGGGGCACTACTGAAGTAACAATTACAGTAATTAGAACTTAACTACAAACTCTACACGCCTGTTCAATTTCCTGCCTGCAGCAGTTTTATTGTCACCTCTTGGGTTGGCGCCACCAAAGCCTGCAGAATTGAGTCTCTTCGCGTCAATGCCATTGTTCTCCAGATACTTCTTCACGGCAGCCGCACGTTTTTCTGACAATAGCTTGTTAGCCTCTGCCTTACCCTGATTATCAGTATATCCGTTTATCTGCAGATTGTACGATGGGTTTTCTTTCATTACGGTAACCACTTGTTTGAGTATAGGCAGGGAATGCTTTTGTATCACATCTTTTGCCACTTCAAACTCTATTCCCTCCAGTGCTTTCCTGAATATTTCTTTTACTTCTGCCTTTACTTCAGGGCAGCCCTTGTTAGCCATAGTTCCCTTCTCATTGGGGCAAGTATCCATATAGTCAGGTACACCGTCCCCGTCTTTATCCACCGGACAGCCGTCTGCTGTTACCGCAACATTTGCCGGAGTGCCCGGGCATTTATCTGTATTATCAGGCACGCCGTCTCCATCACTGTCCGGGCAGCCACCATTTGCACTAGTACCTTTTGCATCCGGGCATTTGTCCAGGTAATCAGCTATACCATCGCCATCCCTGTCCAGTGGGCAGCCGCTTGCATCTACTGCTACAGCCGTTGGTGTGTTCGCACATTTGTCATCTTTGTCAGCCACACCGTCAGCATCAGAATCCGGACAGCCCTTTGCCGCGGCTGTTCCCTTAACGTCGGGGCATCCATCCAAGTAGTCTGCTATACCATCACCGTCTGTATCCAATGGACAACCAGTTGCATCTGTTTTAACACCGGACGGGGTTTCAGGGCATTTATCTTTGCTGTCCGCTACACGGTCTCCGTCTGCATCTTTTTTACGGCCCATATTAAACACCAGTCCCACTGAGTGCTGCAAGTAGCCGTCCTGCTTCAGGTTGTCCGTTGCCGGACGTACAGGATAGAGTACCATTTCCTGCAGTTTCAGGCTAATGGATGGTGTGATCTTGCACATAAGGCCCGCACCGAAATCAGGTAATGATAGAATATCACCTGCATTATATGCATAATGATTAGTACCATTTATATAGAAATCTCCAAAACCCAGCAATAAAAATGGCCTTAGAATCACTTTATCAGCTTTAAAAAAGCTGAAACGAACATTTGCATTGAACTGGTAAATATCACTTTCAAACTTGCTTACACCGTTGTCTTTGTACCCGATCTTTCCCACAGTGGCCAGTAAACCGATATCGAAGTGCGGAGCCAGGTAGTGATATACGGACAAGCCGCCGAAACCATACAAGCCGTGGTCCTGCTTATAAAAGCCATTGCCATAATCACCCTTAAATTGCTCGCCGCCGCCCTCAATACCAAAACTCCATACTTTGTCCGCAGACTGGGCCTGTGCCAATCCGGCACAAATTAAAGCCAACAAAAACACCGATAATTTTTTCATTATTTATATTGTTTTCTCCATTAAAATTTGCGCAAATGTAAAAATATCTCCCCAGCTTCAAGTAGAATTATTTCTACAACTATTTGACCATCAACACTATATTAAGAATTCATTTAAAAACCCAAGTGCTCATTTGCCTGTAAAATCGCCCCTGGAAGTGCTCCTGAAAAAGACTGAAGATGCTGAAAAAATTGCGGGATAGCTTCCGGAAATTACAGTTTATAGTTCCCAATTTGCAGTTGACTCTTTTTTGAAAATCCAATTGCGGGAAAATTGCGGGATTACTTCCGGTTTCCCGCGACACCAGCAATATACCTGAAACATATTTTGCACACATTGGCATTGATAATCAATAATGTGCGGTGAAAAATTGCGCACTTTTTGCACAGTGTGCAATTTTCGGAATTGCGGAAAACTGCGGGATAGCTTCCGGAAATTGCAGTTTATAGTTCCCAATTTGCAGTTGACTCTTTATTAAAAATCCAATTGCGGGAAAACTGCGGGATCGCTTCCGGAAACTACAGTTTACAGTTGGCAATTTGCGGTTCGCAGTCGACTCTTTATTAAAAACCAATTGCGGGGAAATTGCGGGATTGCTTCCGGTTTTCCGCAATACCAGCAATATACCTGAAAAATATTTTTGCGGGAAACTACGGTTTACAGCTGGCAATTTGCGGTTTGCAGTTTACTCTCCATCACACAAATCTTACCTGTTGAAAAATTGCACGGTTGCGACATAAACAGAAAGTCATTATGCCACAATAATTGAGCCAAAAATTCGCGTAAGACACGTTCAATTTCAGATGAAATATTTCGCATTACCAATGGCATCGCGCTGATAAAAAATAAAAAAATGATCAATAAGTTAAAAAATGTATTTTGTCCACAAAATCAATCGAATGATTAAAAAACACCTGAATACCCCAATCACTATTATTCTATTTCTATCTGCATGTTTATACTCAGATCTGTCCTATGGGCAATATAAATGGGGAGGAGCGACCGGGCGCATGTTGCGCAATAAGAAATATATGGAGCGGGCTTCTTTTGGATTTTCCTGGCCAATGATGAAACTGAATATGCTGCAGAGTTACAAAATTGACCGGTCAACCACGAAGCCATATGCCGGTCCGTCAGTAAATAAGAATATCCTGGTAAACAAAATCAATAAGATGAATATCGGGCTAAACGGAGCATGCGGAATAATGGCCGTAAGTTCTTTTAAGCTTGCGAAAATAAGTGACAGATCTATTATTGCACTCAATCTCGCATCAGGCCTTGATGTTTATAATTGGAAGGTGGGCACGGTAACCTTTTCATCCGTTGACAGCATAAAGGGTGATGTTTTTTGTATGCAGGGTAAATTCCCATTTTCTATAATGATACAATCCGGAGGAGAAGCACTATTGAATGATGACCCGTTGATTTTCTCAGCAGGAGCAGGAGTAGCTCCCACATATTCTATAAGTACAACTCCTGATATAGCTTCCGGCTTTTTTCAGCTTCGTCCCTTTCTTACCACAGAGATCGGTTTTCACAAGGGCATCGGGCTTAAATTGAGAGTTGATTATTATCCCGGTACGCTGAACCTTCTACAAACTACCGGCAGTGATCTTCCGGGGCACGAGACGAACGGGAACTACTCAATCATTGCCTCCGGTTCGGGAAATCTTGTGCTCTCGCTGCATATCTTACTTGGAACCCGCTTTTGGGAAAATAACCGGTACTGACGGCAACATGTACGCAACACAATAATTGATCAACGCCTATCGTTTGTACTTCTCCCTCATTTTATTCAGGTATTCCTGCCTTTGTTCAGGTGTCATTGCCCGCATCTGCTCACTGGTCATTATAGCCGGCATTGATGATTTGGTATACCCGGCGAGGCTAAAGAGGGAAGCATCAATATTTTTCTTTTCAGCTTTTACCAGGTCCATTTGCATACCGTCACTGCCTTTGGGGTCCTTGGTCAGCATACGCACCATACAGCCCTCAGCTCCTTTTGCCTTTAGTTTTTCATAAAAGCCTGAACCACTGCCCAGCTGCGAGATATTCGCCCCCATAAAAGTTTCATAGCCCTTTACATCTTTAGAGAGCCACATTTCCGTTGTACGCTTAAACTTATTAAAAGTCACTATTACATGAATACACTTATAGCTGCCAATTGTTTCTTTGCCTAACACTTCTACGTCATAGTCGTCAGGGTGCTCGCCATCCTTACCCTTTTCTTTTACTGTATAGGTCCTGTCCTTCTCGTTCAACGAATAGGCATTGTAAGGATTGTCAGCAAGTATCAGCGTAGTCGTGCCAATTGGCCCACCCCCACTGGCATTATTCAGCAATAGCTCAGTTCGCGTATTGCCGTCGGCCTCGTATGTCTTGCTCGTACCATTCATTCGCGTCGAAGTGATCTTAAACTCCAGGTAAACACCCTCTTTGGCAAACAATTGGATACCCGTAAATACAAGTATTGCGGCAAGCAGCAGTTTCCTTTTCATGAGTATTGTGTTTAGCAGTTTAAGAATGGATGACCTTCTTATCAAAAATACTAAATCCTACACATTAATTAAAATGTCTATCAGCAAGACAATAATGAAACCATTATATAGCTATATTTATCGGACAAATTCATTTGTCATGAAACATCCTGTTTTTATACTGGCTATGGCAGCAGGGGCGCTTTGTGTAAACAATAACCTTGCAGCACAAACGAACGGCTATTTTGTAAAGGAGAAGAATATCCACAAAGAGTATAAAAACGTGCATAGTACAGATACGTTTTCCATAATCAATTCGTATGGCAATACAGAGATCAACACCTGGGATAAGGATGAGGTAGCCGTAGATATTATTGCCACAAGCTTTTCAAAAACCGAAGCACTGGCTCAGGAATTGCTAGACAGTGTTGTTATAAATGAGACTACAGGGCCAAACAAGATCCGTACCGGCGTTTCGAAACACGGACCTAAAAGAGCCAATGCGGCCGACAACGCAATAAATGGCATAGCAGTACCTGGCAGAACGGAAGAATGGGAGTCGAACACTATCTGTAAGGTAACAGTACCGAATAACATAACACTCGACATTTACCACTACTTCGGGAATTTGAGCATCAGTGATTTTGCGGGTGTTGTGAATGCATACATTATGCAAGGCACCATAAATGCAAAGCACCTGTCGGGACCATCTAATAAAATATTCGTGAATCGCAGCAATGGCAAAATGAATAAGATATCTGCAATCGATGCCGGAGAGTTGAAGTGCTCCAATTCCTGCTGTGCACTTACTATTGACAAACCAGTTGACAATACCAAAGTGCTGCTGAATGGCTGGGCACCCGTAACAATCAGCAGCCACAAGCGATCAAGGATCATTAAATAAACAATTAGCTGTGCTGTTAGCAACTGTCATAAAGATGCTATACAGAAGCCTTATTGAGTGTAAAGCCGAATGAAGAACCAACACCGAGCTTGCTTCTTACGTTCACGGTCTGCCCGTGTGCTTCCACTATATGCTTTACTATGGCCAGCCCCAGGCCTGTGCCACCTATAGCTCTGGCCCTGCTTCTGTCGGCACGATAGAAACGCTCGAAGATGCGCAGCAAGTGCTCTTCTGCCATACCCGGCCCGTCGTCAGAGATCTCTATATAAACATGCTTATCGTCCATTTCATAACAACCTGCTACTATGGAACCCTTATCATTACCGTACTTTATGGCATTCTCTACCAGGTTCACCAATACCTGCTTTATCTTCTGCTTATCGGCATATACGAGTATCGGCCTTTCGGTACCCTTCTTTATGCTCATCTGCACTTCACGCTCGGCAGCCTTCAGCGACAACTCTTCGTACACATCCTTTATCAGTTCCTGTATCACAAAAGCTTCTTCTATCAGCGGTATCTTGCCCGATTCCAGCTTGCTTATTTCATCCAGGTCATCAACAAGGCGCACGAGACGGTCTATACTTTTAGATGCATTCGTGAGGAACTTTACATTCACTGCTTCGTCGTGCAATGCACCGCCCAGCAAGGTGTCCACATAGCCCTGTATGGAGAAGATAGGCGTCTTCAGCTCATGAGCCACATTCATTAAAAACTCTTTGCGGAATTGTTCATTGGCCTGCAACATCTCTATCTCATCTTTGCGCTGCATGGCCCAGCGCTGCACATCTTCACTCACCTCTTCTATGCTTTTTTGCGGCAATATCTTGTCATAAAAGAACTCTTCCTTCTTGGTAGCCTTGGTCTGGTAAATGAATTTGTAGATGATCTTGATCTTGCGGTAGATGAACTGCTGCAAGGTGTAGTAATAGATATAGTAAATGATAACAAATGTAACGGCAAATACCATTAACGGCACGTACCATTGCTGGTGGAGCAACAGGCTCAGCAATGCATTTGCCAAAGCTATAATGAGCGCAGTAATAAATGACAACCTGCCGGGTGACAGATTTTTGGTATCCAGTAAAGACATCGGGTACTAAGTTAAGGCAAAAGTCAAAGGTTAAAAGCAAAAAGTTGATACAGCGATCGGTAGTTATACCCCATGCAGCCAAAATGCTAACTTATGGGTTTTAACTTTTGCCTTTTGACATCTTAAGCCATTTCGAACTTATAGCCTACCCCTTTCACCGTTGTGATGAGGTCTATACCTGCCTTCTGGCGTATCTTACGGATGTGCACATCTATGGTACGGTCGCCTACTATTACATCGGTACCCCATACACGTTGCAATATCTCGTTGCGCAGGAACACACGGCCCGGCTTGGAAGCCAGTAGTGACAGCAATTCGAATTCCTTCTTGGCAAGCGGTATATCTTCTCCTTTGTAGGAAACGGTGAATTTGGTCTTGTTGATCTCCAGCTCACCGAAAGTCTGCTTCTGCTCATGCTCCTCATCCTTACGGAAACGGCGCAATGCAGAACCAATGCGGGTAGCCAGCAGTTCAGGCTTTATGGGTTTGGAGATATAATCATCCGCACCGATCTTAAGGCCCTCTATTTCGTACTTCTCGTCGTTGAGTGCAGTAAGGAATATGATGGCTGTATCATCGAACTCATGCATTGCTCTCAGCTCGCGGATCGTCTCAATACCGTCTTTATTCGGCATCATGATATCGAGCAATATGAGGTCGGGCCTGAAGTCTTTGGCTTTGCGTATGGCCTCCACCCCATCTCTGGCAGCGGCTACGAGGTAGCCCTTGCTTTTGAGGTTATAACTGATGAACTCTACAATATCCGGTTCATCATCAACTACCAATATCTTACCTGGGAATACTTCCATAATTTCACTAAATCGTAGACAAAATTAGCACACCAATGTTAAGCCAAAAATAACCCCACATTACCGAATTGTTAAGAGATGCAGGAATTGCTACCATTTACGACTGCTAAATTACTGAAAAAGACCGCCATTTGCACTAAAAAAGGGTATTGCACGATGTGCAATACCCTTCAAAATCAATTAAACCGGACTATTTCAGTGTAACGGTACCGTTACCTACCTTGTAGCCTTCGTTATATATCTCGATAATGTATGAGCCCTTAGGGTAGTCACCATCCTGATTCCAGTCCACAGTTACGTCTTTTACCACTTCATTCTGTGTAAGCGCTACGCTCTTCATCACTGAATAGCTAAGCTGCCCGCCATTCGCGTTATCCATCATGCCCGATGCATTTGAAGCAGAGCTTAACACCTTATTTTCCGGAGTGATGATACGCACATACAGCGCCTTGTTGCCGCTTTCAGCTATATGGTTCTGGTCTATGTCGAACATAATGCGCAGTACATCTACCTTTCTTGCCTTTGTGGTTTCCTTTTCCTTACCATTACGCTTTTTGTGTATCGGCTCCATACGCAGGTTTGATGCGTGCAACACTGATGCCACTTTCTTCAGGTTAGCAGCAACTGCAGATGTAGAATCAACCTGCTTTGTGAGTGTCTGGTTCTGACCAGTAAGCTGAGTATTTTCTTTTTCCAGCTCAGCTATACGAGTTTCGTAATCCCTTGTCTTATCTGTGAGGGTGGTGATCAGCTGACGTGCTTTCTTCAGTTCTGCCTGGGTAGCATTCTTGTTGCTCAGTATGCTCCTGATCTCAGCCTGCATCTTGGCCATCTTAGCTTTATCGCCTTGAAGTGCGCTGTCCAGTTTAGAGTTTTGTGACACCAACTGGTCTATCTTTGCTGATGCAGCATCGAAGTCCGTTTGCAGTGATGCGCGGTCAGTTTTTACTGAGTCCATCTGTTGCATCATCATTTTAGACTGCATGTCATTGTCTGAAGCCATTTTGTTCTTGCTTACAAATAAGTACAGGCAGGCTGCCAATAATACGAGAATAACAACCCAGTAAATAATGGAATTGTTCTTCTTTGGTGTATTTGCGGTCGGATTTGACTGATTGTATTCGCTCATAATCGTTTTGTTTAAATTCAGTTTAAAATTAAATTTGCACAAATGTAATGTACAAGAGTTGGTTATGGAATATTTAAAAGAGATTTTGTTCATAGACATAGAAACCGTGCCAACACAACCCGAATATGCCTTGCTACCCGAAAGGATGCAGACAGAATGGGACAGAAAGGCCAAATTCGTCAAAAGTGCCACAGAAGGAAACACAGACCCAGCAATGCTTTTCGAGGAAAGAGCCGGTATTTTCTCGGAATTTGCTAAAGTTGTTTGTATAGGTTTCGGCAGCCTTATAAATACTGAAACGGGGTGGAAAATGAGGCTAAAATCCCTCATAAATGATGATGAAAAAATATTGTTAAATGATTTTTGCGGGGTGCTCAGCCGCTTCACAAATCATTATAAAGACATGCGTTTCTGCGGTCACAACATAAAAGAGTTCGATATTCCCTTCATTTGCCGCAGAATGGTGATCAATGGAGTGCCACTACCCAACTGCATACAGGTGGCAGGAAAGAAGCCATGGGAAGTGTCGCACATAGACACTATGGACATGTGGCGGTTTGGCGACCATAAGAACTTTACATCGCTTTCTTTACTGGCGGCGGTGCTGGATATACCCTCCCCAAAAACTGATATTGACGGGAGCATGGTATCAGCCGTATACTGGAAAGACAAAGACCTGCCGCGTATAGGCAAGTATTGCCTGCAGGACGTATTTACGAGCGCGAAAGTGTATCTAAAACTGAAAGGCATACACAATATAGACATTGAGCCGTTATATGTGACAGACTAATAAGTAAGTTAACGCCCTTTTGCAGTAATTTTACGCCTATTATCAAAGTCTTTCAATTTTCATTCATTGACCGCAGAATTAAAGAAAATATTCCAGGCACTGGACCTGAAGCAATTCGCACCCGTATATCTTATTGACGGGGAGGAGGCTTTTTACCTGGACCTGATCACCGCATACTTCGAAACCGAGATACTGACACCGGCTGAGCGTGATTTCAATCTCATTACGCTATACGGCAAAGACTCCGAATGGGCCGATGTTGTGAATGCCTGCAGGCGCTTCCCTATGTTTGCAGACAAGCAGGTAGTGATACTGAAAGATGCCGCGCAGCTGAAAGGCCTTAATGAACTATCCAACTACATACAGAAACCATCGCCTACTACCATATTCCTGATAGAGCACCGGTTCAAAAAAGCAGATGGCAAAACCAAGCTGGTAAAGTATGCCAAGGAAAAGGGCATCCACTACACATCGGACAAGATACGCGAAGAACAAATGCCGCAATGGATACAGAACCAGGGCAAGGAAATGAAGTTCAACATAGGCGACCGTGAAGCACAAACGCTGGCTACCTACCTGGGCAATGATCTGCAAAAGATCGTAAACGAAATAGAGAAAATACGCATAAACGTACCCAATGAAAAAGAGCTGACCATGCAGCTCATACAAAAGTACATCGGCATCAGCAGGGAGTACAATGTGTTTGAATTTCCGGAGGCACTTACCAGCGGCAACAGGGAAAGACTATACCGCATGCTTACCTACTTCCTTGCCAATCCGAAATCAGCACCTATGCCGCTGCTTATAGGTTCCTTCTACACGCACTTCAACAGGCTGTACCAGGCCAATTTTGTAAGAGGTAAATCAGATAAAGATGCGGCGGTAGCATTAGGTATATCGCCTTACAGGGTAAAGGATATAATGGCGGCAGCGCAGAACTGGCCGCTGCCCCGCGTAGAACGCTGCCTGCTGCTACTGGCCAAGTACAGCACAATGGCAGTGGGCATAAAGAATACGGCAGGAGATAAAGAACTACTGAAAGAAATGGTGGGCCAGATGCTGGAATAGCAATATTTCTGTTGGTTCAGCCTGCCTATATCTCTATTGGCAATACAAATATCAATCGAACACGTTTTCTTCGTAAATTTAGGATGGAAGGATAGCATATGCAAACACCGCAAGTAACTGCACCGGCAGAACGATACGACAAGAACGAAGAGGAAGAAAAGAAACTGATCCTGAGGGAGTATAGGGCATTATTGCGTGCCCTAAAGGAGAGCATCAAAAAAGGAGACAAAGCCATGCTGCGGCAGGCATTTGAAATGTCTGTAGAAGCGCATAAGGACATGCGCCGTAAATCGGGAGAGCCGTATATACTGCACCCACTTGCTGTTGCAAGAATAGTGGTAGAAGAAATAGGACTCGGTGTAACCTCGGCCATATGCGCACTGCTGCATGATACGGTAGAAGACACAGAGATTACGCTCGAGGATATCAGCAGGGAATTCAATAGCCATATAGCTAAAATAATAGACGGGCTGACAAAAATATCTAATGTCGTTGACCTTAAAGCCGACACCACTTTACAGGCAGAGAATTTCAGAAAGATATTACTGACGCTTGCTGACGACCCCAGGGTAATACTGATAAAGCTGGCAGACAGGCTGCACAACATGCGCACGCTGGAAAGCATGAACCGTGAAAAGCAGCTGAAGATATCTTCTGAAACAACTTATATCTATTCGCCGCTGGCACATCGTCTCGGCTTGTATGAGATCAAGTCGGAAATGGAAGACCTGGCGCTGAAGTATACGCAGCCAGAGGTGTACATGGAGATATCGCAAGGCCTGAAAGAGACCAAGCGTGAACGAACGAGGTACATCAATGAATTCATCAAGCCAATCAAGGAGGAACTTACCAACAACGGTTTTGATTTTGATATCTACGGCAGACCAAAGGCGGTAAATTCCATCTGGAATAAGATGCGCAAGAAGCACGTAACGTTTGACGAGGTGTATGATCTCTTCGCGATACGTGTTATTCTAAAATCATCACCTGAGCGAGAAAAAGAAGATTGCTGGAAGGTATACTCGATCATCACCAACTTTTATCACCCCAGCACAGAAAGGCTTCGCGACTGGATCAGCGTACCCAAAGGCAATGGTTATGAAGCACTGCATACAACAGTGATGGGACCGGGAGGACGATGGGTAGAGGTGCAGATACGCACGGAGCGCATGAATGAAATAGCAGAGAAGGGCCTTGCTGCGCATTGGAAGTATAAGGAAGGTACGCCTACTGCACAGGAAAGCAAACTCGACAGCTTCCTGAAGCACCTGCGTGAGATACTGAACAACCCGGATACCGACACTATTGATTTCTTGCAAGATTTCAAACTGGACCTGTTCACCGAAGAAATATATATCTACACCCCTACGGGTGATATGCGCGTGCTGCCGAAGGGAGCAACAGCACTTGACTTTGCGTTCGATATTCATAGTGAGTTGGGCACACACTGTATAGGCGCTAAAGTAAACTACAGGCTGGTACCACTCAGCCATAAACTGGATAGCGGTGACCAGGTAGAGGTGATCACTTCATCGAAACAGACACCTTCTGAAGACTGGCTACGGTTCCTGATCACCGCTAAAGCGAAGTCGAGAGTAAAGGCCTACCTGAAAGAAGACAAACGTAAGATAGGCGAAGACGGTAAGGACGCACTAAGGCGGAAGCTGGAGCATATGAAAGTGCCAATGTCGCAGCACAACCTGAGTGAACTGATGCACTTCTTCAAGAAATCATCAACACTCGATCTTTTCTATGCCATTGCTGTTGGGGATGTGGACCTCAAGGACATGAAGAACTTCGTGGTGCATGGTGATAAGCTGTCGCATGCCACAAAAGAAGTAAAGAACGACACTAAACATGCGGAAGAAGACCTGAAACAAAAGCCCGGAAAGGCAGCAGAGCTGATCATATTCGGCGAACGGTCTGATAAGGTATTGTACAAACTGGCACAATGCTGCCAGCCTATACCGGGCGACGATGTATTCGGATTCGTAACCTCAGGGGAAGGGTTGAAAGTTCACAGAACAGACTGCCCTAATGCTGCGCAATTACTTGCCAACTACGGGCACAGGATCGTAAAGACCAAGTGGGCCAAGAATAAAGAAATATCATTCCTTACCGGAGTGCGCATAATAGGTATGGATGATGTGGGTGTGATACAAAAGATCACCAACGTCATATCGGGTGAACTAAAGCTGAATATGCGTTCACTCAGCATAGACTCTAAGGATGGCATATTTGAAGGAAACATCATGGTTTATGTACATGACCGTGAGGAACTGAATAACTTCTGTAATAAACTAGGTGCACTGGAAGGTATTAATAAAATAGAACGAATAGATAGCCCGGATGAATAGCTAAATTCAAAAGGGACAAAATAAACCGAGTACCAAACGGCATTTAATCGCCGATCAAATACAATTCATGCAAACAAGCCAAGAACTTTATATTACATATACTGAACTACTGCAAAAGGCAGCAGACCTTTATTACGCATCTGCAGTACTGCAGTGGGACCAGGAAACCTATATGCCGCCAAAAGGTGCGGAGCACAGAGCGCGCCAGCTGGCTACGCTTGCATCGCAGGCCCATGAAATGCTGACCAGCGATGCTTATGGCTCGCTACTGAATGAGTTGGCTACGAGGAATGACCTTGACGATACTGCAAAAAACAATGTGCGGCTGAGTGCAGAAGATTATACAAAGAATAAAAAGCTTTCGCCGGAGTTTGTAGAAGAAATGTCGAAGCTGACGAGCGAGTGTTTTAATGCATGGATAGAAGCACGTAAGAAAAATGATTTTACTGTTTTTGCGCCATCGCTTACAAAAATGATAGCGTTGAAAAAAAGACAGGCAGAGCTGTATGGCTATACTAACCATCCTTATGATGCGCTGCTTGATGAGTATGAGAAGGGCGCGTCGGTGGCTATACTTGATCCTGTATTCAGTGGTATCAAGGAACAGTTGCCCGTATTACTTGCGCAAATAAAAGCTGCTACGCAAGTAAGTTGTGAATGTTTCCATCAGCACTTTCCAAAACAGCAGCAATGGGACTTCAGTATTGATGTGCTGAAGAGCATGGGATTTGATATGGAAGCAGGAAGGCAAGATTATTCCGAGCATCCTTTTACCACTTCGTTCTCCCCTGCTGATGTGCGCCTGACTACCCGTGTTGATGAAGAGAATTATGCATCGCTGCTATGGAGCTGTATACACGAAGGAGGGCATGGCCTGTATGAACAAGGACTGCCGGAAGAACAGTATGGACTGCCACTTGGCGCTGCAACATCATTAGGCATACATGAATCACAGTCAAGGCTATGGGAGAACTGTATAGGCAGGAGCAAAGATTTCTGGCTAGGCTTTTACCCAAAGCTGCAGCAATATTTTCCTGAGCAACTAGGCAATGTGAGTGTTGCTACTTTTTATAAAGCATGCAACAAAGTAGAACCATCGCTGATTCGCACTGAAGCTGATGAAGTAACTTATCATTTCCATGTGCTGATACGCTATGAAATAGAAAAAGCTCTGATAGAAGGCTCGCTGGATGCAAAAGACCTGCCAGCAAAATGGAATGAGCTATATACTAAATACCTGGGCGTGGCACCTGTTGATGATAAAACGGGTGTGCTGCAAGACGTACACTGGAGCCATGGCAGCTTCGGCTACTTCCCTACTTATACGCTGGGCAGCTTTTACGCAGCACAATTCTACCACCAGGCGCAGCAGGATATCAGCGGGCTTAAAGAACAGGTAAGAGCAGGTCAGTTTGGCCCATTGCTTCAATGGCTGAGAGCGCATGTACACCAATATGGCAGGCGCTATACTTCAGAAGAGTTGTGCACCCGCATAACAGGGAAAGGTTTAGATGCTGCCTACTTTATGCAGTACATACAAGACAAGTATAATGACATCTATGAAATAAAGGGAAAGCAGTAATGCATGAAGTAGTGCGATATATGGAACCATTGGATAGTGGCGAGCTTAGTTTTCTCCTGAGAAAGGAATCGAAAGAGCGCAACCAGTATTACAAGACGTTTCGTATGCTGATGATCATGAGCTTTATTATCCCATTTGCCGGGGCATGGTACAGGGCTGCAGACGGCGCACCAAATGCATTTTCCACCACAAAGTTCTTTGTAGCTGCAGGTATCCTTCTTTCTATTTCATCTGTATCCACTTACCTTACATATAGAGTAAACCTGCGAAAGGTGCAATGGGATATAAGAGACAGAACCAAAACCATTGAGATAAGCCACGTAACGCGCAAGCTGCACGTAGTCGCCAAAAACGCATACTATTTCTATATTGACTCACTTATTAAGTTGAGTATAGAAGTTTCTTCTGAGGATTATTACCGCATCAACGAAGGAGATGAGGTATGCATAGAATATACTACTCACTCTAAGAATTACCTTGGTTATTTCTGAATAATCTGACCAGCTATATTTCCAGGCAACTCCTTTATTTTTGATTTATATGCGTATACGCATAACATATCTTTATACATGTTAATGTTCTTGATTTATTGGAAAAATGTAATACATTGTTAATCGTTGGTTAACAAATCGCATATCATGAAAACAATAGCAGTAGAAGTTAATGACATTACGGCGGTGAACTTTAACGATTTTTCGCCAGAGATGAAAAACAAAATCAGCAGCGAAGTGGCTGACATGATAACCCAAATGAACTACGACGCCAGGATCATGAGGCTGCAAAAACTGGTAGCCGAGATCAATGCAGGTGATAACGGCATGACCATGGATCCTGAGATCCTGTTTGAACTGTTGAGCGCTGAGGAAGAGTAATAACAGGTTTAATGACCGTGTTGCGCTTCGGGGAAGTTGTAGCTGATCCCTTTATTGGCAATAAATGTTCGGATACCGATATAATTGTATTCTGCCTCGTTATCTAAATCACAAGCCACTATCATAACATCGTAATCCTCGCCTGAATAAGCATTCAAGGCTAATTTGCCATCTTTCAAGCCGGCATACAGATCCATGAATTTCTCCTTATCAGCATCATGGAACGGGCATATAACTAGATCATGAACGAAGTATTCTATATCTGTACCGAGATTAAACTCGGTATCTCTCAGATCTTCGAAATCATCCCATATCTCTGTTGCCTCGTCGAATGTAAAAGGAGTTAGCTGCATCTATCAAGTGTAACTTTTAGTAAAAACGGGTGTGCTATTACACACTAAAAGAGCTGCCACAGCCGCAAGAAGACGATGCATTAGGGTTATTAAATACAAAACCACGTGCATTCAGGCCATCAGAATAGTCAACTTCCATACCCATCAGGTAAATACCATGAGCATTCTTCATGATCACAGGAATACCATCTATTTCATATATCTCATCGTCTGCTTCCTTAACATCAAAACCCAGTACATAGCTGAGGCCTGAGCATCCGCCTCCTTTTACACCTACACGCAAATACTGGCTTTTATCAAAACCTTCTTCATTCATCAACCTCCTCACTTCAGCTATCGTATTAGCCGTCAACTTTACCGGTGCACTTACCATTGTTTCCATTGAAAAATGTATTTATGCAAATTTACCATTAGTTACGAGGGTATCCAAATCAACAACCTTAAAGTATTATTAATATCAATGATGATATAGATATAACATGGTTGGCTTTGTTTCCCGAAC
>Ga0209023_10000663_pt1 | contig 50493 bp, 34 predicted proteins | sample LakOneMetagenome_FD_187468 | JGI IMG/M metagenome (GOLD analysis project Ga0209023, IMG submission 187468) | Freshwater and sediment microbial communities from Lake Erie, Canada (SPAdes) (version 2) | ecosystem: Environmental > Aquatic > Freshwater > Lentic | place: Lake Erie, Canada... | reverse complement strand
GAAGAAAGCATCGCGCTGAAGCCTTCTCCCCTTGGGGGAGAAGGTGGTCGCGAGAGCGACCGGATGAGGGGTGCTTGCGCCAACCTTCGAACGTCGAGCCGACACCCCTCACCCGACCCGGCAAGCCGGGCCACCCTCTCCCTCAAGGGGAGAGGGCTGACCTCACTACGGCCCGATCAGCACCACGCCCTCGCGGCGGGGATCGGCGCCGCCTTCCCAGCGGCCGTTGCGCTTGACGATAGCCTGCAGGCCCGATTCCTCGCCGGTGTTGGTCTGCAGGTCGATGCCGCGGGCGATCAGGTCGGCGCGCACCGCCGGGTCCAGCTTTTCCGCCTCGCCGGCGAAGGTCGTCCCGCGTGCGATGACGCTGGGCTGCTCGATCGCCGCCTGGGGCGAGAGGCCCCACCAGAACATGCCGATCAGGGTCTTGAGGTTGTAGCTGAGGATCGCCGAGCCGCCGGGCGACCCGAGCGCGGCCACCAGCCGGCCTTGCGGGTCCAGCATGATGATCGGCGCCATCGACGAGCGCGGGCGCTTGCCCGGGGCGACGGCGTTGGCGGCGGGCGCGCCGTCGGGATCGCGCGGCGAGAAGGAGAAGTCGGTCAGCTGGTTGTTGAGGAAGAAGCCGCCCACCATCCGGCCGGTGCCGAACAGGCTCTCCACCGTGGTGGTCATGCTGACCGCATTACCCCAGCGGTCGACGATGACGAAGTGGCTGGTCCCGTGCGCCTCGTCGGTGGCGTCGGCGCCGCGCGCCTCGACACCCGGCGGCAGGCCGGGCTGCGGCGCGGGGCCGGCGCGGTCGCCGATCAGCGCCGCGCGGGTCGCGACATAGGCCGGGTCCAGCATCCCCGAGACCGGCACGCGCACGAAATCGGGATCGCCGACGTAGCGGTCGCGGTCGGCGTACATCACCCGTTCGGCCTCGATCAGGGTCGCCCAGGCAGGCGCCGATCCGGGCCCCCGGCGCACCGCCGGCTTCTGCTCGAGCATCAGCAACGCCTGCAGGAAGCTGACCCCGCTCGACGGCGGCGGCGGCACGCAGACCTGCATGGCGTCCCACAGCCGGCACAGCGCCGTCTTCGACTTCGGCCGATAGCCGGCCAGGTCGGCGGTGGTCATGGTCCCGGCGAGCGGCGCGGCGTGGGTGCGCGCCACGATGGCTTCGGCGATGGGGCCCTCGTACAGCGCGCTCGGCCCCTCGGCGGCCAGGCGGCGCAGGGTGGCGGCGTAGGCGAGGTTCCTGACCGTGTCGCCGGTCTCCTTCAGGGTGCCGTCGGCCTCGGTGAAATAGGCCAGGAAATCGGGCTGGCTGGTCTCGGCGGCGCCGGAATTGACCAGCTTGGACATGCGCGGGCTCATCGGGAAACCGCGGTCGGCCAGGTCGATGGCGTCGCCGAACAGCGCGCTCCACGCCAGCTTGCCGTGTTCCTTGTGCGCCAGGGCCAGCATGGCCACCGCGCCGGGCACGCCGGTTGCGCGTCCGGAAACCACGGCCGTGTTGAAGGGCAGGGGCTTTCCCGCGGCGTCCAGGAACATGTCGGGGGTGGCGCCCGCCGGAGCCGTCTCGCGGCCGTCGTAGGCGGTGATGGCGCGGGTCCTGGCGTCGTAGAACAACATGAATGAGCCGCCGCCGAGGCCCGAACTTTGCGGCTCGACCAGGCCCAGCATGGCCTGGATGGCCACGGCCGCGTCCATGGCCGTCCCGCCCCGCTTCAGCACCGCCATGCCGGCGGCGGCGGCGCGGGGATTGGCGGCGGCCACCACCTCCACCGGGCCGGTCTGGGCGGCCTCGGGTTTTTGCGGGACCAGGCCGCTGAGCGAAACGGAACCGCAGGCCGCGAGCGCGAGGGCGGCCAGGAGGGGAAGGACGCGACGGATCATGGCTTGGACATAGGCGACCGGCGCGGCTGAGGGAACCGGGCTTGGCGTCGCTACCGGTTCGGCCGATGCTTCCGCCATGACCGACGACCAGAACGGGGCCCGCCCCGGACCGCTCAACCACCTCGCCGACGTCGCCGGCCTCAAGGTCGGCAACGCCCATGAACCGGCGGTGCGCACGGGCGTCACGGTGATCCTGGCCGACCAGCCGGTGACGGCCGCCGTCGATGTTTGCGGCGGCGCGCCCGGCACGCGCGAGGCCCATGCGCTCAAGCCCGGCGGCCTGGTGGGCGCGGTGGACGCCATCGTGCTGGCGGGCGGCTCGGTCTACGGCCTGGGCGCGGCGGACGGGGTGACCGCGGCGCTGGGGGCGCAGGGCCGGGGCTACAAGCTGCGCGACGGCGCCCCGCCGGCCCCCATCGTGGCGGCCGCCATCCTGTTCGACCTGGCCAACGGCGGCGACAAGGCCTGGGGCGACGAGCCGCCCTACGCCCAGCTGGGGCGCGCCGCCCTGGAGGCCGCCCAGGCCGGCGGCGATACGGCGCTGGGGTCGGTGGGCGCCGGTCACGGGGCCAGGGCCGGCGCGCTGCAGGGTGGGCTGGGCTCGGCCTCTGCGGTCACAGCCGACGGCATCACCGTGGCGGCGCTCGCGGCGGTGAACAGTTTCGGCTCGGTGGTCGCCCCCGACGGCAAGACCTTCTGGGCCGCGCCCTATGAGCTAGACGCCGAATTCGGCGGCGGCGGCCCCGCCGCGCTGACGGCCGCGCCCGACCAGTGGCCCCATTCCAAGCGTGATCCCGGCGCGCGGGAGAACACCACGATCTGCGTCGTCGCCACCGACGCCATCCTGACCAACGTCGAGGCAGAGCGGGTCGCGGTCATGGCCCGCGCCGGCCTGGCCCGCGCCATCCGTCCGGTCTTCGCACCCTTCGACGGCGACGTGATCTTCGCGCTCGCCACCGGCAAGATCGCCGCGCCGGAGCCCCGCGCCTTCACCGTCGCACGCATCGGAGCGCTCGCCGCCGACTGCCTGGCCCGGGCCGTGGCGCGCGGCGTCCACGAGGCCGCCCGGGCGGCCGCGCCGTAAGGCCAATGCCCGCGCCAATTTTCGCAGGCGTCGGGCCTTGCATCGGATACGCCTTCCGACTAGGTATCGCGCCCTCGCCGCGCCGAACCGGTGGCGAGCAGTGCGCCCGTAGCTCAGCTGGATAGAGCATCAGACTACGAATCTGAGGGTCGGACGTTCGAATCGTTCCGGGCGCGCCATTTCCCTTCCATGTGCCGGCGGCTTCGTGACAGGAGCGGCCATGACCACCGACACCCTTGCAGCCATTCTCGCCGAACCGGCCGAGATCGCCGCGCGCCGGCTGCTGGGGGCGCGGCTGCTGGTGGACGGTGTGGGCGGGCGGATCGTCGAGACCGAGGCCTACACGCCCGACGACCCCGCCTCGCATGCGTTCCGGGGTCCCACCCCGCGCAACGCGGTCATGTTCGGGCCCGTGGGGCGGGTCTACGTCTATCGCATCTACGGCCTGCACTGGTGCCTCAACATCGTGTGCGACACGTCCATGCCCGGCAGTGCGGTGCTGATCCGCGCCCTGGAGCCGACCGACGGGATCGATGAGATGCGCGAACGCCGCGGCCTGGCGGACGTTCGCAAGCTCTGCTCCGGGCCGGGCCGCCTGTGCCAGGCGCTGGGCGTGACGGGCGACCTGAACGGGACGCCCGTCGACCACCCGCCGTTCCAGCTGGAACCCGCGCCGCCGGTGAAGGTGCTGACCGGCACGCGGATCGGCCTCACCCGCGCGGCGGAGACGCCCTGGCGGTTCGGGCTGGCCGGCTCGCGGTTTCTCAGCAGCCCGTTCCGCTAGGCCCGGGCCGCGACCGCCTCGCGCACGCCGAGGTGCTCCCTGAACCAGTCCGCCGCCAGCCCGGCCGCCCGCTCGTGGTGCTTCTGGCCCGGGTAGAAGTCGAAATGGCCGCCGTCGAGGATTTCCAGGCGCTTGGGCTCGCCCGCGCGGGCGAAGGCGTCCTTGATCTGGGCGACCGGGATGAGGCTGTCGGCTTCGCCGGCCAGCATAAGGATGGGTTTGCCGGCGGCCAGGTGGATGAGGGCCGAGGGCTGGTACTCTGCCATGCGCGCCACGCTCTCCAGCGAGGTGTCGTTCTCCCAGTTGGCGCCCGGCGCCTCAGCCAGACGGTCGAACCATTCCAGGGAGTCGGGCGTGGGCAGGACGCAGGGCTCGCCGGGCGGGGCGACGATGGCGATGCGGCCGCCCTTGTGGCCGGCCGAGCGGGCGGCGTGGTCCTGGGCGAGCAGGCCCAGGTAGCCCGCGAAGCCTTCCGCGCCGGCCAGGGAAATCAGGCTGCCGGCCAGGTCGATGGCCGGGGCCTGGGCGACGATGACCTTCACGCGCGGATCCAGCGCGCCGACGAACAGCGCATGGCCGCCGGAATAGGAGGTGCCCCACACGCCGATCCGCTCCGGATCGACGCCGGGCAGGGTGGCGACGAAGTCGAGGGCCGAGCGCAGGTCGTCCTGCTGTTCCTGCGGGATCAGCCGGCCGCGCTCGGCGCCGTCGCTGCCGCCGAGGTGGCGATAGTCGAACACCAGGACGTGGAAGCCGGCCTCGGCGAAGCGCTCGGCGAAGGGGGCCAGGCCCATCTCCTTCACCGCCGAAAAGCCGTGGCTCATGACGATGGCCGGCCTCCGCCCCTCGCCATGCGGCCGGTAATGCCAGCCGCGGCAGGTGACGCCGTGGGACTGAAACGCGATGTCGGTGCGTGAACTGTTGGCGCTCATGGCGACCCCTCCGGTGTTTGAGGGGCGTTACGGCGGGGATGGCCGATCGGATTAGTTACGCTACGACAACTAATCCGATCGGAGCCGGGCCGCGTATCGGCGGCCATCGGGAAAAAAGGGGACCGCCATGGCGTCGTCCAAACCATCCGTCATCGTCACCGGCGCCGGTTCCGGCCTGGGCAAGGGCGCGGCCTTCGGCCTGGCGCGGGCGGGCTGCAGCGTGCTGGCGGCGGTGCAGTATCCGCAGCAGGTCACCGAACTGCGCGCCCAGGCCGAGGGCGAGGGCGTTAGCCTGCGCATAGAGAAGGTCGACCTGCTGAAGGAGAGCGAGCGCCGCTTCCTGGCCGGCCAGGCCTGCGACGTGCTGGTCAACAATGCGGCGGTCTCGGAGACCGGCCCCATCGCCGAGCAGCCGCTGGAGCTGGTGCGCGAGGTGTTCGAGACCAATGTCTTCGCCACCCTCGACCTGACCCAGAAGGTGGTCCGCGGCATGGTCGAGCGCGGGTCGGGGCGGGTGGTGTTCGTCTCTTCGATGGCGGGGTTGATGGCCATTCCGTACGTCGGCGCCTACTGCGCCTCCAAGCATGCGCTGGAGGCGATCGCCGGGGATCTGTCGCAGGAGCTGAAACCCCACGGCGTCGAGGTCGTGACCTTCCAGCCGGGGCCCTACAAGACCGGCTTCAACGACCGCATGTGGGATAGCGCCTACCGCTGGATGGACGAGACCAGGAACTTCACCCGCCGCGCCGACATGGCCGGCACCGCCGCCATCCTGGAAAGCCAGTACGACCCCCGCGAAGCCGTCGACGCCCTGGTCGAGCTGGTCCAGGCAGAGCACCCCAAGTTCCGCAACGTCGTGCCCCTGGCCATCGAGGAGGCGATCCGCGGATTGCAGGCCGAAGCCTGGAGCCGGCCGGCCTGAACAAGCTTGGCCGCGCGGCGGCGGCGGCATGAACGTGCGCCGGATCGTCGCTGCGCCGCGCCAAGCTTTGCCGCTGGGGCCCGCTAGGAATCAGCCGTTCGGGGGTTTGTCGGCGGACGCAGGACGCACGTTATGCCAAACCCTTGCGCCATTTGCTTTTCAGCAGGGCTGTCATGGTTATACTCCGCCTTGGCCGACTATGGACCTTGGGGGGCTACCCATGGCGCACAGTGGGCGGAGTGAATGAACAGAGAAGCGATCAAGCAGGAATTCCTGTCGGCCCTGGAGACGGGCAAGGTCCAGAAGACCATATCGGAACGATCCGAGGCGGAATCCTACGCCAAGGCCCGCGAACGGTTCGCCTCCCTCTGGGCGGCGGTGAAGGCCTGGGACGAGGCCATCAAGGACCGCACCGAAGGCGCGTCCGTGCGCTACCTCTTCGAAAAGATCAGTCGCGACGGCCAGATCAGCGGCCGCGTCTCGGCCAGCCGGCCCGGGCGGGCGGCGCTCAACATTCCATTCCTGATCCAGGACCGGAGCATCAGCGCCACCATCGGCATCGAGCGCCGCAACGACACGGCCAAGGACCAGATCCTGCTCATCGCCGCTGTCCAGACCGCCATCGTCGACTACTTCGTCTAGGGCTGGGCAAGGACTGGGCGGTGGGGTCCGGGGGTCCTATATGGCGGGCGGAGCCGTAGGGGACCGCCATGGCCAGACCGTCGAAAATCCTCATCCAGACCACCATACCGACCACCGAGAACGACTGGCACGTCGGGCGCTTCTCGATGTTGCGCGACCAACTCGCCGGCATCCGCGACGCCGACGGCGCGCCGGCCTTCGAGGTCGTGGCGCGCGATCGCGGGCCGCTGGGCGCCCCCGATCCGGTGCTTTCGTCGCTGGATACCTCCGACTTCGACCAGCTGTGGCTGTTCGCGGTGGATACGGGCGACGGGCTGACGGCCGAGGACTGCGGCGGCATTTCGCGCTTCCGCGCCCGCGGCGGGGCCATGATGGTCACGCGCGATCACTTCGACCTGGGCGCCTCGGTGTGCAGCCTGGGCGGGGTGGGGGCGGCCCACTTCTTCCACAGCAAGAACCCCGATCCGGACGAGAGCCGGCGTTGCCGCGACGACCAGCTCACCACCGATATCGACTGGCCGAACTACCACTCCGGCGCCAACGGGGATTTCCAGCCGGTGACCGCCGTGGGCGAGCGCCATCCCATCCTTCAAGGCGTGGATTTCCTGCCCGCCCACCCGCACGAGGGGGCCGTCGGCAAACCGGCCGACGATGACACGGCGCGCGTGGTGGCGACCGGCCGCAGTCTTGTCAGCGGCCGCGACTTCAACCTGGCGGTGGCCTTCGAGCCGGCGGAAGGCAATGGACCCGCGGTGGCCCAGTCCACGTTCCACCACTTCGCCGACTACAACTGGGACCCGTCGCGGGGATGCCCGAGCTTCGTCACCGAGGCGCCGGGCGACGGCCTGGCGCGGTCAGCCGAGGCGCGGGCGTCGACCCGCCGCTACGTGGAAAACCTGGCCCGCTGGTTGGGGCGGCGAGACTAGTCCTTGTCGACCACGCGAGTTTGGGGACGGTCGTCGCCGTCCGAGAGTTCCTCGCGCCAATTGCCGCGCTCGTCCTCGTAGACGATGCCGTCGGTCTCGCCGGGGACGCGCTGCTCGCCGGCGGCGCGCTGGGCCGCGGCCAGGGCGGCCGCGTGGGTCGGGAAGGTCTCGGAAAAGGTGCCCTCGGCCTTGTAGGCCCAGCCGCCGTCATGCTCGACGATTTCGTAGGTGACTTCGGCCATGGGGGTCGTTGCTCCGGGGCGGAATGCCCGCCGCTAACATAGTGCGGAACGCGCCGCTGCGCCCGTTGGTCGCGCATCACGAGAAAAGACTCGATTTCCCCGTCGCTTGGATATGTAGTCGCCTCCTCGAGTACCGGGGGGTAAGCGTCATGTCGCGTGAGTTCTACGTCGAGCCGGAACGTCCGGGCTGCTGGGTGGTGAAGAACAACGGCTTCGTCATCAATCGCGGCGCCGAAACCGAGGCGGTCGAAACCGCCCGCCGCATGGCTTTTTCCGAATGGCGCAACGTGCGCGTGCCTAGCCAGGTGCACGTCTGCCGCCCCGACGGCAACTTCCGCACCGACTGGGTCTTCGGCGACCTGGCCCCGCGTTACCCCTGAGTTCGCAACCCTGAGTCTCAGCCCCGGCTGACGCCCCAGCTTTCGAGCAGTTCCAGTCCGCCTTCGCCGCCCGCCGGCGGCGGGCCCTGGATCTCGCCCGGCGTGCGCGAGAAGCGCGGGGCCGGGGCCGGTTGCAGCGCGCCGCCCGGCCTGACCCAGGTCTGGCGCGCCGCCAGGTGGGGGTGCGAGGCGGCGGCCTCGACGTCGAGCACCGGCGAGACGCAGGCGTCGGTTCCCTCCAGGCGCTCCAGCCAATGGGCCGCGGTGTGTTCGCGGAAGATCGCCGCCAGCCGGGCCGTGGTCTCGGGCCAGGCGGCACGGTCGTACTGCCGCGCGCGCAGGTCGGCGGGTGCGCCGAGGCCCTCCATCAGCAGGGCCCAGAACTGAGGCTCGATAGCGCCCACCGCCAGCCAGCGGTCGTCGGCGCACTGGTAACAGCGGTAGAAGGGCGCCGCTCCGCCCAGGGTCCCGTGGCCCCGTCGCGGATCGGTGATGCCATCGGCCTTGAGCCACAGGGCGTTGGCCATCAGCGAGGCGGTCCCATCGACGATGGCCGCGTCGATAACCTGGCCCAGACCGGAGCGCCCGCGCTCCACCAGCGCGGCGCAGATCCCCATGGCCAGGTAGAGCGCACCGCCGCCGAAATCGCCCACCAGATTGAGCGGCGGAACCGGCGCGCCCCCCGCTTCGCCGATGCCGTCCAGCGCGCCGGCCACGCCGATGTAGCCGATGTCGTGCCCAGCGGCGCGGGCCAGCGGCCCGTCCTGGCCCCAGCCGGTCATGCGGCCGTAGATGAGGCGCGGGTTTCGGTTCATCGCCGGCTCCGGGCCGAGGCCAAGCCGCTCCATGACGCCGGGCCGGAAGCCTTCGATGAGCACGTCGGCCTTTTCGATCAGGCGCAGGGCCGTCTCGATGTCGGCGGGCGATTTCAGGTCGAGTTGCAGCGAGGCGCGGCCCCGGCAGCTGATGTCGTTGGGGGAGGGGCCGGCGCCGGGCCGGTCGATGCGCAGCACCTCGCAGCCCATGTCCGACAACAGCATGGCGACGAAGGGCGGCGGGCCGAGGCCCGCGAACTCCACCACCCTCACGCCGCTCAGCGGTCCTGCGCCAGCCATGCGATTCCCCTTGGTTCGGCGCGCATCCTAGTGGCGCGCGGCGCGACCGTCGCTATATCCGGACCCGAATGCTGGAGACGGGCCGGAGATGGACATGCAGGGCAGGAAGATCGTGATCACCGGCGGCTTCGGGGCGCTGGGCGCTGCGACGGCCCGCGCGGCCGTCGCCCAGGGCGCGCGCGTCGCCCTGGTGGATTTCGCGGCCTCGGCGCCGGCGGACCTCGCCGCGGCGCTGGGCGAAGGCGCCGTTCTCATCGGCGGCGCCGACCTGTCCGATCCCACCCTGGCCGAGGCGGCCATCGGCCGCGCCGCCGCGGGCCTGGGGGGAATCGACGCCCTACTGAACATCGCCGGCGGGTTCGTATGGCAGACGCTTCAGGACGGCGACCCGGGCAATTGGGACAAGATGTTCCGGCTCAACCTGAAGACCTGCGCCAATGCATCGCGCGCCGCCCTGCCGGCGCTGCAGGCCTCGGGCTCCGGCGCCATCGTCAACGTCGGCGCCAACGGCGCGGTGAAGGCCGCCGCCGGCATGGGGGCCTATGCGGCGTCCAAGGCCGGGGTGCACAAGCTGACCGAGAGCCTGGCCGAAGAGTTGAAGGGCAAGGTCCGCGTCAACGCCGTCCTGCCTTCGATTCTCGACACCGCGCCCAACCGCGCCGACATGCCGGGCGCCGACCCGTCGGCCTGGGTGAAACCCGAGGAGCTGGCGGCCGTAATCCTTTTCCTGGCCTCGCCTTCCGCCTCGGCGGTGACCGGCGCGCTGATGCCGGTGACCGGCCGGGTCTGAGGGGCGGCCTTTCGTCGGACCGCCCCGTTGAGACCGGCTCCGCTCGCGCATGTGAGTTGACGGTTGGGGCCCGGGCGGTTCTAAGGCGCGCAATTGCGGGGCAATGTCCCCAAGTGAAGCGGCGGCGCCAAGAAGAAGCGTTCCCGCATAGTGGGCCTCAGGAGAGCATTTCGTGGACAAGGCTGTGATACCGGGGCTTGAACCGGCCCCGACCGCACACCGTGGACTCATCGAATGGGTTGGCGAGATCGCCGCCCTGACCAAGCCGGATCGCGTCCACTGGTGCGACGGCTCGGACGCCGAGTGGGATACGCTGACCGAGGGGCTGATCGCCAAGGGCACGCTCAAGCGACTGAATCCCGACAAGCGCCCCAATTCCTTCTACGCGGTTTCCGATCCGCGCGACGTCGCCCGAGTCGAGAGCCGGACCTTCATCTGCTCCCAGGACCAGGCTGACGCCGGCCCCACCAACAACTGGTCCCAACCCGCCGAGATGCGGGCGCGCCTGAACGGCCTGTTCGACGGCTGCATGCGCGGCCGCACGATGTACGTGGTGCCCTTCTGCATGGGCCCGCTGGGCTCGAAGATCTCCGCCCTGGGCGTCGAGATCACAGACAGCGCCTATGTCGCCATCTCGATGCGGGTGATGACCCGCATGGGCAAGGCGGCGCTGGACGAGCTGGGCGCCAACGGCTTCTTCGTGCCCGCCGTGCACACCCTGGGCGCGCCGCTGGGCGAGGGCCAAGCGGACGTGGCGTGGCCCTGCAACGAGGAGAAGTGGATCGTCCACTTCCCGGAGACGCGCGAGATCTGGTCCTTCGGTTCCGGCTATGGCGGCAACGCCCTGCTGGGCAAGAAGTGCTACGCGCTGCGCATCGCCTCGGTCATGGCCCGCGACGAGGGCTGGCTGGCCGAGCACATGCTGATCCTCAAGCTGACTTCTCCGGAGGGCCGGTCGCACTATGTGGCGGCGGCCTTCCCGTCGGCCTGCGGCAAGACCAACCTGGCCATGCTGCAGCCGACCCTGCCGGGCTGGAAGGCGGAGACCATCGGCGACGACATCGCCTGGATGCGCTTCGGCGATGACGGGCGGCTCTACGCCATCAACCCGGAATCGGGGTTCTTCGGCGTCGCCCCGGGCACCGGCATCAAGACCAACAAGAACGCTATCGACACCCTGTCGAAGAACGTCGTCTACACCAACGTCGCCCTGACCGATGACGGCGACGTCTGGTGGGAGGGCCTGAGCGATGCGCCCGCGCATCTGACCGACTGGCGCGGCCAGAGCTGGACGCCGGCGACCGGCACCCCCGCGGCCCACCCCAACGCCCGCTTCGCCGTTCCCGCCGGCCAGTGCCCGACCATCGCCGCCGAGTGGGAAGACCCCAAGGGTGTGCCGATCAGCGCCATCCTGTTCGGCGGCCGCCGCGCCTCGGCCGTGCCGTTGGTCACCGAGGCCTTCGACTGGGAGCACGGGGTGTTCATGGCCTCGACGGTCGCCTCGGAAGGCACCGCCGCGGCCGAGAACAAGGTCGGCGAGCTGCGCCGCGATCCCTTCGCCATGCTGCCCTTCTGCGGCTACAACATGGGCGACTATTTCGAGCACTGGCTGCGCCTGGGCGCCAAGGCCGATCCGGCCAAGCTGCCGCGCATCTATTTTGTGAACTGGTTCCGCAAGGACGAGAACGGCCGCTTCGTGTGGCCGGGCTTCGGGGACAATTCCCGGGTCCTGAAGTGGATCGTCGGGCGCCTCGAGGGGAACGCTCCGGCCCGCGATACGGCCGTGGGCCGTCTGCCGACCGCCGAGGGCCTGGACCTCACCGGCCTGGACCTGAACAAGGCCCAGCTCGACCTCCTGCTGACCATCGACCCAGCGGTCTGGCGCGAGGAGGCGGCGCTTATCCCCGACTTTTATCAGAAATTCGGCGAACGCTTACCGGCGCAACTTTGGGACCAGCACGAGGCGCTGACCGCGCGCCTCGCCGAGGCCCAGGCTCAGACGGACGAACTGATCACGGCCTGACCGGCTGAAAGCCGCCAATCCTTTCAGGACAACCCGCCGCGCGCGCGCGGCGGGCGACGCCGCCTGCGCCTCGCGTCGCGGCCGTGGGCCCCCGCAGGCAAAGCGCCAATGCCCGGTGTAAGCTTAGCCTTAAGATACGTGCAACGACCTCGATAGTTACTGTATCGCAAATAGTTTGGGAAATCCCGGTTTTTAAGTCGTTAGCTTTGCCGTGGAATCCCAACCCAAGCATAGCATAGCTCCGTACGGCCAAGCTTGAACACATTGTTGCGGTGGATTGGCGGCTCAGGCGCGAAGAACCCCCGTTTCTACTCTGTCGGCAAACAACGTCTTGCCAATATTCAAGAAACGATGATAGCTGAGCCCACATTGTGCCGCTCCCGTGCGCCGGGAACGGCCTCGCTTGTGAGGGGACTACCAATGACAAACCGCCGCACCGTGCCTGCCTCGTACCGCTCGCGGAAGCTCGACGCTTCCCGTGCGTCGCTGATGTTTGGAACCGCCCTGGGGGTTTCGATCGCGATCTTCGCGGCCTCGCCGCAGCAGGCCTGGGCCGCCGACGAATGCGGCGCGGATGTCGCCAGCGTCGCGACCTGCACCGGGGCCGGCAACCCCTACCCGACCGGCATCGACTACACGGCCGATGCGGGCGAGGACATCACGGTGGTGCTGACCGGCACGGTCGACGTGATCACCGGCACCGACGACGGCGTCACCGCCACGAACAACAACGGCGACGCAACGGGCGCCACTATTGAGATCGACGCCGGGGCGACGATCACCTCGGCCCTGGACGGCGCGGACGCGATCGTCACCGGCGGCACCGGCAACGCCTACATCTACAACGACGGCGTGATCGCCGCCGCGGACCGCGGCCTGTTCGCCTACTCGTTCGGCGGCGACGCCTACGCCACGAACACCGGCGCCATCAACATGGACGGCACGGCGAGCGCCGCGCCCTTCACGGCGGCCATTGTCACCAACGGCGGCTTCAGCTCGATCGACAACAGCGGAGATCTCACCGTTGTAGGCGGTGCGGGCGACGTGATTGCGGTTGGCGCCTACGCCTATTCGTTCTTCGGCTCGAGCGTCGGAAACTCCGGCGCTGTCGACATCACCAACACGGGCGGCGCCGCCATCGGCCTCGAGGCCTACAGCGTGCTCGGCTATGCCGACGTCAACAACAGCGGCGACATCACGATCGACTCCTCCGGCGCGGCCACGGGGATCGCCGCAATTTCCGCTCTGCAGTTCGACGCCGCGACCATCACCAACACCGCTGACCTCGACGTGACCAGCACCGGCGGCGCGGCGCGCGGCGACGTGGCCTATGGCTACACCGCCGATGTGGAGCAGACCGGAAACGTGACCGTCAACGGCGCGACCAGCGCCTACGCCATCGAGGTCGACACCTACCTCGGCAACGACCTGGGCACGGCCATCGTCAACGTCACCGGCGACCTTAACGCGACAGCCGGGACGGGCTTCGCCGAAGGCGTCGACATCTACGCCGGCGGCGACGTCACCGTGACCGTCGACGGCGCCATCACGGCCACCTCCGGCGCGGGCGCCTATGGCGTGTTCGCCGTCAGCTACTACGGCGACGTGAACGTCACCGTCGACAGCGTGGATCTGACCGCCGTAACGGCCGGGGCCGGCGTCGACGTCTTCGCCGGCGGCTTCGACGGCGCGGCCGACGCGACCGTTTCGGCCGGCGACATCACCGTAACCGGCGCCGGGGTCGAGGGCATCGAAGTCGACGCCATCAACGGCAACGCGACGGTTACGGCGGGCGACATCTCGACGGCCGGCGTCGGCGCCGAGGGCGTCGACAGCTACGCCTTCCTGGACTCGACGGTCACCACCGGCGACATCACGACCACGGGCACGGGCTCGGACGGCGTTCATAACTATTCGTTCGCGGGCGACACCTCGACGACCGTCGGGGACGTGACGACCACGGCCGACGATTCGTACGGCGTCTATGCCTACGCCTTCCTCGGCGGATCGGACGTCAACGCCGGCGACATCAACACCTCCGGCGTCGGTTCGACGGGCATCTTCGCCTACGGCTACACCTACGCCTCGGTCACCGCGGACAGCGTCACCACCACCGGCAACAACGCCGAGGGCGTCGAGGCGCTTTCGGTCGGCTCCGTCGTGATCGACACGAACCTGGTCGTGACCTCGGGCAACAGCTCCACGGGCATCGATGCGATCAGCGGCGACAGCTACGTCCTGGTGAACTCGGGCACGGTGAACACCACCGGCGACGACTCCGATGGCATCTTCGCCGCCAGCCTGGGCACGGACGCGACCGACTATGTGACGGTCAACAGCGACGCCATCACCACCGACGGCCTGAACTCGGACGGCATCGTGGCCTACGCCTATGCCGGCGACGTCACCGTCGACAGCGGCACGATCGACACCCTGGGCGGAAACTCCTACGGCATCTACGCCTACGCCTACCTGGGCGACGTGGACGTGACCAGCGACGCGGTCACCACCGCGGGCATTAATTCGGACGGCGTCTGGGGCAAGGCCTACTTCGGCTACGCCACCATCGACAGCGGTTCGGTGGACACCGACGGCGACAACTCCATCGGCATCTACGCCTACGGCTACACCGGCGTGAACGTCACCAGCGACAGTGTCCAGACCGACGGCAATAACTCGGGCGGCATCCGGGCGCTCTCGGCCGGCGGGCCTGTCACGGTGGACAGCGGCACGGTCGCCACCCTGGGCGACGGCTCCATCGGGATCTTCGCCTACGGCTACGGCGGCACCACGGTGACCAGCGACACGGTCACCACCGACGGCCTGGGCTCCGAAGGCATCGTCGCCCTCGACCTGCTCGGCCCGGTCTCGGTGACCAGCGGCTCGGTTGATACCCTGGGCGACTACTCCACGGGCATTCGCGCCGGCAGCTTCTACGACGTCACCGTCGACAGCGGCACGGTCGAGACCTCGGGCCAGTCCTCGGTCGGCATCTACGCCTACAGCGTGGGCGGAGCGGTGCTTGGCGACGGTTCGGTGGACGTGACCTTCGACAGCGTCGTCACCCACGGGGACGCGTACTACCAGGGCAGCGTCTACCTGCCGGCCTACCAGGTCACCCTTTACTACTACGCCACCTCCTCGAACGGCATCGTTGCCACGGCCGGGACCGGCGAAGTGAGCGTGGTCGGCGGCGACGTGACGACCTACGGCACGGGCGCGGAGGGCATCATCGCTTCGGGCTTCGGCGACGTCTTCGTCGACGTCGATGACGTCGTGACCCACGGCGACGCGCTGCTCAACTACGCCTACACGGCCGGCGCGACCGACTACTATCGCGGCGCCATCGGCATCGACGCCACGGTCACGGGCGGCGACGTCACCGTCTACGCCGACACCGTGACCACCTACGGCGACGAGGCCACCGGCATCGTGGCGGTCGGCAACGCCTACTACGACAGCGTTTCGACCACCTTCTCGGGCGACACCCTGGTCGGCGTGAACAGCGTCGTGACCCACGGCGACAACGCTGACGGCATCGTGGCCAGCAACAGCGGCGGCAACGTCGACGTGTTCGTGAACAGCGTCGAGACCTACGGCGACGGCTCCGACGGCATCGTGGCGGCGGCGGTCGGCTACTACGACTCCGCCAACGTGCAGACCATCTACGGCGACGCCTACGTCAGCGCGGGCTCCGTCACGACCCACGGCGACGACGCGTTCGGCATCTACGCCATCTCGCGCGCCGGCGATGCGATCGTGAACGCCTACACGGTGCACACCTACGGCGACGGCGCGACCGGCATCTACGCCGCGGCGTTCAACTACTACGACTCCAGCGCCGGGGCGGAGCAGAACCTGCACGGCGACGTGGATGTCACCGTCGGCTCGGTCACCACCGAAGGCGACTTCGCCAACGGCGTGGAGGCCTACGCCGAGGGCGGCAACATCGACATCGACGCCGGCACGGTCGTCACCTTCGGTGACTTCTCAGACGGCATCGTCGCCTACGCGGCGTACTACGGCCCGGATCCGGTGCTGCTGACCTACTATTCGGGCGACGTCACCGTGACGGCCGACAACGTCACGACGTTCGGCGACTTCTCGGACGGCATCAACGCCTACGCCGGTGGCGGCGACGTCAACATCTACGCCGGGAACGTACTCACCTACGGGCTTGGCTCGGATGCCATCTACGCCGGCACCGGCGGTCTCGACGTCAACAACACCGACAACGTGTACGTGAACACGACGGGCGACGTGTTCTCCTACTATGGCACGGGCATCCGGGTGAATTCGGCCGGCTACTCGACCATCCAGGTCGACAGCACCAGCAACGTCTATGGTTACGTCTGGGGCATCGACTCCGCGTCGGTGGATGGCACCTACATCTACAACGACGGCACGATCTCGGGTTACCTGGGCGCGGCCATCAACGTCGATGGCGGCGCGGCCTCGATCTACAACGACGGCTTCATCTACGGTTACGTCAACCTGACCGACAACAACGACTACCTCTACAACTCGGGCACCTGGGAAGCCTACGGAACGTCCCAGTTCGGCCTGGGCGCGGACGAAGTGGCCAACGAGGGCGTGGTCGGCTTCAGCCGCTACCAGGGCGCCGCGTCGACGACGACGTTCGCCGGGCTCGAGAACTTCAACAACTTCGGCGTCGTCACCGGCGTCGACGGCCAGGCCGGCGACGTCCTGAACATCAGCGGCAACTTCTTCGGGGGCAACAATCCGCTGACCCCGGGGACCGAAACCTCCGAACTGGACCTCGACGTCCAGCTGGGCGGACCGGGCTCCATCGCCGACCGTCTGGTGATCGGCTCGGCCTCGGGCGCCACTGAGATCGTCCCGAACGACGTGCTGGGCGCTTCGCCGGGCGCGCTGAACTTCGGCGGCATCCTGGTGGTCGACTCGGCCAACCCGGCCGAAGTCGGCACCGAGTTCACGATGGCCAACGTCGACAAGGGCTTCATCGAGTACTCGCTGATCTTCGACGCGGCCAACGACAACTGGCTGATCGTGGGCCTGCCCGACCAGGAAGTGTTCGAACTGCTGGGCGCCATGTCTTCCTCGCAGGACTTCTGGAAGCGCTCCGGCGATGCGGTCACGGCGCGTTGGCAGGAAATCCGTGACGCCAGCTCCACGGGCGGCGCCAGCGCCGGACCGGGCGGCATGGGCCGGTCGGACGGCTGGGAACTGTGGATGCAGGCCCACGGCGGCGACGAGAGCTTCGACAACGCCGAGAGCTTCGCCTTCAACGGCTTCACCTTCGCCACCGACCTCACGGCCGATAGCGACTGGCGCGGCTTCCAGTTCGGCTTCGACAACCTGCAGGGCAACATGCTCTGGGGCCTGACCATGGGCTTCAACCAGCAGGAGACGAAGTTCGACTTCGACGCGAACAGCTTCGACACCGAGGGCTGGAACGTCGGCGGCTACTTCGGCTGGGCCTCGAACGGCTTCTTCCTGAACGGCCTGGTGAAGGGCGACTTCTTCTCCCAGGACGCCAACTTCCACACCATGCCGTCGATCTTCAGCTTCGACGGCGTGACGTGGGGCGCCCAGGGCGAACTGGGCTACCGTTGGGAAGGCGACAGCTGGTTCTTCGAGCCGATCGCCGCCATCAGCTGGAACACCACCAGCCTGGACAGCGTGACCACGGCCGGGGCGACCATCGACTTCGACGACTCGACCAGCTTCCGCGGCAAGGCCGGTGCGCGCATCGGCGGGACCTGGGGCTCGGGCGACGTGGTCTGGACGCCCTACATCGGCGCCTACTACGTGGATGAATGGGAAGGCGACAACGCGCTGACCTTCACCACCGGCCCGACCTCGATCACCTTCAACGACCAGGGTCGCGGGGCTTACGGCCTGGCCGACTTCGGGGTCACCTTCCAGACGTTCTATGGCCTGGAAGGCTTCGTGAAGGGCGAGTGGAACTTCGGCGGCGACGCCGATGGCGGGGCGGCCCGACTGGGCGCCCGCTGGCGCTGGTAGCCTGATCGCCCCAAGGGGCGAGGCGGCAACGAAAAGAGGGGCCGGTCCGCAAGGGCCGGCCCCTTTTGCTTGGCCGAAAGGCGCCACGATTGTGTCCGAACGATCACGGCCCGGCTCTTGGCCCCCCACCGGGCGAATTGATCGCCTCGTTAGGGATTCCGTAAGATTCCAATAACTTGGGCCGTTTTCGCGGTCACGGCCCGAAAATCAGGATTCTGGCGGTCGAGAGGCGGAAATTTGGTTACAGCCTTGCCGTTGGCGAAATAACGGTGCTACGACTTAGCCTAACTGCATCCACGCATTGCGTCCGCATTGCGTCCACAACTTGGGTTCTGAGGGGAATTCAATGACTTACCGCGCCATTACCGCCGGCCGTACCGCCAACCTCCGCAAGGAATCGAAGTTCAAGCCGGCCCGTGCGATGACCGCATCGCGCGCCTCGCTGCTCTTCGGAACGGCTCTGGGATGCTCGATCGCCATCATGGCGGCGGCGTCGCCCAACCAGGCCTGGGCGGCCGACGAATGCGGCGCGGACATCGCCGGCGTGGCGCTCTGCACCGCCACCAGCGGCGTGGGCAACCCCTATCCCGGCGGCATCACCTACACGGGCGATCCCCTCGAAGACATCACGGTCATCCTCGCGGGCGGCGGTCCTGCGACAGCGGTCGATGTCGTCACGGCGGGCAACGGCGTCGATGTGACCGGCACGGCCGGGTACGACGCGGTGGTTCTGGGCTACGCGGGTTCGTCCATCGATGCCGGCGGTAACGGCATCGACGTCAACGCATCCTTCGGCGATGCGGTCGTCATCAGCGCGACCGACGTCTCCGCCGATTATGTCGGCATCTACACCTACTCGTTCGCGGGCGACGCGGTGGTGCTGAACAGCGGCGACATCTCCACCGGCGGCGGCATCATCTCGGGCGGCATCGGCGCCTTCGCCGTGGCCGGCGACGCGACCGTGTTCAACAGCGGCTATATCGACGTTGATACGTCGAGCGTCATCGCCGCGGGCATCGCCGGCTACTCGTTCGCCGGCGACGTCTACATCAACAACAACGCCGACATCTACGTCTACAACGACCTGGGGATCGGCGTCGGCATCCTGGCGCTGGGTGATAACCTCGGTGTCACCATCGATTCCACGGGCGACATCACGACCTACGGCTACTACTCGGCCGCCGGCGTCTATGCGACCGGCCTGACGGACGTCAGCGTCACCCTCGACGGCTATACCGAGGTCCACAGCTACGGCGACGTCGCGGGCGTGTTGATCGATGCGGCCGGCTACGCCAGCCTCGACATCACCGGCAACGTCTATACCGACCAGGACAGCAACGCGGCCTACGTCAACGACAACACCGGCCTCGACGTCTACGGCTACACCGGCGTCAACATCAACATGACCGGCAGCGTCTACGCCCAGGACGGCCTTGACGTGATCGGCGTCTCCGCCATCGCCGGGGGCAACAACGCCGACACCACCGTCTACATCGACGGCAGCGTGAACGTCGGGGACTCCCTCGGCACCCTGGACACCTATTACGGCCTGGGCGTGCTGGCGGTCTCCGCCAACGGCGACGTCGACGTAACGATCACCGGCGACGTCAATGTCTACAGCTTCAACGACGCTACCGGCGCGGTCGTCAGCGCCTATGACTACGCGGCGATCAACATTCAGGGGAACCTGAACGTCTATTCCTACCTCTATGACGGCGCCGGCATCATCTCGTACGGCTTTGTGGAATCCGATGTGGACGTGGGCGGCGACGTCTATGTCTACGGCTATCTCGACGGCACCGGGATCGTTTCCAACGCCGTGCTCGGATCCTACGTCGACATCGGCGGCAACCTGGAAGTGACCGCCGAAAACGGCGACGCCCTGGGCGTGAGCGCCACCACCACCTTCTTCGACGCCACCGTCACCATCGGCGACGGCATGGATATCTACGGCAACGGAAACGCTACCGGGATTGTCGCCGTCACCGATATCGGCGACGCCGTCGTGGACATCACCGGCTACAGCAGCGTCTACGCCGCCACCGGCGACGCGCTCGGCACGGTCGCGGTGTCGAATTCGTACTACGCCAGCGTCACCGTGAACGGGGACACCTACGTCTACGGTAATGACTACGCGACCGGGTTCCTGGTCTACGGCTACGAGGGCGCGACCCTCGATGTGACCGGCGACCTGGACGTGATCGCCTATAACGATGACGGCCTGGGCGGGCTGGCCAGCTCCGACGACGGCGCCGCCTCGATCACCATGGTCGGCGACACTGACGTCTACGGCTATGACTACGCCGCGGGCTTCGAGGCCTACGGCTTCTACGGCGCCACGATCGACGTGACCGGCAATGTCGACGTCGAGGCCGTGAACAACAACGGTTACGGCCTCTATGCCGTCGCCATTGTCAATGACGCCACGATCACCGAGACGGGCAACCTGACCGTTGACTCCGGCGACAGCGCCTACGGCGCCATCGCCACCACGGTTCTGGGGAACGCCAGCATCGACATCGACGGCGACGTGAACGTCACCGGCAACACCTATGCCGTCGGCCTCAACGCCTACTCGACCTTCTACAACGCCAGCGTGACCTTCGAGGGCACGATGAACGTGGATGGCGACGCCGGCGCCTACGGCATCGTCGCCAACGGCTATTCGGCCAACGTCACGGTCAACGGCGGCGGCGACATCAACGTCTATTCGGGCAGCGGAAACGCCGCGGGCATCGTCGCCTACGCCTACGATGGCGACGTCGTTGTCGACGCGACCACCAACATCGACGTCGAGGCCGCCACGCTCGACGCCACCGGCGTGTTCGCCTTCTCCAACACGGGCGACTCGACCGTGACGGTGACGGGCGACGTTACGATTGGCGACTACAACTCGGGCATCAACGCGACCGGCATCTACGCCTACGGCTTCGGCGGGGCGTCCGCCACGCTGACCGGCGACCTCTACGTCTACGCCGACTACGGCGACGCCATGGGCATCCAGGTGGTCGGCTACTTCGACGACGGCAACGCCACCCTGACCGGCGACGCCTATATCTCAGGCGAATACAACGCCACCGGCATCCAGGCCTACGGCTTCGACAACGCCAACGTGACGGTCGTCAGCGACGACTTCTACGTCTACGCCGACCAGGACGACGCCTACGGCATCAATGCCGACGCGGTGCTTGGCAACGTCGACGTCTCCTTCACCGGCAACATGGAGGTCGAAGCCGAAGACTTCGTCTACGGAATCAGCGGCCGCTCGACGCTCGGCGGGGTCGACATCACCGTTGACGGCACGGTGGACGTCTACACCGTCAATAACTACGCCACCGCCATCGACGCCTACGCCGCAGGCGACATCAACATCGACGGCGACTCCACCCTGACGTCGGAAAGCCTGAACGACGGTTCCTGGGGCGTATTCGCCATCAGCTACGACGGCTACGTCGATATCGACGTGACCAACGTCTATTCGACCAGCGGCGACCTGCTCCAGGGCGGCGCCGGCATCGAGACCTACGGCTACGACGGCGTGAACGTGAACGCCACGGGCCAGATCTCGACCTACGGCTACGACATGGAAGGCGTGCTTGCGCGCAGCACCTTCGGCGACGTCACGGTCAGCGTGAACAACGTCTACACCGACGGCGACTTCTCGCAGGGCGTCGACGCCGAAAGCATCTTCGGCGACGTCGACGTCACCAGCAGCGGCGATGTCTCGACGATCGGCTTTGCCGCCACCGGCCTTTTCGCCAGCTCGATCTACGGCGACGCCAGCGCCTCGGCCAACAGCGGCAGCGTGACCACCACCGGCGACTTCGCCTCAGGCGTGTTCGCCTACAGCCTGTTCGGCAACGCCTACGCCTCCAACTACACGGATCTTGAAACTTCCGGCTTCGGGTCCCCCGGCGTCTTCGCCGACGCTTACAACGGCGGCAGCGCGTACGCCGTGAACGGCGGCACGGTCACCACCAACGGCGACTATTCGATCGGCGTGGGCGCCTACAGCTACCTCGGCGACGCCACGGTCACGAACTTCGGCGGCGTCTACACCAACGGCGACCACAGCGACGGCCTCTGGGCCTACGCCTACAACGGCGTGGCGACGGTCTATAACGGTGAAGGCCACGTCGAGACGACCGGCGACTACAGCTACGGCATCTACGGCTACGGCTATAACGGCGTTCACATCGAGAACGGCAACAACACGGTCATCACCTCGGGCTATTCGGCCGTCGGCATCTTCGGCTTCTCGCTGTCGGACTACGTCTTCATCGACAGCGGCACGGTCAACACGACCGGCAACAACTCGGCGGGCATCGTGGGCATCAGCCTGGGCGGCAGCTCGGGCGACTACGTGACCATCAACTCCGACCTGGTGAACACCTCGGGCAACAACTCCGACGGCATCTATGCCTACGCCTTCGCGGGCGACGTGACCGTCGACTCCGGCACGGTCGGAACCCTGGGCGACAACTCCGAGGGCATCCACGCCTACGCCTTCTTCGGCGACACCTACGTCGATAGCGGCACGGTTTCGACCGACGGCGTGGGCTCGGTCGGCATCTATGCCTACGCCTTCGGCTCGACGACGGTCTACAGCGACAACGTCGACACCTTCGACGACTACTCGAGCGGCATCATCGCGCTGGGCTACGGCGGGCCGGTGAAGGTTGACTCGGGCGACGTCGATACGGACGGCTACTATTCCTACGGCATCGTCGCGGCGAGCCTGTTCGGCGACGTGACGGTCTACGCCGACACGGTGTCGACCTTCGGCGACGCCTCGGTCGGTATCTTCGCCAACACGGTCTACGGCGATGTCTACGTCAGCTTCGGCAGCGTCGACACCCACGGCGATGCGCCCTACCAGGGCCACACCTACATCGCCCCGTACGATCTCTACTTCTACGGCGCGGCCTCGGTCGGCATCGACGCGGAGAGCAATTACGGCGGCGTGCGTGTGGTCGGCGGCGACGTCACCACCTTCGGCTCGGGCGCCCAGGGCATCATCGCCTCCGGCTTCGGCCAGACCTTCGTCGACGTGGACGACGTGGTCACCTACGGCGATGCGCTCCTCGACTACGGCGTGTTCGGCAGCCTCTACTACTACCGTGGGGCCACCGGCATCCTGGCCAGCGTCACGGGCGGCGACGTCACTGTTTACGCCGATACGGTCACCACCCACGGCGACTACGCCGCGGGCATCGTGGCCCAGGGCTCGGCGTACTACGACAGCGTGTCGACCACCTTCTACGGCGACACCCTGGTGGGTGTGAACTCGGTGACCACCTACGGCGATCACTCGCAAGGCATTGTCGCCACCAACAGCGGCGGGAACACGTCGGTGTTCGCGGGCAGCGTCTACACCGCCGGCGACTATTCCGACGGCATCGTCGCCGTGGCCAACGGCTACTACGACAGCTCGACGCCGCAGACCCTCTACGGGGACGTGTATGTCGACGTCGGCTTCGTCACCACGCACGGCTTCGACTCCTACGGCATCTACGCGGCCACGGCCGGCGGCGATGTCACGGTTCGCGCCTACTCGGTCTTCACCACCGGCGACTTCTCGACCGGCATCTACGCGGCGGCGTTCAACTACTATGACTCGACGCCGGGCTCGGAGCAGAACCTGCATGGGGATGTCGACGTCAGCGCGACCTACGTGGAAACGACCGGCGACTTCTCCGCCGGCATCGCGACCTACGCCGAAGGCGGCAATATCGACATCTCGTCCAACGTGGTTCGCACCTACGGCGACTTCTCCGACGGCATCGACGCCTACGCCGCCTACTACGGTCCCGATCCGGTGCTGTTCACCTACTACTCGGGTGATGTGAACATCGACTCCAACTACATCCGCACCAACGGCGACTTCTCCGACGGCATCAACGCCTTCGCCGGCGGCGGCAACGTCTACATCTACGCCGGCAGCGTGTTCACCTTCGGCCTCGGCTCGGATGCGATCTACGCCGGCACCGGCGGCCTGGACGCCAGCAACAGCGACGACGTCTACGTCCACACCTACGGCACCGTGTACTCGTACGACGGCGTGGGCGTGCACGTGAACTCGGCGGGCTTCGCCTCGATCTACACGTACGGGAACACCTACGGTTACGATTGGGGCATTCAGTCGACCTCGGCCGGCGGCACGTACATCTACAACGGCGGCGACCTCTACGGCGGCGGCGGCCGGATGATCGACGTGGATGGGGCTTCGGCCTTCATCCAGAACGACGGCTCGATGTACGGCTTCATGGACCTGACCGACAACAACGACCACGTCGAGCAGGACAACTACTGGAGCGCCTACGGCACCTCGACCTTCGGCCTGGGTTCGGACGACGTCGACAACGACGGCTTCCTGGCCTTCAGCCGCTTCACCGGAGCTGCGGCCACCACGACCTTCTCGGGCCTGGAGTTCTTCGACAACGCCGGGACGATCTCCGCCTACGACAACCAGGTGAACGACCAGCTGGTCATGACCGGCACGAGCTTCACCGGCACGGGCGCTTCGGAACTCGACCTCGACGCCCAGCTGGGCGGCCCGGGCTCGGCGGCCGACCGTCTGTTCATCGGCTCGGCCCAGGGCTCGACCCTGATCGTGCCGAACGACGTGCTGGCCGGCTCGCCGGGCGCGCTGAACTTCGGCGGCATCCTGGTCGTCGACTCCGCCAACGCGGCGGAAGTCGGCAACGAGTTCCACATGGACAACGTGGACAAGGGCTTCATCGAGTACTCGCTGTTCTTCGACGCGGCCAACGACAACTGGCTGATCGTGGGCCTGCCCGACCAGGAAGTGTTCGAACTGCTGGGGGCCATGTCCTCGGGTCAGGACTTCTGGCGCCGGTCCGGCGATGCGGTCACCGCGCGCTGGCAGGAACTGCGTGACGCCTCGGGCGCCTCCATGGCCTCGGCGGGTCCGGGTGGCATGGGCCGGTCGGACGGCTGGGAACTGTGGATGCAGGCCGAAGGCGGTGATGAAGGCTTCGACAACCAGGAAACCTTCGCCATCAACGGCTTCGTGTTCACCCCGGACCTGACGGCCAACAGCGACTGGCGCGGGCTGCAGTTCGGCTTCGACAACCTGCAGGGCAATACGCTCTGGGGCCTGACCATGGGCTTCAACCAGCAGGAGACGAAGTTCGACTTCGACGGCAACAGCTTCGACACCGAGGGCTGGAACGTCGGCGGCTACTTCGGCTGGGCTTCGGGCGGCTTCTTCGCCAACGGCCTGGTGAAGGGCGACTTCTACAGCCAGGACGCCAACTTCCACACCCTGCCGTCGATCTTCAGCTTCGACGGCGTGACGTGGGGCGCCCAGGGCGAACTGGGCTTCCGTTGGGGCGGTGACGGCTTCTACCTCGAGCCCATCGCGGGCCTGAGCTGGACCACCACCAGCCTGGACAGCGTCACGACCTCGGGCGCGACCATCGACTTCGACGACTCGACCAGCTTCCGCGGCAAGGCCGGTGCGCGCATCGGCGGCGAGTGGGGTTCGGGCGATGTCATCGTGACGCCGTACATCGGCGCCTACTGGGTCGACGAGTTCGAAGGCGACAACCAGCTGACCTTCACCACCGGCCCGACCTCGATCACCTTCAACGATCAGGGTCGCGGCGCCTACGGCCTGGCCGACTTCGGCATGACCTTCCAGACGTTCTATGGCCTGGAAGGCTTCATCAAGGGCGAGTGGAACTTCGGCGGCGACGCCGACGGTGGCGCGGCCCGCCTGGGCGCCCGCTGGCGCTGGTAGGCTTTCACGCCAAACGACCAGGGAAGGGCCGGCCCGAAAGGGCCGGCCTTTTTCGTTCCGGGACGGGGAAAACAGCGTTGGGCGAAACCTCGCCTTGCGCTGGCGCTGCCAGGTATCCTCGTCTAGTGTTCAGCGGCCGGCGCCGCCAAAGGCGCCGGCAATTTTCTTTTGGGGCTTCGCAGTTAGATCTATGAGCAAGAAAACCAAGGCGCCCGAGGGTGAGGCGCAGCCTGAAGTTTCGACTGTTTCCTCGGAGTCTCCCGGGGTCGATGTGAGCGCGCCGACGCGCGCTGAAGGCACGGCTCCGCAGCAGCCCCAAGCGGGCGCTCCGGGCCAGCCGCAACCGGGCGCGCAGGGCCAGCAGCCCCAGACCAAGATGTCGGTCTCGCGCGGTTTCGCGAACTGGATGTCGCTGCAGCGCTCCTCGATCGCCTTCACCTCCTACCAGACGGGCAAGCTGTTCCTGGTCGGCCTGACACCCGAGAAGAAGGTGTCGTTCCACCAGCAGAGCTACCAGCGCGCCATGGGCGTGCACGCCCAGCGCGACCGCCTCTATGTCGGTTCGCTGTTCCAGATCTGGCGCCTCGAAAACGTGCTGGGTCCGGCCGAGCGCGCCAACAAGCACTTCGACCGCCTCTATGTGCCGCGCAACGCCCAGACCGTGGGCGACGTGGACGTGCACGAGGTGTCGGTCGACCGGGCCGGAAGGATCATCTTCGTCAACACCAAGTACTCGTGCCTGGCGACGGTCTCGACCCGCTTCGGGTTCCGCCCGATCTGGAAGCCCCCGTTCATCTCCAAGCTGGCCGCGGAAGACCGCTGCCACATGAACGGCATGGCCATGGAAGACGGCCTGCCCCGTTACGTCACCGCGGTCAGCCGCAGCGACGTGATCAACGGCTGGCGCGAACGTCGCCACGAAGGCGGTGTTCTGATCGACGTCCAGAACGACAAGATCGTCACCGACGAGCTGTCGATGCCGCACAGCCCGCGCGTCTACAACGGCCAGATCTATGCGCTGGATTCCGGGCGCGGCAATCTGATCCGCATCGACAAGGACACGGGCAAGAAGGAAGACATCTGCTTCTGCCCGGGCTTCCTGCGCGGCCTGGCGCTGCACAACGGCTATGCCCTGGTCACCTGCTCCAAGCCGCGTGACGGCGCCTTCTCCGGCCTTGAACTGCAAGACCAGCTGAAGAAGCGCGACGGCGAAGCCTGGTGCGGCGTGCTGATCATCGACCTGCGCTCGGGCGACATGGTCGAGTTCATCCGCATGGACGGCCAGATCGCCGAGCTGTTCGATGTGGCCATCATTCCCGACACCCTGTGTCCGATGGCCATCGGCATCAACTCGCCGGAAATCCACAGCATGATCACCTTCGACAAGGAGTTCGCGCCGCTGGTCGTTCCGGTGGCCGGCGCCCAGGCGGCGGCGGCCAAGACGGCCGCGGCCTGACGCCTGGCGAAACCCTAAGGGAGCCGGGGCCTTAGCGGGCCCCGGCTTCTCTCATTCCGGCTCCTGGGTTAGACCGTCCGCATGTCGCGCCTGTCCGCACATCTCAAACGCCTGGAAGCGGAATCCATCGAGATTCTCCGCGAGGTCGCCGCCGAGTTCGACAACCCGGTGATGCTGTACTCGATCGGCAAGGACTCGGGCGTGATGCTGCATCTCGCGCTCAAGGCCTTCTATCCGTCGAAGGTCCCGTTCCCGCTCCTGCACGTCGATACCCTGTGGAAGTTCAAGGACATGATCGCGCATCGCGACATGGTCTCGAAGAAGTACGGCCTGGACCTCAAGATCTACACCAACCAGGACGGCGTCGACCGTGGCGTCAACCCGATCGCCTCAGGCTCGTCCCTGCATACCCAGGTGATGAAGACCGAGGCGCTGAAGCAGGCGCTGGACCTCTACGGCTTCGACGCCGCTTTCGGCGGCGCGCGCCGCGACGAGGAGAAGAGCCGGGCCAAGGAGCGGGTGTTCTCGTTCCGCTCGGCCGGCCATGTCTGGGACCCGCGCAACCAACGGCCCGAACTCTGGCGGTTGTACAACACGCGGATTTCAAAGGGTGAATCGATTCGGGTCTTCCCGCTCTCCAACTGGACCGAGCTGGATATCTGGGAATACACCGCCGCCGAGGACATCCCCATTGTGCCGCTCTATCTCGCCGCGCCGCGGCCGGTGGTGCTGCGCGACGGCATGCTGATCCTGCGCGACGACGACCGCATGCCGTTGCTGCCCGGCGAACAGGAAGAGGTCCGCATGGTCCGCTTCCGCTCGCTCGGCTGTTACCCGCTCAGCGCGGCGGTCGAGAGCGACGCGACCACGCTGGACGACATCATCGCCGAGCTGAAGGGCTCGACCACCTCCGAACGTCAGGGTCGCCTGATCGACACGGACGAGGCGGCCTCGATGGAGAAGAAGAAGCGCGAGGGCTATTTCTGATGGCTGACGGGGCCCCCGCCATCGGCAACAAGAGCCTGCTTCGCTTCCTCACCTGCGGGTCGGTGGACGACGGTAAGTCGACCCTGATCGGGCGGCTGCTCTACGAGGCCAAGCAGATCTACGAGGACCAGCTGGTCACCCTGGAGCGCGACTCCAAAAAGCACGGCACCACCGGCGAGGAGATCGACTTCGCCCTGCTGGTGGACGGCCTGGAGGCCGAGCGGCAGCAGGGCATCACCATCGATGTCGCCTACCGGTTCTTCTCCTCGCCCAAGCGTTCCTTCATCGTCGCCGACACGCCCGGCCACGAGCAGTACACGCGCAACATGGCCACCGGCGCGTCGAACTCCGACGCCGCGGTCATCCTCATCGATGCCCGCAAGGGCGTGCTGCCGCAGACCAAACGCCACAGCTTCATCTGCTCCATGTTCGGCATCCGTCACGTCATCGTGGCGGTGAACAAGATGGACATGATGGATTTCAATCAGCGGGTCTTCGACGAGATCGTCGCCGAGTACCTGGCCTTCGCTTCGACGCTGGGATTCGAGACGATCCAGCCGATCCCGTTGTCGGCCCGCTACGGCGACAACGTGTTCGAGAAGTCCGGCCGCATGGGCTGGTACGACGGCCCCGACCTGATCACCCAGCTGGAAAGCATCGACGCGGAATCATCCCTCGAGGAAAAGCCGTTCCGCCTGCACGTCCAGTGGGTTAACCGCCCCGACCAGTCATTCCGCGGCTACTCCGGCACCGTGGCGTCGGGCCGGGTGAAGCCGGGCGACCGGGTCGCGGTCGCGGCCTCGGGCAAGAAGAGCCACGTCAAGCGCATCGTCACTTTCGACGGCGACCTGCCCCAGGCTTCGGCCGGGGACGCCGTGACCATCGAACTCGAGGACGAGATCGACGTCATGCGCGGCGACATCCTGGCCGGCGCCCAGGACCGCCCCGAGGTGATCGACCAGTTCGCCGCCCAGGTGCTGTGGATGGGCGAACAGCCGCTGCTGCCCGGGCGGCCCTACCTGATGAAGATCGGCACGCGCTACCTGCCGGCCCAGGTCACCGAGCTGAAGCACAAGATCGATGTCGACACGCTGGAGCACCTGGCGGGCAAGACCCTGGCGCTGAACGAGATCGGCGAGTGCAACCTGTCGGTCGCCGCCTCGGTGGCGATCGATCCCTTCACCGAGAACCCCCACACGGGCGCCTTCATTCTCATCGACCGATTCACTAACGGGACGGTGGGGGCGGGCATCGTGCTGCACGGCCTGCGGCGGGCCACCAACATTCACTTCCAGGCCCTGTCGGTGGACCGCGCCGCGCGCGAGCGGCTCTCCGGCCACCGGGCTGGCGCGCTGTGGTTCACCGGCCTGTCGGGTGCGGGCAAGTCGACCATCGCCAACATCGTCGAGCGCGAGCTGCACGCGCGCGGCGTGCGCACGTATCTGCTCGACGGCGACAACGTCCGCCATGGCCTGAACCGCGACCTGGGCTTCACCGACGCCGACCGGGTTGAGAACGTGCGCCGGGTCGGCGAGGTGGCCAAGTTGATGGTCGATTCGGGGGTGCTGGTGCTGTGCTCCTTCATCTCGCCCTTCCGCGCCGAGCGTCGAATGGTGCGCGAACTGTTTGCCGAGGGCGACTTTCTCGAAGTCTTCGTCGACGTGCCGCTGGAAACCGCAATCGAACGCGACCCCAAAGGCCTCTATGCCAAGGCAAAACGCGGTGAAATCAAGAACTTCACCGGACTCGATAGTCCCTATGAAGCGCCCCAGAAGGCCGAGGTCCGCCTCGACACCGGCAAGCTCTCGCCCGAGGAGGCGGCCAAGGACGTGGTCGCCGAACTGGAGCGCCGCGGGCTGATCTGACCGCAGGCAGCGCCTATGGTGTTCACGCCATGACTTTCGATTCCACCCCTCCGCTGACGCGGTCCGCCCGCCGGGGACTCGGCTGGATCGCGCCCCTCACGGGGGCGGCGGGCATCGCCATGCTGCTCACGTTGGCCTGGGCGGACCCGGCCCGGGCGGGCCGCCCGCTGCTTGCGGCCCTGATCCTGGGCGTGGTCACGCTGATCCTCACCCGGCGTGCCGACGGATTCCTGCGTCGGGCTCGCCAACCGCTTGGCGAGTTAAGCGCAATTGCCTCCCAGGAGGCGCCGGTCACGGCGCCTCACGCCGCCTTCGAAGCCCTGCCCGAACCTCTCATGGTCATCGCCGCCAGCGAACCCGACGAAATCGCCGGCCGCCGCATCCTGCTGGCCAATCGCGCCAGCCGTGAACTGTTTCGGATTCCGGGCGAAGGAGCCGTCCTGGTGACGGTGATGCGCGATCCCGATGTGTTGGAAGCGGTTGATGAGGCCCTCTTCGGCGGCGTGGAGCGGGCTACGGCGTTTGCGTTGGCCGGCGCCCAGGATCGCCATTGGCGCGCGTTCGCCCGGCCCTTGCCGTCGGATGGCGACCAGCGATTGGCCCTGCTGCAGCTGCGCGACGAGACCGACCAGCACACCATCGAACAGATGCGGGTCGATTTCCTGGCGAACGCCAGTCACGAGCTTCGTAGCCCACTATCGTCCTTGATTGGTTTCATCGAGACATTGAAGGGCCCGGCGCGAAACGACCCGGCCGCCCATGATCGCTTCCTCGACATCATGGCCGCCCAGGCGGACCGCATGGGCCGGCTGATTTCTGATCTGCTGTCCCTGAGCCGCATTGAGCTCAGTGAGCACATCCCCCCGATGGGATCGGCGGACCTAACCCTGGTCGCAGGCGACGTTATCGATTCCATCTCACTCACCGCCGCCAGTCGTGGCGTGCAGGTGGGGCTTGTGGGCTCTGAAGCAGGGCGGGCGCGCGTTGCGGGCGAGCGCGATCAGATTGTCCAGGTGGTGCAAAATCTCGTCGACAACGCTGTGAAATATTCCCCCGACGGCGGCAGGGTGGAGATCGAAATTCTCGACAATTTCGACCTCGATGAAGCCGCTACCCTGCGGGTGGGCGAGATTGCGCGCCTGCCTCTACTGACGCCGGACCGCACCCCCGCGGCTCGCTATGCTGCTGTTCGCGTCCGCGACCAGGGCGAAGGGATCGCGCGGGAACACATGCCGCGCCTGTCAGAGCGTTTCTACCGAATCGAGGGGCAAAAGAGCGGTGATCGCCTCGGCACCGGTCTTGGCCTCGCCATCGTAAAGCACATCATCAATCGCCACCGGGGAGGCCTGGTGGTGGAAAGCGCGCCCGGAAAGGGATCGACATTCACCGCTTATTTGCCGCACGCCGCGGCGGCGGTGAAAAAGTCCACAGGATTGGACGGCGAGCGCAACAAAACTGTCGCACAACCGTCTTAAACGGTCGGGGACCGGGGCGTATTCAAGGCCTGGCAGCTTTACCGCTCACCTGAGGACCCGCACCGGATGACCTGGCTGATCTTCCTTGGCCTGTTTGTTTTTTCCGGCGCCACCTATTGGTTTACGCGCGGAAAGGCGGCGGCGCGCGCCCGCACTGCGGAACGGCGGGCTCACTCGCTGCCGGGCCAACAGGCGGCCTATGTCGCAATCTGGGCGTTGATCCCCGCGTTTCTGCTGCTCTTCGCCCTTGTGACTGTGGGTGGGCGTATCGAGACAGCGCTGCTGTCGACGGACCTGCCCCCGTCTGTCCAGGCCCTTCAGCCAGATCGCCAGGAACTCTTCATCCAGGACGCGCACGCCCTGGCCGAGGGCCGCGGCACCAGCGCAGCTACCTATGAGGGCCCGCTAAAGGTCGCGCTGGACGCGAAGGTCGCGGAGGCCCGCCAGTACGACGACCTGGTCACCTGGGGCGGGGTCGCCCTGGCGGCGCTCATCGCGGTAATTGGATCGCTGCTGGCCTATCGCCGCCTCAGTCCCGACTTCCGGGCCCGCAACCGCGCCGAGGGCTGGGTCGCGGCCTTGCTGATCCTCTGTTCGGCCATCGCGCTCCTAACCACGATCGGCATCATCGCCAGTCTGCTGTTTGAGAGCCTGCGCTTTTTCCAGGTGGTCAACCCGGTCGACTTCCTCACCGGTCTGCACTGGAGCCCTCAGACCGCCATGCGCGCGGACCAGGCCGGATCGGCCGGGGCGTTCGGCGCCGTGCCCCTGTTCGTGGGCACCCTGCTGATCATGACCATCTCAATGGTCGTGGCCGGGCCGATCGGTTTGTATTCGGCCATCTACCTGTCGGAATATGCCGGGCCCAACCTGCGCGCCTGGGCGAAGCCGATGCTCGAAATTCTGGCCGGCATCCCGACGGTGGTTTTCGGCGTCTTCGCGGCCCTGACTGTCGGGCCCGCCTTCGCCTGGTTCTTCAAGTCCATCGGAGCCCTGCTCGTCGGAGGTCCGCTCGACGACTTCGGCCAGTATCTGAGCCAGGTGCAGCCCAATATGGCGCTGGCTGCCGGGGTGGTCATGGGGATCATGCTGATCCCGTTCATTTCGTCGCTGTCGGACGACATCCTCAACGCCGTGCCCCAGGCGCTCCGCGACGGCTCCTACGCCATGGGCGCGACCAAGTCGGAGACCGTGAAGAAGGTTGTGCTTCCCGCTGCCCTGCCGGGTGTGGCTGGGGCTTTCATCCTCGCTATCTCGCGGGCCATCGGCGAGACCATGATCGTGCTGCTGGCCCTGGGTTCAGGCGGCGGCACCAGCCTGACCTTCAACCCCCTCGACGCGGTCTCCACAGTAACCGTTCAGATCGTCAGCCTGCTGACCGGCGATCTCGAGTTCGACCGTCCCACCACCATGGCGGCTTTCGGCCTGGGCCTTACGTTGTTCGTCGTCACCCTGGGGCTCAACATCGTCGCCCTGCAGATCGTGAAAGCCTATCGAGAACAATATGACTGACGCGGCCATCCCTTCCGCGCCGGCCATTTCGGCCGTGCGCACGGCCGCGGAAAAGCGGCTGAAGCAGCGCCATGCGGCGGAGGCGCGTTTCCGCGCTGCCGGGCTGATCGCCATCGCCGTGGCCATCGGATTCCTGGCCATCCTGCTCGTGCGGGTCGGCGCCCAGGGCATCGGCGCCTTCACGACAAACACCATCACCCTGCCGGTCTATATCGACCCCGCCCGCGTGGACTCAAATGACGTCCAGAACGCCAACTACGACATGCTGATCGCCGACCAGCTCCTGGCGCGGTTGAAGATCGAGAACGACGAACTCGGTGAAAACAGCATCCGCGCCAAGGCCCTGCTGTCGCCCGACATGGGCTATCAGATTCTCGACATGGTGAAGCGGGACAAGTCACTGATCGGCAAGACGGTTTCCATCACTGCCCCGGTCGCGGGCAACGCTGACCTCTATTACAAGGGCGAACTCGGGCGCGAGATCGCCCAGGAAAACCGCAAGCTCGACAACCTGCAACTGGCCTGGTTGGACAAGCTGAAGCAGTCCGGCCTGGTCACCTCGGGCTTCAACACCCGTCTCTTCACCCACGCTGACTCGACCCAACCGGAGCTGGCGGGCCTTCTGGGCGCCATCGTCGGCTCGGCCCTGATGCTGCTGGTCACCGCCTTGGTCGCCGTGCCGACCGGCGTATTGGCGGCGGTATACCTTGAGGAATTCGCGCCCCGGAACCGCTGGACCGGATTTATCGAGGTCAACATCAACAACCTCGCGGCAGTGCCCTCCATCGTTTACGGCATGCTGGGCCTGGCGGTGTTCATCAACTGGCTGCAGTTCCCCCGCTCGGCGCCCGTCACGGGCGGCGTGGTGCTGGCGCTGCTGGTGTTGCCGACCATCATCATCGCCACCCGTTCCGCCCTGAAGTCGGTGCCGCCTTCGATCCGCGAAGGCGCGCTGGCGGTGGGCGCCTCGCCGACCCAAGCGGTCTTCCACCACGTCCTGCCCCAGGCCATGCCGGGCGTCATGACCGGCACGATTCTGGCGCTGGCCCACGCATTGGGGGAGACCGCGCCGTTGCTGATGATCGGCATGGTCAGTTTCGTGCCAAGTGTGCCCAGCGGTTTCACGTCCGCCGCCACGGTGTTGCCGGTTCAAATCTTCATCTGGGAGAACGCCGCCGAACGGCCGTTCCATGAACGGACCGCAGCCGCGATCCTCGTTCTCCTTGTCTTCATGATCATCATGAACGCCGTCGCCATCGTGCTGCGCCGGCGCTTCGAACGACGGTGGTAGAGATGCGTATCCTCAGGCAAGGCTCCGATATGGAAACGACGATCGCGCCGCCGGCCCCGGTCGCGGCCCCCTCGGGTCCCGTGGGCGCGACCAAGATTCAGGCCCGCAACGTCAATGTCTTCTATGACAACAAGCAGGCTCTGTTCGGCGTCAACCTGGACATGGCGGACAACGCCGTCACCTCGCTGATCGGGCCATCCGGCTGCGGCAAGTCGACCTTCCTGCGCTGCATCAACCGCATGAACGACACGATTCCGTCGGCGCGGGTGGAGGGTGAAATCATCATCGACGGCGAGAACGTCAACGACAAGCGCATCGATCCGGTGCTGCTTCGCGCCCGGGTCGGGATGGTGTTCCAGAAGCCCAATCCCTTTCCCAAGACCATCTTCGAAAACGTCGCCTACGGTGTTCGCATCCACGGGTTGGCCAATTCCAAATCGGAGCTGGAAGGCATCGTCGAGCGTGCGCTCAAGCGCGCCGGCCTGTGGGCCGAAGTGGCTGACCGGCTGCATCAGTCCGGCACCGGCCTGTCCGGCGGTCAGCAGCAGCGCCTGGTCATCGCCCGCGCCATCGCCATCGAGCCCGAGGTGATCCTGATGGACGAGCCGTGCTCGGCGCTCGATCCGATCGCCACGGCCCGCATCGAGGACCTGATCGACGAACTGCGCGCCCAGTTCTGCATCGTCATCGTCACCCACTCGATGGCCCAGGCGGCGCGGGTTTCCCAGCGCACCGCCTTCTTCCACCTCGGCCGTCTGGTCGAGGACGGGCCGACCGAAGAAATCTTCACTAACCCGCGGGACTCGCGGACGCACGACTACATCACCGGCCGCTTCGGCTAAGAGATCCAGAAGAAGAAAGAGGCTAGCCATGGCCCACCAGCACATCGTTTCGTCCTTCGGCGAAGAACTCGACCAGCTGCGCGCTGAAGTTGTGCAAATGGGCGGCCTGGCTGAATCCCAGCTCACCGACGCGATCACCGCCGTCGCCCGCCACGACCAGGCGCTGGCCAAGCGGGTGGTCGAAGGCGACCGGCGCCTTGACGAGATGCAGATCGACATCGAGCGCAAGGCCTTGCGCCTCATCGCCCTGCGTCAACCGATGGCCGCCGACCTGCGTCGCACGGTCGCCGCCTTGAAGATTTCGCTCTCGCTGGAGCGTGTCGGGGACATGGCCAAGGGCATCTGCAAGCGGGCCGACAAGCTGGACGATGCCGAGTCGATGGCGGCCCTGACCCGTTCGTTCGAGCGCATGGGCAAGCTGGTCACGGGCCGACTCAAGGAGGTGCTCGACGCCTATGCCCGGGCAGAGGTCGATGGCCTGCTCAACGTCTGGTCCCACGACGACGAGGTCGACCAGCACTACGACAGCCTGTTCCGCGAACTGCTCACCTACATGATCTCCGATCCGCGCACGATCGGGGCTTCGGCCCACCTGTTGTTCATGGCCAAGAACCTTGAGCGCGTGGGGGATCACGCCACCAACATCGCCGAAATGGCGCACTACGAGATCACTGGCACGGAAATCGAAGGCGCCCGGCCGCGCGGGGCCGAAAACTGATGGCCGCCGCCCACATCCTGGTCGTCGAGGACGAAGACGCCCTGGCCACGCTCCTCCACTACAACCTGGAGAAGGAAGGCTACCGTGTGGGATTGGCCGGCGACGGCGAAGAAGCCCTGATCCAGATCGACGAGCAGGCGCCCGACCTCGTGGTGCTGGACTGGATGCTGCCCAAGGTTTCCGGCATCGAGGTCTGCCGCCGCCTGCGCGCCGCCCAGGCCACCCGCAACCTGCCCATCGTCATGCTCACGGCCCGCGGCGAAGAGGCCGACCGGGTGCGGGGCCTGGACACCGGCGCGGACGACTACATCACCAAGCCCTTCGCCATGAGCGAGCTGACCGCCCGCATCCGCGCCGTGCTGCGCCGCATCCGCCCCGGCCTGGCGGACGACCAGGTCCAGCGCGGCGACCTGGTCATGGACCGGGTGGCCCACCGGGTCAGCCGCGCCGGCCGCGACATTCATCTGGGTCCCACCGAATACCGCCTGCTCGACCACCTGATGCAGCATCCCGGTCGCGTGTTCAGCCGCGAGCAGCTGCTGGACGCCGTCTGGGGCTCGGACGTCTACGTCGAGGTGCGCACCGTCGACGTCCACATCGGACGGCTCCGCAAGGCCATCACCGGTCCGGGCGAGCAGGACCTGATCCGCACGGTGCGCTCGGCCGGCTACGCCCTGGACCTTGGCTGAAGCCAGCCGCGCCCATTTCCCTGTTATTCGCTGTTATTCCCTGTTCGACGCGGGCGAAACAGGGCGTAACGCTCGGGGTTCCTTGATTGGCAAGGGTTTCCGGATAAAAGATCGGACCTCGAACAGGGAATTGCGTCGCGGCTGAACAGGGAATTCGGCCACCCTGAACAGGGAAACCGGACACGTCGGCGCCAGGTCGCGCGCCCGTCTCGGACATTCGATTTTCAAAGACCGACGAAAGCGTCGGTTGATCCGCAGCCCGGCGTCAAGCCGGGGCTAGACCCCTTCGGGCGCGATCTCGTAGGTGCGTGAGCAGTATTCGCAGGTCACCCGGATCATGCCGTCGTCCTCGACCATCTCGGCGCGCTCGCTGATCGGGAAGGAGCGCAGCATGCCCAGCACGCCTTCAGGCGAGCAACGGCATGAGGCTTTCAGCACCTTGGGGTCGAACATGCGCACGCCGTCCTCGTGGAACAGGCGAAACAGCAGCTGGTCGGTGGTCAGCTCGGGGTCGGTGAGCTCGTCTTCGCCCAGGGTCTGGAACAGGATCTGGGTGCGGTTCCAGGCTTCTTCGGTGTCGCCGCGCGCCATGTCGGCGGCCACCAGCTGGATCATCGCCCCGCCCGCGCGCCACACGCCGTCCTGCTCGCCCACGCCCAGCAGGACGCGGGTCGGGAGCTGTTCGGACTGGGCGAAATAGTGCTCCGCGCACAGCGCCAGGGTCTCGCCCTCGATGGGGGTCACGCCCTGGTGGCGTTCCATGTCGGGGCCCTGATCCACCGTCATGACGAAGACCCCGTTGCCCAGCAGGGTGTGGGCCCCGGGCCGCGCAAAGCCATGGCTGAGCTCATCGACGCGAGCGGGATCGAAGCGGCAATAGCCGCGCAAGCCCCCGGCGGTGTCGTAGTCGGCGACCACATAGGCCACAGGCCCGTCACCCTGCGCCTGCACGATGAGGCGCCCGTCGAACTTCAGGCTGGCGCCGACCAGGGCGGCCAAGGCGCAGGCCTCGCCCAGCAGATTGGCCACCGGCTCGGGATACTCGTGGCGGCGCAGAATGGCGTCCACGGCTTCGCCCAGCCGCACGATGCGGCCGCGCACGGGCCAGTTCTCGATCTGGAAACCGGCGACCAGGTTGTCGGCGGGAATGGAAACCTCTGTCACGGCACGGTCCTGCGCGGGCGGTCGCTGTCGCCCTGTTGTGAAGTCTGAACTGAATCGGATCGCGTCAGATAGGCGCCCGCGCCGCCAATTTTAAGGCCTCGCGCCTGGAACTCCGACCGGAGGCCTAGTCATTGGCGGCCGGCAGGCGCGCCGGCGGCTCTGCCTCGCCTTGCGCGCCGGCGACCGGTGCGACGGCGAAGCGGGAAGCCACCGAGGGCCGCGGCGGAAGAGGCGCAACGTTGCGGCGCGGACGCGGCTTCACATCCGACAGGGCGAATTCCAGCGGTCGGCGGACGTCTTCCCAGCCGCGCAGGGCGTCGACCACTTCGATCTTGTCGCGCACGTGGGCGATCAGGGTCTGGAACAGCACCGCCGCGTCGCGGTCGATGCCGCGCGCCGTTTCGCCGCCGCGCCGCTCGATCAGCCGCCCGAAGTGGCGCTGGACCGCGCCCAGGCGGCCGAAATGGTCGGCGTTCCACTCCGCGAACAGGGCCTCGTCCAGCACGGCGAGGGCGTCATCGACCAGGGCGTGCAGGAGCTGGGCCCCCTCGGGGTCCATTTCACCCCGGCGCGCGGCGCGGTCGATCTCCTGGCCGATGCGGTAGCCGGTCGAGACGATCGCGGCCCGGCGCGGAATGACGTCGGCCAGGCCCGCCGTCAGGGTGGCGCAGAAACCCAGGCCGGCGCGGGCCAGCCTCACATCCTCTGCGTCCAGATAGGGCAGGGTGGTTTCCAGTCCGGCGGAAAAGTCGTCGCGTCGTTCGACGAACCGTCGCGCCGCCTCCCGCGACAGCGAGCGGCGCAGATCCATGAGCGCCTCATCCAGCGCACCCAGCCGCCGCAGCAGCTCGCGCCGATTGCCGAGCCGCGCCGCGCGCCGCCGGCTTCGCAGGTCAACCAGCCGCACGGTCAGGGCCACGCCCACGATCGTCAGGCAGGTCTGGCTGACGACGGCGGTGTGGAAAAGGTGGGGAAGCCAGGCGGGCCCGACGAGCAGAAGGGTGAACAGTCCCGCCGCCGCCAGACCCGCGAAGTCCAGCAGCCACAAGGGATTGAAACGCCACCCCGACCCGGTTTCGCGGTCCGACATACGCCCTCACTGGCCCGACCCGATATTGTTAACCGATGCTTTCCATGGGGGCGAATCGGGGTGAATGGGGCTTTGCTGCGAGTGCGAAGAGTGATCCCCTAGGGCCATGACCCAGCCGGTGTTCATCGTCGACTTCGATTCCACCTTCACCCGCGTGGAGGCGCTCGACCTGCTGGGCGAACTGGCCCTGGCCGACCATCCCGACCGGGCGGCGGTTCTGGCCGAAGTGCGGGCGATCACCGATCAGGCCATGAACGGTGAAATCGGCTTCGGCGACGCCCTGGCGCGGCGCCTCAAGCTGTTGAAGCCCCGGCGCGAACACTTCGCGCCGCTTGTCGAGCGGTTGAAGGGTGAAGTCTCCGCCTCGATCCGGCGCAACCGCGACTTCTTCACGAAGAACGCCGAGCGCATCTATCTGGTGACCGGCGGCTTCCACGACTACGTCGACGAGATCGCCGCCGACTACGGGCTCAGGCCCGGCCACGTCTTGGCGAATTCCCTGACCTGGAACAGCGATGGCGCGGTCGACGGGCTGGACGGCGACAATCCCCTGTCGAAGGACGGCGGCAAGGTCGCGGCGGTGCGCGGCCTCAAACTGAGCGGCGACGTGGTTGTCGTCGGCGACGGCTGGACCGACTACGAGATCCGTCAGGCGGGCGCGGCGCATCGCTTCCACGCCTTCACCGAGAACGTGAAGCGCGCCCGGGTGATCGACGCCGCCGACCATGTCTCGGCCTCCTGGGACGAGGTGCTGCATGCCGAGGGCCTGGCCGGCCGCTGGTCCTATCCGCGCAGCCGCATGAAGGTCCTGCTGCTGGAAAACATCCACCCCGACGCCGCCGACCGTTTCCGCGACGAGGGCTATGACGTGCGGGTCGAGAAGGGCGCGCTGGCCGACGGCGAGCTGGCCGAGCGCCTGCATGGGGTTCACATCCTGGGCATCCGCTCGAAGACCCAGATCGGGCCAGGCGCGCTCGCCGGCGCCGACAAGCTGCTGGCCGTCGGGGCCTATTGCATCGGCACCAACCAGGTCGAGCTGGCCGCCTGCGCCGACCGGGGCGTGGCGGTGTTCAATGCGCCCTATTCCAACACCCGCTCCGTGGTGGAACTGGCCATCGGAGAGATCGTGGCCCTCATGCGCGGCCTGTTCGACCGCTCCGCGGCGGCCCACGCCGGGCGCTGGAGCAAGACCGCTGACGGCGCGCGCGAAATTCGCGGCAAGACGCTCGGGATCATCGGCTACGGGGCCATCGGCTCACAGCTGTCGGTGCTGGCCGAGGCGCTGGGTATGAGCGTGCTCTACTACGACACGGGCGAGAAGCTGGCCTACGGCGCGGCCAGGCGCGCACGGTCGCTGGACGAATTGCTGGCCAGCGCCGACATCGTCTCGCTGCACGTCGACGGCCGGGCCGAGAACCACCACCTGATCGGCCGCGCCGAGCTTGCCCGCATGAAGCCCGGCGCCCTGCTGCTAAACCTCAGCCGCGGCCATGTGGTCGATGTGCACGCGCTGGCCGATGCCTTGCGCGAGGGCCGCCTGGGCGGCGCCGGAGTCGATGTCTTTCCCGACGAGCCCGCCGCCAATGGCGAACCGTTCGATACCCCTCTTCGCGGCCTGGCGAACGTCATCCTAACCCCGCACGTGGGCGGCTCGACGGAGGAGGCGCAGGCGGCCATTGCCGATTTCGCCACCGAGCGTCTGCTGGGCTACCTGCACCGCGGCGACACAACCTTCTGCGTCAACCTGCCGAATGTGCAGTTGTCGGAGGTGGGCGGCGCTCACCGGCTCTTGCATATCCACCGCAACCGGCCCGGGGTCCTGGCGGCGATCAACCGCGTGCTGGCCGATCACGGGCTGAACATCCTCGCCCAGCACCTGAAGACCGACGATCGCACCGGTTACGTCATCACCGACGTCGATCAGGACTATCCGAAGGACGTGACGGCGGCGTTACGGGCGCTCCCAGAAACCGTAAAATTCCGGCTGCTACACTAAGTTTACGTAGGGGAAACCGTTGGAAATCAGCAACGGTTGGCGCAATTACTTGCATGCCCGCTAGGCGGCTGAACACCGATCAGTCACAGTCACGCTGCACCGCGCCGTTGAACGCGGATCAGGGAACTAACGCCATGAAATTGTTGACCACGGCCTGTGCGGCCGCTCTCAGCGTAGGCCTTCTCGGCGCCGCCGGCGCTGCCCAGGCGCAGTCCTACGACGACATTGTCGTCTTCGGTGACAGCCTTTCGGACAACGGCAATCTCGCGCTCTTCGCCGCCCAGCCCCCGCCGCCGTACTTCGGCGGCCGCTTCTCCAACGGGATCGTCTGGGTCGAGCAGCTCGGCTTCGGACCGCTCGGCGGCTATGGCGACACCACCGACTCGGTCGACTGGGCGTTCGGCGGCGCGTGGACCTCGACCAATCCCAACCCGCCGCCGATGACCTCGCAGGTCGCGGCCTACATGGGCTCGGGCGGCACCTTCCAGGCCAATGACGTCGTCACCCTGTGGGGCGGCGCCAACAACATCTTCAACAACATCGCGGCCGCTTCGATCACGCCCAACCCGATCGGGGCCATGCAGACGGTCGGCGCCCTTGCGGCCAACGATATCGGCGGCATGGTCAACACGGTTGCGAACGCCGGCGCAGGCACGATTCTGGTGCCGAACCTGCCGACCCTTTCGCTGACCCCCTCCTTCGGCGGCGGCAACCCGGCCGCTCCGCTCGCGGACGCCGGCGTTCAGGGCTTCAATACCCAGCTCGCCGCCAACCTGTTCGCCCAGGCCGCCAGCCATCCGAACACCAACATCATCCTGATGGACGTGAACACGGCCGGCGCCTTCCTGGCCGCCAACGCCACGCGCTTCGGCTTCACCAACGTGACCACGCCTTGCTTCAACGGGATCACGGTCTGCGCCTCGCCGGGCACGACCTTCTACTGGGATGGCGTGCACCCCACGACCGCGGGTCACGCCTTCATCGCCGCCCTGGCGACCGAGTACCTCTACTATGGCGACTTCGCGGTTCCGACTGCGGCTGAAGGCGAGGCGGCCCTGCGCCACCGCGCGATCGCTTCGGATTCGGCCTTCACCCACCTCGGCTCGGGCGCCTTCGGCGATCAGGACCGCGCGGTGATCAGCATCGACTACGAGCGCGCCACCATGGACTCGCGCGGCCTGATGCCGGCCTCGGACGATGATTCCAGCGGCTTCCACATCCAGCTGGACCACCCGCTGTCGCCGACCCTGCTGATGGGCGGCCAGTTCAGCGCCACCCGCTCGCAGGTAGACGCAGGCCTGCTGAAGTTCGATTCCGAGAGCTTCTCGTTCGACGCCTATGCCGGCTGGCATTCCGGCGACGGCCTGTTCATCAACGGCCTGATCGGCGCCGGCCGCGACAACTATCGCGACATCAAGCGCGTCACCATGGTGCCGACCGTCGTCAATGACGCCGATACCCAGGGCCTGACCTGGTCGGCCAAGCTGCAGGGCGGTTGGGTGTTCGGGACGGGCGGCCTGTCGATCTCGCCGCGCGCCGCGCTGGGCTATGTGCACACCCAGGTCGACGGCTACACCGAAGACGGCCCGATGGTGCGCCAGGTCATCGCTGACCGCGCCATCGAGGCGGTGACCGCGGAAGCCACCATCCGCATCGACGGCGACATGGGCGACAGCGTCCACGCCTTCGTCGAGGCCGGCTACCGCGACAACCTCGACTACAATGCCGACGACGTGACGGCCTCCCTGGCCAACAACCCGGCGCTGCCGCTGAGCACGGAAGTGGCGGAAGGCGACGGCGGCCTGGCGCTGGTTGACGCCGGTCTGACCGCCGACCTCAGCGACACCTTCTCGCTGGGCGTCTCGTACCGCGGACGGATGGGCGACGCGATGGAATCGCACACCGGCCGCGTGGCGGTGACGATCCGCTTCTAGGGCTCACGCCTGATTGAACGGAAGGGGCGGCGGCTTTCGGGTCGCCGCCCTTTTTCGTGGGCGCTAGGGCGCTCGGTCCAGCTGGTAGAGGCCCAGGTTCTCGCGGCCTTCCGAATAGTTGAAGCCGGCGACGCGGGCGACCGGGCGCGCGACGAAGCCAAGCGCGGCGGCGGACTGGACGAACAGGGCTTCCTTCTTGTGCTCGACGGCGACCACCCCGCAGGCGGGGTCGGCGGCCAGCATGGCGGCGGCCTCCTGCGGATCGTGGGCGAAGCGGATGTGACCGCCGCTCGCGAAGACCAGGCTCGGCTCGCGGTATTTGAGGGTGACCAGGTTGGGGCGCGGACAGTTGGGCGTGGCGGCCCGCGCCGCCGCGAGAATGCGCGGCGACAGGAAGGCCTCGCGCATGTCGGGGATGACCAGGCCGTAGTCGTTGACGTAGGCGAGGGCGGCGGCCACCACGGCGGTCAGGGCCGCGGCGCGGGCCTTGCCCTGCACGCACAGAACCAGCACCGCCACCATGCCGGCGAAGGCGACGAGCGCCAGGATGGCGGGCAGGACGGCGACATGGCCGCGCAGGAAGGCCGCCAGGCCGGTGACGCCGACCGTGATGACCAGACCGAACACGACCCACGGCAGGGCGGCGGCGGCGAAAATCCACGGCCGTCCGAAGAAGGGCTTGCGGGGCAGGACTTCGATCGCGGCCGCGGCCAGCGCCGCGACTGCCGGCAGCAGCGGCAGGGTGTAGTGGGGCAGCTTGGTGCCGAACAGTTCGAAGGCGATCCAGGCCGGCACGATCCAGGCGATGCAGAAGCGCACGGGGTCGGATCGCCGTTCGGCCCAGGCGAAGGGTACAGCCAGCCAGGCAAACAGGATGCCCGGCCAGAACATCAGGTTTGAGGCCAGCAGGTGATAGCCGGGCAGGCCGCCGTGGGATTCCTGCGCGCCGGTGACCTTGCCGATGGCGTTGTGCCCCAGCGCGTCGTTGAAGAACTGGCCGTGGGTGGCCTGGCCGATGGCCACGAACCAGGGGGCGGTGATGGCCAGCATGAGGGGAATCCCCCACAGCGGCTGCAGACGCTTCAGCCAGGCGCCACGGCGCTCCATCACGGCCAGGCCCAGGACCGTGCCGCCGGAGACCAGCAGGATGATCGGACCCTTCAGCATCAGGCCGCAGCCGAGCGCAGCCCAGAACAGGGCCGGCCAGATCCAGCCCGGCGGCTGCTCCCGGTCGCGGGTCAGGTAGAGCTTGGCCAGCGCCGCCTGGGCCAACAGCGTCGTGGCGCAGAGCACGGCGTCGATCTTGGCGAAGCGCGCCTCCAGGGTCAGCACCAGGGCGGTGGCCATGAACAGTCCCGCCAGCCGTCCGACGCGTGGCCCGAACAGGAGCGCCGCGATCCACCAGGTCAGGAACACGCCGGCGATCGCCGCCAGGAAGCCGGGAACGCGGTGGGGCCATATCTCGCGCACCTGCGGGTCGCCCAGCAACTTCACCGAAGCTGACTGCAGCCAGTAAATCCCCGCGGGCTGGAGATTGCGGGCTGTGTCCATGAAACGGATGCGGATGTAATCGCCGCTCTCCACCATCTGGCGCGTGGCCTGGGCATAGCGGCTCTCGTCGCGGTCAAGCGGCGGAATGCTGCGCTGGCCGGGCAGGAAGGTGAGCAGGGTCAGCAGGGCGACCAGCAGGGCCATGCCGCGCGGCGACTTCAGCGCCTCGCGAATCTGGTCCGGCAGGGTCCGAGCGGCGCTCACGACGGCTGGGCGGTCACGAGGTCGCCGTCCTGGTCATCGCCTTCGCGCATCCAGCGGCGGGCGAAATAGCCCATGACCAGCCAGCAACCGGCGGTGACGGCCAGCAGCGCGTAGTGCTCCACGCCGCCGCCGGCGTAGATGCGCATGGCGGCGCGGCCGGCCAGGACCACCAGGGCGATCTTGGGGATCGAACCGAGCGCCGTGCCGAGCACGAAATCGCGTCCGCGCACGCCGGCGACGCCCGCGGCCATGTTGACGATCATGAAGGGCACGGTGGGGGCCAGGCGGATCAGCACGCAGGTCCAAAACCCGTTGTCAGCGATGCGCCGCATCAGGCGCGTGACCTTGGGCCCGGCATGGGCGCGCACCACGTCCTCGCCCAGCATACGCCCGACCAGCCAGCCCAGGGTGGAGGCGACCAGGTTGCCGACCCAGCTGTAGATGAACCCGGCCTCGGGGCCGAAGGCGACGACGCTGGCGGCGACCAGGGCGATCTGGGGCACGCCCAGCATGGCCAGGGCGGTGAAGGCGATCACGGCCACGGGCAGGGCCCAGAGGCCCAGCGCCCCGGCCATGCCCAGCCAGTGCTCGACGGTGGCGGGTGCATCGAGGCCAAAGACGGCGGCGCCGAACATGAAGACGGCGCCCAGGCCGCCGAACAGGACCAGGGCGATGGCGGCGGACTTGAATTTCCGGACCGGTGGGGTGGCGGGAAGGTCGCCCATTCAACCCTCCTCGAGCACGGTCGGCGCGCGGGTGCGGCTGCGCAGCCAGGCGACGCCGAACAGGTCGCCGATGCCCACCAGGGCGCGGCCCCAGTTAGTGTATTTCGAACTGCCGGCGGCGCGCGGCCGGTGGTTCACGTCATGGAGAATCTGCGGGTGGCCGTAGCGCGAGAACATGGCGGGGAAGAAGCGGTGCATGCCCTCGAAGACCGGCAGGCGCAGGAAGGCGTCCCGGGTGAACAGCTTCAGGCCGCATGCGGTGTCGGGACAGCCGTCATGGAGCAGGGCCTGGCGAATGCCGTTGCCGATCCTGGTGGCGACCTTGCGCGACCAGGGGTCCTCGCGGCGGCGGCGGATGCCGCAGACCAGCGGAGAGGCGGCATTCGGGTCCGCCGCCCAGGCCAGGTTCGCCATCTTCAACAGGTCGACGGGATCGTTCTGGCCGTCGCCGTCCATGGTGCCGACCCACGGCGCGCGGGCGGCCGCGACGCCGGTGCGCAGGGCCTGGCTCTTGCCGCTTCGGGTCTGGCGCACCAGGCGAACGCGCGGGTCGCCCAGTTCGCGCACCTTGGCGGCGGTCTCGTCGGTGGAGCCGTCGTCGACGAAGACGATTTCGAAATCCTCGAGCGGGGCAAGCGCGGTCAGCGTCTCGCGGGCGACCGCTTCGACGTTTTCGGCCTCGTTGAAGACCGCGATGACAACAGACAGGCGAGGCTGGGAAGGCATGGGGCGCAGGACTTAGGGGCAGTTACGCAAAATTGCTACGCCAGAACCGTAGGTTCGGACCTCTAAAGCAAGCGTTGCGACTACTTTTTCCTGAACTGCGGCCTCAGAGGCGCCTTTAGTGGCGACGGTCGCCGCGCCGCTCGGGCCGGAACAGCGGCGTGTAGCCATCCTTGTAAGGGTCGCGAACGCGCTTCTCGTAAATGGTGAAGGCGCACTCCGACGCGGTGCCGAACCGATCGGCTTCCCCGAGGTCGTCGAGATAGGACCAGGGCGATCGCCCGTCCGCGGGGTTCTGGGGCAGCCACTTGTCGAAGCGCACAGTCCAGTCGCCGGTCATGGCCAGCCTCCGAGGGTCTTCGTCTGGACGATCAACGGCCAAGGCAGACCGGAGTTCCCACGGGGGTCAGGCGGCGTCGGATCGCTTGCCCGAAATAGTCACCGCGTCGCGAATCAGGCCGTCGATCTGGTCGGCGAGGGCGCGCCCCTTGGCCGTCAGGTAGACCAGGCGACCGCGGCCGTCAGCGGGATCTTCAACCAGCTCGACCAGGCCGAGGGCGGGTTTCATGGCGCCGGGCGTCCCCGGAGCGGCGAAAGAGCGGATGCAGCGCGAGGCGGTGGCCTCCAACAGCCGCGAGACCTGCGCGATCTCGGTAACGCTCGCGCCTTCGTTCTCGCAAATGTAGAGAAAGGTGAGGACGTTGTTGATCCAGAGGTCCGGGGTGAGCTTGCGAAACAGCTCGAAGGCGGCGAGGACCGTGTTGCGGCGGCGCACGATCTATCGCCCTAGTCGAGGTATTGGTTCAGGCGACCCGTGCGCTCGCGCGACGGCTGTTCCGGTCGAAACCGACGCGCGGCGCTCCGTTCCTTGCGTTCGCGCAGCATCATCGCGGCCTGCGGATAGTCCTCACGCACCTGGCCCAGGATCGCCTCCACGCGGCGCTGGTGGTCGGCCGCCACGACAAAGTCGTCGGCCTCGATCTCGATGACGATTTCAGCGCGCAGCTTCATGACGCAATTCACCCTTCAACTGGCGGATCCGACGCGCGACAGGCTCGCCCGGATGCATCACCTTTTCGGTGCAGGTAAAATCTCACGACAATTTCCCCGGTGCACTGATCTAGCGACCGACGACAGAAAAACGCTGCAAGCAGCGACGCGGTTGCGTGAACGACTGTGTATGGTCCGTAGGTGTCGTCAGGGCGCGAGCGACGGTCTCGTAAACCCCGACCATCTTGTTTTGTTGGGATTTTCCGGAGCGAATCGCTTGGGAAGGATCTGTCGTGTGGAGCGTTCACCCTGATGCGCTCCCTGCGTATCGTCATCGTTGAAGACGAAACGCCGGCGGTTCGGCGCCTGCAGCTCGCCCTCGTCGATTTGGCGGGCATTGAAATCGTGGGCGTCGCCAACGACGGACAAAGCGGCCTGGAACTGATCCGACGGCTGAAGCCCGATGTGGTGCTGACGGACATCAAGATGCCGGCGATGAGCGGCCTGGAACTGGCCCAGTTGCTGACCGAGGACTTCTCTCCGGCGATCATCTTTGTCACCGCCTATCGGGAGTTCGCTGTCGAAGCGTTTGAGCTGGCGGCAGTGGATTTCCTGACCAAGCCGGTGCAGTTCCCCCGGGTGCACGCCGCCATCGAGCGCGCGCGGACGCGCCTCGAGGAGACCACGGCGCGGCAGCGGGCCGCAGACCTTCAGCAGCTTCTCAGGTCGCTGCGTGAGGAAGATCCCGAAACCGCTGATCCGGTAGCTCACGGCGGCGTCTTGTGGATCAGCGAGGGCCGTCGCCGGGTGCGCATCGATACGCGGTCGGTGGAGTGGCTTGAAGCCGAGCGGGACTATGTCCGGCTCCATACCGGCGGCGCCAGCCACCTGATGCGCGGCACGCTGCAGGGAATGGCCGACCGGCTGGCACCCGAGCTCTTCTGGCGGGTGCACCGCTCGGCCATGGTCAATCTGAAGTCTGTGGTGGCGCTGGTTCCCCGCGCCTGGGGCTTGTCGGCCGTGCGCCTGGCCTCGGGCGCCGAAGTGCCGGTGGGACGTTCATTCGTCACCGAAACCAAGGCCCGGCTGGGAATGGACATCCGCAACGGCTAGGCAGGCCCGCGCGCGTTGTCTCGTCCGGACCCACAGGCGATCGAAGCCTCCGCCAAGGGCGAGCGCAAAAGAAAGAGGCGGGGGTTTCCCCCCGCCTCTCGGTAGTCGTCGCTGGTTTCCCAGTGCTTAGAAGCGGACCTTCGCGGAGATCGAGAAGGTGCGGCCCAGCACGCGGTAGACCTGCGGGTCGGTGTTCGCCTGCGAGAACAGACCAGCGGGGGTCTGGGGCGGGCCTTCGTCGAACAGGTTGCCGATGAAGCCGGTGACCTGGAAGTTGTCCGTGACGTTCCAGCGAACGGAGGCGTCGATGTAGGACGCGGCCGGGTCGAACTGGCCGGAGTCGCTCGCGCCACAGGCCGCGGCCGTGGAGCCCGAGGCGAAGGTCGGGTCACAGATTTCCGGCACGTAGGACCAGCGCGCGAACGCGGTCCAGTCGCCGAGGGTGTAGTAGACCGACAGGGTGGACTTCCAGTCGAACAGGGCGCCGCCGATAGCCGCCGACGTCGTGCCGATGAAGTCCGTGCCGTTCACTTCGTAGCTGTCGATCAGCGACAGCAGTTCGTTGACGCGCAGGCGGCCCGGGATCGGGAGGAAGGTATCCTCCAGGTTCACGGTCCACTCGAACTGGAAGTCGATGCCCGAGGTTTCCAGCGTGTTCAGGTTGCCGATCGTCGTGTTGACGGCGGAAATCTGACCGGTGACCGGGTCGCGAACGACACGGGCGCAGGCAGCGGCGTTGGCGCCGAGGCTCTGGTAGCACTGGTTGATCCAGAACTGGGCGCCGAGGGTCGAGACGGCGTCCTCGATCTTCACGTCGTACCAGTCAACCGTCATGCGGAAGTCGCCGACCGGGAACCAGTCGGGCTGGAAGACCAGGCCGGCCGTCATGGTCTTGGCGGTTTCGGGCTTCAGGTTCGGGTTACCGAACGCGAAGGCCTGCACCTGGCTGTTGTTCGCCGTAAAGGTGGCGATCGAGCCGGCCGGCACGCCCTGGGCGACACAGAAGGCCTGAGTGGCGGCGTTCTGGCCAGGGGCGTTGAAGCGGCACGGATCGGTATAGGCCGGGAAGCCCTGGTCGCCGTTCTGGAACAGCTCGATGACCGAAGGCGCGCGGGTGGCTTCGTTGTAGACGCCGCGGAAACGGAGCCATTCAACGGGAGCCCATTCAGCGCCAATCTTGAAGGTATCGACGCCGCCGACCGACGAGTAGTCGGAGTAGCGGTAGCCGCCTTCGAGGCCCAGGTAGTAGGCCAGCGGAGCGTCCTTGATCAGCGGCACGGAGATTTCCGTGTAGAGTTCCGAGACCTGGATGGCGCCTTCGATGTCCTGAACGGCGTTGAAGCCGAAGATGTTGCCGGTGCGCTGTTCGTTGTCGACGCGGAAGGCGATATCCGTGTCACGGTATTCGAAGCCGAACACCGCCGCGACCGGACCAGCCGGCAGCTCGAACAGATCGCCGCGCACGAAGCCGGCGATACGGGTTTCTTCAACTTGCGTCTCGGCGAAGGTGTTCACCCGGATGAAGTCGACCATCGGCTGGGTCAGCGTGCCCGGGCCGAAGATGTCGAGCGGCACACAGCCCGGCAGGGCCGCGCCGCCCAAGGGGGCGCCGGCGGCGGTCTGACAGCCGGCCAGGCCCTGGCGAAGCGCCGTGGCGTTGACCGAGTTGATGCCGCGCGAGTCGAAGCGGTTCGAGCCGTAGCTGGCCGTGATCGACCAGTTCCAGTTGTCGTTGAAGTCGCCGTCCACCGTGGTCAGGCCGTAGAACGAGTTGTTCTCGAAGAAGCCATTGCGGGTGCCGACTTCGTTGGTGCGGCGGTCCATCGTGAACGGCGCCAGCGGCGTCGGACGCGATTGCAGCGCGATCCACAGATCCGGAGCATTGGCCTTGATGAGGGCCTGCATGTTCGGGGTCAGGGTCACGGTCAGGCCGGTCGCCGGCGTCGGGGCCAGCTGAACTTCCGACGTCGAGTTGACGAAGTTCAGCATCACCTTGGCGTGGACGCTGTCGGTGATGTCGTAGTTGACCGTGGTGGTCAGGTTGATGCGTTCGGCCGGGATGATCAGGTAGTTATCCGGCGCGAAGTTGTAGCGCGACGAACCCGCCGCACGATCCGGAACGCCACAGGCGCCGTTGACGTTGCGGGGCGTCAGGTTGCCGCTGTCGTCGAACGACAGGTTGCCGGAGTTGACCGCGCCGCCGGGGATCCCGTCACAGTTGGTGTCGGTGTTGCCGGCGCCGAATTGGCCGGGCAGCAGGACCGACAGGTTGGTGAAGGGGTTGGCGCCGTTGTTGGTGATCCAGCCCCAGGACGGGGTGCCCGAACCGCCGGCGAAGATCACGCCGGCCGGGGAAGCCAGGGCTTCGGCGGCGGTGTCACAGATGGTGACGTTGTGACCGTCGTAGCAGGCCGCGGCGGACGTGCGCGAGAACGCGAACTCGTCCTGGCCAACCTTTTCGCGGTTGTAGTAGGCGGCGTAGGCGGTCGCGTTACCGCGGCCGTTGGCGAAGTTGCCGCCGACGAGGGCGTTGACTTCGACTTCCGGAGCCTTGCCTTCGAAGGACGAGCCGTAGGTCGCCGTGATCTCGGCGCCTTCGTAGTCGTCCTTGAGGATGAAGTTGACGACGCCCGAGATGGCGTCCGAACCGTAAACGGCCGAGGCGCCGCC
>Ga0209023_10000661_pt1 | contig 50567 bp, 46 predicted proteins | sample LakOneMetagenome_FD_187468 | JGI IMG/M metagenome (GOLD analysis project Ga0209023, IMG submission 187468) | Freshwater and sediment microbial communities from Lake Erie, Canada (SPAdes) (version 2) | ecosystem: Environmental > Aquatic > Freshwater > Lentic | place: Lake Erie, Canada... | reverse complement strand
CCCGCGCTCTGTCACCTGCTTGGCCGCTTCAATCTTGAATTCTTCGGGATACCGCTTGCCACTCATACTTTCTCCTTGAACCTGCAATTATAGGCTCAGGAGTGTCTACTGAACTCGTGGCGATTCACGCCTTTGATACCTTCGATTTGCAGATACACGTCGATTGCCATGTGCGCTCTCCTAGTTAGGTTGGCCGGCCGGCCAGACCTCGGATTATGTGCGCTGCCTGCTGAGCCAGCTTAGCCAAGCGCAAGCAGCCATTCGCCCCTGAAAGCTAGAGTGCAGTTCTACGCATTTTCAGGAGTTTTCCTATGCCAACTCTACCGGCTAAGCCTGCTAAGCCTGCGCGGCCGACAGGCCACCTGCGAATGAGCCCAGAGGCTCGCCAGCGGTTACGCGACACCGAGACTGTGCAGTATCGGTACTACAACGACATGGGCAAGAACAAGGGGCACTGCACTTGGGGCATCGGTGTGTTGGCTCATCGCGGCGTGTGCACCGAGGAAGAACTCGGCAAGGAAGTCAGCCCCGCGGAGGTCGAGGCAGAATTCGACCGGAAAGTCGCAGAGGCGGAGGGAGGTGTTCATCGCAACGTTAATGTCGAGTTGAACCAGGAACAATTCGATGTTCTAGTCTCGTTCACGTACAACACGGGAGTGGGCGGCGCTTACAACACCTATAAGTTATTGAACGCAAATGATTTTGCAGGGGCTGCGGTAAATATGCAGCAGTTTGTTCGGGTACAAATCAAAACGAAAGAAGGTTTCAAAAAAGTGGTTGCAGGCGGCTTGGTCAAGCGGCGCGCGGAAGAATCGGCGCCCTTTTTGAATCTGAAGAAATAGGAGAAATCATGTCAAACCTACGCTCCCATTTCGCAGTCCTGACCATGGCTCTATTTATGGCACAAACAGCGCCTGCGAATGCTGAGGGCCGAGACAAGTCAGTTATTGGGAAGTGGAAACTGACAGCTGTACTGGACTCGTCTGAGATAAGTGCGCTCGACGATGCTCAGGCCCAAAAGCTGGTTGGCCAGGTGCTCAGCATCGGCGCTGACCGCGTGCAGCTGGGCAAGGGGGTCTGCGAAGCGCCTTCGTTCGAGGCAACGCGTGCTGAGACTGACGAATACCTGTATCGCCACGCCCGGGCTACCGGAGAGAACCTGGGACTACCGAATCCAGTTACTGTAGTGAACATAGGCTGCATGGATGTGTACCAGAAGCCTCCAAAGCTGGTTGTACACTGGCAAGGCGTCTTCTTTGAAGCAGTGCGTCAACGCCAACGCTGATGCTTGGCAAACAGACGTCGACGCAAAAAAGGGAGGCGCAGCAGATGCTGCCCTCCCTTGCTTGCTTTTGGTAGGCCCGGTCGGATTCGAACCGACTATCTCCCGATTATGAGTCGGATGCTTATACCAGGTTTAAGCTTCAGGCCCAAAACCGTTGCTTTTAAAACACTTTTCGACAGGGACTAGGGAAAGGAAATTTAGACTAGGGGAAAGTACAGGGAAAGTGCTCTGCAGTTGCCGCCGAAAAACCGTCACAAGTCTATGATTTTAAAAGTCTTTACTAAAAACTGTGCTACGCAACAACATATTATGAGTCCGCTGCTCTAACCAAGCATGAGCTAGAGGCCCGGAAATCGGGACGGTGGCTGGAAAGAGTTCTCGCCACTTGCTTCCTACGGCGCGGTACCGTGAAGCAGAGTGGCGAGAGGATATTGCTTTTAGTGCAGGTCCGTCAAGGCTCGGTTACAACAATCAGCTGCTGCCCTCGAGGAAGCTCTTCAGCTTGTCCGAACGCGACGGGTGACGCAGCTTGCGCAGGGCCTTCGCTTCGATCTGGCGGATGCGCTCGCGGGTCACGTCGAACTGCTTGCCGACCTCTTCCAGCGTGTGGTCGGTCGACATCTCGATACCGAAGCGCATGCGCAGCACCTTGGCTTCGCGCGGGGTCAGCGAATCGAGCACGTCCTTCACCACACCGCGCATCGAGGCGTGCAGGGCCGCGTCCGACGGCGCCAGCGTGTTGTTGTCCTCGATGAAGTCGCCCAGGTGCGAATCGTCGTCGTCGCCGATCGGCGTCTCCATCGAAATCGGTTCCTTCGCGATCTTCATGATCTTGCGAATCTTATCTTCCGGCATCTCCATCTTGATGGCGAGGGTGGCCGGATCCGGTTCGGCGCCGGTCTCCTGCAGGATCTGGCGCGAGATCCGGTTCATCTTGTTGATCGTTTCGATCATGTGCACCGGAATACGGATGGTGCGCGCCTGGTCCGCGATCGAACGGGTGATGGCCTGGCGGATCCACCACGTCGCATACGTCGAGAATTTATAGCCGCGACGGTATTCGAACTTGTCCACCGCTTTCATCAGGCCGATGTTGCCTTCCTGGATCAGGTCGAGGAATTGCAGGCCGCGGTTGGTGTACTTCTTGGCGATCGAGATCACCAGGCGCAGGTTGGCCTCGGTCATCTCGCGCTTGGCCTTGCGCGCCTTCATTTCGCCGGCAGCCATCTGGCGGTTGATGTTGCGCAGATCCGGCAGCGGCAACACGACTCTAGCCTGCAGGTCGATCAACCGCTGTTGGAGCTCCTTGATGGTCGGGATGTTACGGCCCAGGATGGCGCTGTAGGCGTGGCCGGCATTGACTTCGCCGTCGACCCATTCCAGGTTCGTCTCGTTGCCCGGGAAGACCTTGATGAAGTGGGCGCGCGGCATGCCGCAGCGGTTCACGGCCACATCCAGGATCTGCTTCTCGATATGGCGCACTTCGTCCACCTGCCCGCGCAGGGTGTCGCACAGCTTCTCGACGACTTTTGCCGTGAAGCGGATGCCGAGCAGCTCGTCGGAGATCGCATCCTGCGCCTTGACGTAGGCTTTCGAGTTGTAGCCGTCCTTCTCGAAGGCCTTGCGCATCCGGTCGAACTGGTCGGCGATGTTGTTGAACTTCGCGAGGGCCGCCTGCTTCAGCGCTTCCAGCTGCTCGGCAGAGTAGCCGGCCGCGCCCGATGCGCCGCCCGCTTCTTCTTCTTCTTCCTCGGCTTCTTCCTCTTCGTCCTCGTCCTCGTCCTCGTCGTCGGTGGTGGTCGGGGCGACCGCGGTCGGCGAGGTGTTCTCGTCCTCGTCGGGATCGACCATGCCGTCGACGATCTCGTCGATCTTGATCTCGTCTTTCTCGATGCGGCTTGCCGTGTCGATGATCTCGGCGATGGTCACCGGGCAGGCGGAGATGGCCTGGATCATGTCCTTCAGGCCGTCCTCGATGCGCTTGGCGATCTCGATCTCGCCCTCGCGGGTGAGCAGCTCGACCGAGCCCATTTCGCGCATGTACATGCGGACCGGGTCGGTGGTGCGGCCGAAGTCGGAGTCGACGGTCGACAGGGCCGCCTCGGCGGCCGCTTCGGCTTCGTCGTCGCTGGTGACGGTGGCGACGTTGTCGGACAACAGCAGGGTTTCGGCGTCAGGGGCGTGCTCGTAGACGGCGATGCCCATGTCGTTGAAGGTGCCGATGATGCCTTCGATCGCTTCCGGATCGACGATGTTGTCCGGCAGGTGGTCGTTGATCTCGGAGTAGGTAAGGAAGCCGCGCTCCTTGCCCGACTTGATCAGGGCCTTGAGCTTGTTGCGGCGGATCTCGAGTTCTTCCTCGCTCGCTTCGGTATCCGACGAGAACGCGTCTTTCAGCAGCGCTTTTTCCTTGGCCTTGCGGTCCTTGGCCTTGGCCTTGTCCGCGGCCTTCAGTTCGGCGCGCTCGACCGCATTCAGTGCAGCGATCTCATCGTTCTCGGGCGTGAATTCCTTGGGCTTGCGGCCACGGCGTCCAGGGACCTTGACGCTGGGCAGGACGTAGCCGGACGTGTCGATGGCGGCCAGCGCGGCCGCATCGGTCGTGGCACTGACCGGTGCCGGGCTCGCCGTACGAACCTCGGCCTGGTCTTGGCCTTTGTCCACCTTGGCGGACGCTCGCGTGGTTTTTGCAGCCACTTTGGTTTCGGGTTTCTTGGTTGGCACAGGCGCTTTCGAAGTCACAACGACTAACTTTACGAAGGTTAAAAATAAAGTTTTGTTACCTTACATCACCCTGCAGACAACTATCTGTTGCCTCGCTAACTGAAACTCCACGCCGCGATTGAAACAAAAAATGGTTTCAAAGGTTGCAATAGTTAGCGTTTTATTATAGCACGCACCCCTGCTTTTTCCAGTTGCGAACACCGGCCGGAGAGGCCGGGCGGCCCCGGCTTACCGGGGCGTCATTTCCGCAGCCGCTTCTCGGGCCAGGAGGTCCTGCTGGGCGACGATCTCGCGATAGCGAGTACTCACCTGATCTGGGGTCAAGCCCGAAGAAAACAACTGGTTAAGTTCTTGTTTTAAAGAGTCCATCTTGATCTGGCGGACCGCACTGAGCAGCCAGATCCGATCTGCATCAACGTCCGACTCCGGCTCGGCGGCAATTTCCGCAATCAGGCTGTCGTATTCCGCCGTCACTTCCTTCAACTGCTGCGACAGGGCCGCGAAGGTGCCGTACTCGCCCAGGCCCTGGGCCGTGTGCACCAGGTGGCGCAGCGCATCGGCGGCTTCCTGGCCAAAATAATCGAAGGACGCCAGCGCCTCGTCGTTCAGCAGGTGCGCCAGGTGCGGATGCGACACCAGGATGCGCAGCATCTGCAGCTCCAGGCCCACCGGCTTGGGGCGGCCCTGGCGTGGCGGCGCGCGGCGCACCACCGACACCGGCTTGGACAATTCGAACAACGATTCGATCTCGGCCGGGGTTGACTCGGTGAGATTCGCCAAGCCGCGCACGATCTGCAGGCGCAGGGCCGACGGGGCCATGGCCTGCAGCAGCGGCTTGGCTTCGAACTGGGCATGCGCCCTGCCCTCGGGCGTGTCGAGGTCGTGCTCGGCGCTCACCTCGCGCAGCAGGAACTGCGACAGCGGCATCGCATCGTGGATTTCCTGTTCAAACGCCTCGGCGCCGCGCTCGCGCACGAAGCTGTCCGGGTCGTGCTCCTGCGGCAGGAACAGGAACTTGATGGTCTTGTTGTCGCTCACCTGCGGCAGGCAGGCTTCCAGGGCGCGGCGGGCGGCGCGGCGGCCGGCCTTGTCGCCGTCGAAGCTGAAGATGACGTTATCGGTCTGGCGCAGCAGCTTTTGCACGTGGGTGCTGGTGCAGGCGGTGCCGAGGGTCGCCACGGCCTGCGGGAAGCCGAGCTGGGCCAGCGCGACGACGTCCATGTAGCCTTCCGTCACCAGGACGTAGCCGGCGTCGCGGATGCTTTGGCGCGCCTCGAACAGGCCGTACAGTTCCAGGCCTTTCTGGAACAGCGGGGTTTCCGGCGAGTTCAGGTATTTCGGTTCGCCGCCATCCAGTACCCGGCCGCCGAAGCCGATCACCTGGCCCTTGGTATTGCGGATCGGGAACATGACGCGCTCGCGGAAGCGGTCGTAGCGTTTCTTGTTGTTGCCGTCCTCGTCGACCTTGTCGATCACCAGGCCGGATTCGACCAGCGCCAGGGCATCGTAGTCGGGGAAGACCGAGCGCAGGTTGTCCCAGCCGGACGGGGCGTAGCCCATGCCGAAGCGGGCGGCGATCTCGCCGGTCAGGCCGCGGTTCTTCAGGTAGGCGATGGCGTTGGGCGCCTCGCGCAGCTGGGCGCGGTAATAGGCGCAGGCCTGGTTCAGGGCGTCGGTCATCGCCAGCGATTGCGCCTGCTGGGCGGCGCGCTGCTGGGGCGGGATCTTGTCGTCGTTGTCCGGGACCACCATGCCCACGCCCTGGGCCAGGTCCTTGACGGCATCGACGAAGCCCATGCCCGAGTATTCGATCAGGAAACCGATCGAGGTGCCATGGGCGCCGCAGCCGAAGCAGTGGTAGAACTGCTTGGTCGGGCTGACCGTGAAGCTGGGGGATTTTTCGTTATGGAATGGGCACAAGCCCATGTAGTTCGCCCCGCCTTTTTTCAGCTGGACGTAACGGCCGACGATGTCGACGATGTCGACACGGTTGAGCAAATCGGTAATGAAGGATTGCGGAATCACTAGGAGTACTCAGTGTTTGTCTCAACTCAGACTATACCGCAGCGCTGACTGCAAATTGATATACGACAAGGCATCCGTTTGGATGGGGTCGGTTGTGGAAGGCAAGCCTCGCGGCCAATGCCAGGCTGGTTGAACACGCGGTCGGCAGAGCCGACCACCCTACAGTAGGGTGCACGGCTCCGCCGTGCGCGCGTTCAACTCTAGAACGCTCAGCCGCCCGACAGCGCCTTCTTCACCAGCCCCGACACCACGGTCATGTCCGCCCGCCCTGCCAGCTTCGGCTTGAGCACGCCCATCACCTTGCCCATGTCCTGCGGACCGGCAGCGCCAGTCGACGCCACGGCAGCCGCCACCTCGGCAGCGATTTCCTCGTCCGACAGCCCGGCCGGCATGTAGGCCGACAGGATCGCCAGCTCGCCCTTTTCGATCTCGGCCAGGTCGGCACGGCCGCCGGCTTCGAACTGGGTGATCGAATCCTTGCGCTGCTTGATCATCTTCTCGACGATGGCCAGGGTCTGGGCGTCGTTCAGTTCGATCTGCTCGTCGACTTCCTTGCGTTTTATCTCCGCAAGGATCAGGCGGATGGTCGCCAGGCGCGCGCTTTCCTTGGCGCGCATTGCCGTTTTCATGTCCTCGGTGATTTGGGCTTTCAGGCTCATGGAGTCTCCGCTTCGATTGAAAAAATGTTAAAGGTAGAAACGACAAAACCCGCCGCGGTAACAACCGGAGCGGGCTTGCGGACGCTCGTCGACTTGCCGGGACATGAAGTCACCGGGCCAAGCCGTCAACGCATCTAATTAGTACAGCTTCTTCGGCAGCTGCTGGCTGCGGATGCGCTTGTAGTGACGCTTCACTGCGGCGGCCAGCTTGCGCTTGCGCTCTGCAGTTGGCTTCTCGTAGAACTCGCGAGCGCGCAGTTCAGTCAGCAGACCGGTTTTTTCGATAGTGCGCTTGAAGCGACGCATAGCGACTTCGAACGGCTCGTTTTCTTTAAGGCGGATAGTGGTCATGTAAAAATCAAACCGTTGGATTTAGGGAAGAACGAAATTCTAGCATCATTTGCGGATCAGTGGAAGGCTTTATCAATATGTTCCGCAATTACGACAACATCAAACGCTGGTGCCGGCGGCATAGCCCGAGGCCCAGGCCCACTGGAAGTTGTAGCCGCCCAGCCAGCCGGTGACGTCCACCGTCTCACCAATAAAATACAGGCCCGGCACCTTGTTGGCCATCATGGTCTGCTGCGACAGTTCGCGCGTGTCCACCCCGCCCAGGGTCACCTCGGCCTTCTTGTAGCCTTCCGAACCGGTCGGCACGATGGCCCAGCGGTTGATGGCGTCGCCCAGCTTGCGCAGCCTGGCGTCGGGCATGTCGGCCAGGCGCGCATCCGGCGCGAAACCGTTGGCCACCAGCAGGCCGTCGGCCAGGCGCGCCGGCAGCCATTGCGCCAGCACGTTGCCGAGCTGCTTCTTGACTGTGGTTTTCGAGGAGATCAGTTCCTCGGCCACGTCCATTTCCGGCAGCAGGTCGAGCACGATCGGCGTGCCCGGCTCCCAGTAGCTGGAGATCTGCAGGATGGCCGGGCCGGACAGGCCGCGGTGGGTGAACAGCAGGTCTTCGCGGAAATGGCCGCCGCCTTTCCCTTTGCCCTTCCCCTTGCCGGAGCCCGTGCCGACCTCGACTTCGAGTGCGATGCCGGCAAGCGGCGCGAACGCTTCCCAGCTGGGGCCGTCGAAGGTGAGCGGCACCAGTCCGGGGCGCGGCTCGACGACCTGCAGGTCGAACTGCTGCGCGATGCGGTAGCCCAGGTCGGTCGCGCCGATCTTCGGGATCGACAGGCCGCCGGTGGCGATCACCAGGCTGTCGCAGGCGATGTCGCCACCTTCGGCCGACAGCAGGAACCCGGTTTCCGTTTTGGCGATGGCGCCGATCTTGCAGGGCATGCGCCAGCTGACGTCGCCCTGGTCGCATTCCGCGCGCAGCATCCGGATGATCTGCTCGGAGGAGTCGTCGCAGAACAGCTGGCCCTTGTGCTTCTCGTGCCAGGCGATGCGGTGCTTCTTGACCAGGGCGAGGAAGTCCTGCGGCGTGTAGCGCGACAGCGCGCTGCGGCAGAAGTGCGGGTTCTGCGACAGGAAGTTGGCCGGGCCGGCGCCGATGTTGGTGAAGTTGCAGCGGCCGCCGCCGGAGATGCGGATCTTTTCCGCCAGGCGGGTGGCGTGGTCGAGCAGCACCACGCGCTTGCCGCGCTGGGCCGCAATGGCCGCGCACATCATGCCGGCGGCGCCTGCGCCGATAACCGCTACATCGTATTGTTTTGCCATGCCTGACCGTGCCCGAGAATCGCCAAACCGGCCATTGTATACGGTTCAGGCCCCATCCTCCGCCCGCACATCCAGATCCCTGCCGTTGAGCACCGTCCCATCCTTCCCGATCGTGATGATGTGCATCCCCGTATCGGTCAGCTTCAGCCGCTTGAGCTGCTCGGGCGACACGCGCAGGAAGTACTCCCCCGGGAAGATGCCGGAGATGACGTAATACCCATCCGACGCACTGCTCATGGTCGCCACCACCTTGCGCGAGGCGTCCACCAGTTCCAGCTTCAGGTCGCCGATCGCGCGCCGTGCGCCGTTGGCGTACAGGTAGGTGGTCCCGTCCACCTCCCCGGTCACGTTCACCGCGAATTCCACCTGGCTGACCTTGCCCGGCCGCGGCACGATGCGCACGCCCGGCACGCGCGGCTGCCATTGCGGGTCGTCGAGGGTGTTCGGATCGAGGCCGATGTCGAGGTTCTGGTGCGTCGGCAGGCGCGCCAGGTAGGCGATGCCGCCGGCATCCGTGCGCACCGCGTAGTTGGCGCCGTTCACCGTGAAGCCGGCGCCCTGGATCGCTTCGTCGGCGCCGTCCTTGACGCCGTTCAGGTCCTTGTCGAGGAACACGTGGATCGAGGCCGCGCCCATGCCGGCCATCGGCTGGGCGTCCGTCATCAGGCGGCGGGTGCGCGGTTCCAGGCCCATGGCCATGAAGAACTGCAGGCCCAGGCCGTAGTCGTGACGGTTCGAATAGAAGCCGTTGATGCCCAGCCCGTAGCTGCCCAGGCTCTTGTTGATGCCGCCGAAGGCGCGCAGGTCGCGCTCGTGGAAGCTGCGCATCAGGCCGAGGTTGAGCAGGTAGCCGTCGCTCATCGCATAGTCGGCCGACACCGCCGCGCTGCCCAGCGCCCTCTCCGGCACGATCGTGTACTGCAGCTGCGCGTTGAGGCCGATGCCGGCCACGCGGCGGCTGACCTGGAACTGGCCGTCGGCCAGCTCGGCCTCGCCCAGCCTGGCCCAGCGCAGGGCATTGGTCAGCGCAATGCCGTCGCGGTAGGCGGACACACGGCCCTGCACCTCGATGTTGCGCGTGCCCGATGCCAGCCGGTCGTGCCTGACCTGCAGCGCCACCGGGAAGAACTGGCCGCCGCCCGGCGCGACCACGCCTTCGGCGCGCAGCTCGTCGCGCAGCTTCACCGGGTCGGCGCTCGGGAAGAAAAATTCGCTCTGGAAGTTGCGGAGCTGCGCGCGGGTGGCCGACAGCGAGACGTTGCCGAGCCGGGTCTTGAAGCCCAGCTGCGCCAGGCTGCCGCCGTCCTGCGCCTTGACGGCGTCGGCGGTCGCGATCAGGCCGTTCCAGTAACCGCGCAGGCCGAGGTTGGCATAGTTGCGGAGGGTGCCGTCCAACAAGGGCACGCGCTGCCAGCCGCCGGAAGCATTGATGCGGTCGCTGATGCCCCATTCGAACTGGGCCAGCGCGCGCTCGCGTCCGAACAGGTCGCGCTGAAGGCCGGCGTCGTAGTACAGGGCGCCGCGCGGCACGGCCGCCTCCTCCAGCAGGAAACTCTGGCGCTCGACCCGCAGCTGGCCCAGCGGACCGTGGAAGACCAGCCGGAATTCGTTGGGACCATAGGCCAGCGGCATATCCTCGAAGCTGTACTTGCCGTCCGGGCGCGACTGCTGGAAGCCGACCAGGGCTTCGTTATAGAACAGCTCGACGTCCCAGCCCGGCGGCAGCGGGCCCTGCAGGGTGTGGCGGTCGAAGCTGGTCGGCTGGTTCAGCGGACGGTTGCTGAGCAGGATGCCGTTGCCGGTCGGGCTGCTGGCGGAGACGTTGGCCACGCCCGGGAGCGGCACGCTGCCGAACAGGGCGGTGCGCGCGTGCAGCGGCCCGAGCAGGCCGGCGTCGGGGTCGTTGCGCCCGAGCGTCAGGCGCAGGCCACGGGAGGGATCGTGCCGGTTGTGGCTGGCGTACAGGGCCGCTTCCATGCCGAGCAGGTCGGCCGTCAGGTAGGCGGTGTAATTGACTTCGGTCTGTTTGCGGCCGCCGGTCTTGTTGGTCGACAGCCCGAGGGTCTGGTCCACGAACGGCACGTCCATCACGCGGTAGGGAATGGACAAGCGCGGGTAACCCGGGTCCTGGTAGCCGCCCGGGCTGCCCGGCAGGCTGCCGCGCTCGCGCCGCGCCAGCCGCGCCTGCAGCGGCAGCTGTTCGCGCGGGCGCACCTTGAGGGCGAGGTTCGGCATGTCGAGTTCGAGGTCGACCGGTAGCCAGCGCGCCAGCAGCTTGCTGGCCACATAGATTTCGTCGGAATGCAGCTTGAACTGCGCGCGGTCGAGTTCTTCCTTCTTCCCGGCGATCTCGACCACGCGGCCCGGCACGTCGAGGCTGAAGCCGCGCTCTTCGCTCAAGATGTAGCCGCTGGCCCTGCCCTCGCCCGGCGTCACGCGGATGGCGAGGGTCAGCAGGCGCGCCATTTCGCCGAGCGGCAGGTAGACGTCGCGCCCGATCTCGTAGCCGTTGACGGCGTCGGACAGCACCTGGTTGCCGAGCCGGACTTCGAGCAGGACGAGGTTGGTTTCCGAAGCCGGCATGGGCGCCGCCACCGCCGGCGTCAACGCCGGCAGCGCCATCAAACCTGCAAGGAAGAAACTCGTCCGAATGACCTGCATGTGCGCGAAAACAAATGTTGCCGGTAAATACCGGCAACATGATTATTGCTCAGAAAGCATTTATTGGGGGAACGGATCAGGGCAGATTCAGGCTGGCCTGGGCCAGCAGCTTGCCGCCGGCTTCCGGACGGTCGCGGAAAGTCACCTCGATCGTGCCGCCGGACAGTTGCACACCCTTCGGCACCTGCAGCGGCAGCACCGCCTGGCGCACCCGATTGGGGGTATAGACGGCGATGCCGCCCACCTGGGCCAGCTCTTGCGGCTTGCCGCCGCGCGGGGTGTAGATGACGCTGATGTCGCCGTACACCGAGCTGGCCCCTTCGCGCTCGAAGCGCATGCTCAGCACCGGCTGTTTGGCGGCATCCTTCTGCAGCGCCAGCCCGGCCAGGCTGACCGTGGCGCCGATGTCCCCGTGGCGCACGATCACCGGCATCGAAGCGCCGACCAGGGCATTCATCTGCACGCCGATCTGGCCGGCTTCGGCGCCGCGGTTCTCGATGCTGGTGCTGCCTTCGGCATCCGGCAGCTTGTCGAACAGCAGGTGCGAGCGGTACTCCCCTTCGGCCAGGTCGGCCGGTTTGCGCAGCATGATGCGGATGGTCTGGGCCGTGCCCGGCTGCAGCGTCACCTGGCGCGGCGAATAACGCAACAGGCTGTCGGCGAAGCGCTCGCCCTCGCGCGGAGTGTCGGCCGGCTCGAACTGGCCGGCCTCCGTCATGCGGCGGTTGACCAGCGTGATGCGGTAGCTGGCCGGCTTGGTGCCGTTGTTGATCAGCTCGACCTGGGCGGCGCGCTGGTTCTTGTCAAAGACGACCCGGGTCGGGTGCAGCATGAGTTCCGCCTGCGCGGGCCAGGACAGGACCAGCAGCAGGCCGGCGGCGAAGGCGGAGATGGCCGGGCGAAGCGCGGCGACGGGGGAAAACAGCTGGGAAAACATGGAATGGTCGCCTACTGAAAATTGACTGTCAGAGAAAATGTGCCGGAGTATGCGCCGGGCGGCTGGTTCTGCGCCACGTTCAGGGTGGCGCCGACCGCCAGCGTCGTCCCGCCGTTCGGCACCGTCTGGATCGCGGCCGGCGCGCTGACGAAATTGTTCACCGTCATGCTGGCGAGGCCACTGGTCAGCCGGGTACTGGAGGGGAGCGAGATGACGACGGCCTTGCTGCTGACGCCGTTGCTGCTCTTCCCGACATTGAAACTGGCCTGGCCGACCGTGGGCGAATTGAGCAGCACGACGCCGCCGGTACGGGAACGTACGCCGGTCGGGCTGAGCACGATCGTGCCGCCGGTGCCGGCAACGAAGCGGCCGAAATCGAGGCCGCGTGTATTGGTGAGCACGATCTGCTGGGCATGCGCCGGACCAAGGGCGAACAGCGCCAGCACGAACGCGCTGGCGGACAGACGTGGCAGGGTGCGGCGTACCTGCATGATTCTCCGGGACTGGTTGCGCCGCTTCCTGTGTGCTTAGTTGTACTCGACGGTGGCGCTCACGGTGCCGGTGTAGTTGCCGGCCGCCTGGTCGATACCCACGTCCAGCACGCCGCCGACATAGATCGACTGCGCGCCCGCGGTCAGGGCACCGCTGGTCACGTCGCCGGTCACGGCGCCGGCGCCGGTCAGGTCGGCGACGCGGGTGAAGGTCATGCTGTCCGAGCCCGAAGTCAGCGTGGTCGACGAACCGGCCCACGAGATCGAGTAGGTCAGGGCGCCGCTACCGGTCACGTCGAACTTGGCGGCGGTGGCGCCGCTGCCCATCAGCGTCACGCCACCGGTCTTGCTGCGCGTACCGTTGGTGCTGACGGTGACGGTGCCGACCGTGGAACCCGCTGCGAAGCTGCCGAACGCGAGGTCGGCGGCCTTGGTGATCTTGATCGGGGTGATGACGGTGCTGGTCGAGGTGGCGGTCGCGACGGCGGCGACGGCGCTGCCGGCAGCGGCGCTCATTGCCAGTGCGAGCGCGGCCAGGGTCAGGTGGGTCTTGGTGAAACGGGCATGCTTGATCATTCTGGTCTTCCTTCAGAGTATGACAGACGGCCTCCTGCGAAGCCGGACGGTTTCGTTATCACGACACCCGGGCAGCGATATCAAGGTAGAAACAAACGCCGCATTTGTTCGGTATCGTTTTGCTATGTTGCAAGAAAATAATAGCGCCTTTTTGCACTAAATCACTATTTCTGTGAGCCAACTATGAGAATAGTCCTGTCAAATTCGTCAATAATTGTAAATAGAGAAATTACGTGTACAAATGTAAAGTAAAGGATTACTTGAACTTACCCACTTATAACGTTTATTCATGGAATATTTTCGTAAATACGATATAAAAAGGTGTCTTGTCGAACAATACATTCGTAACCAATAAACATTTGTTTATTGCAACAAAATGTTGTTCTGATCCAACGTTGATGGCTGAGCTGAAAGCCCGGCAGCCACCGCAAGGGTGGCTGCCGGGTCAAAAGGAAGACCTGGCTGGCGCCCGGGGATGACTCAGGCGCGCAGGGTGCGCGCCACGCGCAGGCAATGGGCGGCCTGGGCCGTGATCGGCGGCGGGATCGGGACGTCGCCACGCAGCGCTGCCGCGATCCAGGCCGCCGTGGTGGCAGCATCGCGTCCGTCCGGCACCTCGGCCAGCAGGTCGGTCGGGGCGTCGCGTTCGACCAGCAGGGTGCGCCGCCCGCCGTGGAACCAGTCGATCTTCTGGGCGCGGTGGGGATTGGCGACGGTCTCGCCCTCGGTGCCGCGCATCAGGAAGGCGTCGCCGCGCTGTGCGGGCGCAGCCGTCGTGAAATAGGCGCCCAGGGTCTCGAGGTATTCCGGGTGGGTGTAGGAGACCAGGCGCAGGGCCGGGCCCTCGAACGGCTGCAGGATCTTGACCAGGGTATGGGTGGAATTGCGCACCCCGAGGATGCGGCGCAGCGACAGCATGTGCGCCAATTGCGGCGCCAGCCGCTCGATCGCGATGAAGGCTGGACGCCGGTTGGCCGCGGCATCGAGGATGTCGGCGCTGCCGCCCGCTTCCGCCAGGCCGAGTTCGGCCAGGATCTCGCTCGTGGTGATGCGGCCGGGGTCGCTGCGCACGCCGTGCACCAGGGTCGGCACGCCCTCGCGCGCCAGCAGCAGGGCCAGCAGCGGCGTCAGGTTGGCCAGCTTGCGCGCGCCGTTGTAGCTCGGGATCAGGACCGGGGCGAATTCGCCTGGCGGCGCCGGCAGCGGCGCGAACGCGCTTTCGGCCGCGTCCATGAAGCCGGCCAGTTCCTCGCTTGATTCGCCCTTGATGCGCATCGCCAGCAGGATGGCGCCCAGTTCCAGGTCGGAAACCCGGCCGTCGAGCATGGCCGCGTACAGGCGTCTGGCATCTTCGCGCGACATGCTGCGCGCGCCCTTCACGCCGCGGCCTATTTCCTTGATAAAGGGCGCGGCGGCAAATCGTTCGGTGTGCTTGTCCATTGCGCAAGGATACAACGGCCTCGCTTTGCACGCCTCGCGTGCCGAAGTTTTGGCCTGGGTATGTGCAAGTGCAGCATTTTCGGACTACACTGGATATTCCCTTCAGAAATCAGCGCACCATGATCAACACGCCCGCCATCGAAAATACCAACGTCAGTTCGTTCGCGCAGATGCCGACGCCGAACGAACTCCATGCCGCCCTGCCCCTGAGCGACCGTGCCTTTGCCACCGTGATGTCCGGCCGCGAAACGCTGCGCAACATCCTCGACCGCAAGGACAAGCGCCTGTTCGTGGTTGTCGGGCCCTGCTCGATCCACGATCCGGAAGCCGGGCTGGACTATGCGCGCCGGCTCAAAGCGCTGCAGGCCGACGTGCTCGATACCATGGTGCTGGTGATGCGCGTGTATTTCGAGAAGCCGCGCACGACCACCGGCTGGAAGGGCTATATCAACGACCCGTTCATGGACGACTCCTTCCGCGTCGAGGTGGGCATGGAGCGCGCGCGCCGCTTCCTGCTCGACGTGTGCGAACTGGGCTTGCCGACCGCCACCGAGGCGCTGGACCCGATCTCGCCGCAATACCTTGGCGACCTGATTGCCTGGACCGCCATTGGCGCCAGGACCACCGAATCGCAGACCCACCGCGAGATGTCCTCCGGCCTGTCGACCCCGGTCGGCTTCAAGAACGGCACCGACGGCGACGTCTCGATCGCCGTCAATGCCGTGCTGTCCTCGGCCAACCCGCACGCCTTCCTCGGCATCAACGGCCAGGGCACGGTCTCGATCGTGCGCACCAGCGGCAACGCCTACGGCCACGTGGTGCTGCGCGGCGGCGGCGGCCGCCCCAACTACGACTCGGTGTCGGTGGCGATCGCGGAGCAGGCCTTGAGCAAGGCCGGGCTGCCGGCCAACCTGGTGGTGGATTGCTCGCATGCCAACAGCTATAAAAAGCCGGAACTGCAGCCGCTGGTGATGTCGGACGTGATCCAGCAGATCAAGCACGGCAACCGTTCGCTGGTGGGGGTGATGATCGAATCGAACATCGTCAGTGGGAGCCAGGCGATTCCGGAAGACCTGTCGCAGCTGAAATATGGCTGCTCGGTGACGGATGGGTGCATCGGGTGGGAAGAGACGGAGGCGATGCTGCGTAGCGCGCACCAGGAACTGCTGCAGCGCCCGTGATGCTTTTGTAGGGTGTTCGGCTCTGCCGAACGCGCGTTCAAATCACGCATGAATTGACGTATCGTCCATTCTTGCGCTGGTTGAACGCGCGGGCGGCGGAGCCGCCCACCCTACGCTACAATGGCAGATTCCGCTTTATCTCTTCTGCCCTTCCCCATGATTGTTCTCGGCGTCGAATCCTCCTGCGATGAAACCGGCCTGGCTCTGTACGACACCGAGCGCGGCCTGCTGTCCCATGCCCTGCATTCGCAGGTGGCCATGCACGAAGAGTACGGCGGCGTGGTGCCCGAGCTCGCCTCGCGCGACCACATCCGCCGCGCCCTGCCGCTGCTGGAAGAAGTCTTGACGCGCGCCGACCTTCCCGCCTCCAGCATCGACGCCATCGCCTACACCCAGGGCCCGGGCCTGGCCGGCGCGCTGCTGGTTGGCTCCTCGGTGGCCTGCTCGCTGGCGCTGGCCCTCGACAAGCCGGTGCTGGGCGTGCACCACCTGGAGGGCCACCTGCTGTCACCCTTGCTGGCGAGCGAGCGTCCCGAGTTTCCTTTCATCGCCCTCTTGGTGTCGGGTGGCCACACCCAGCTGATGCGGGTGGACGGCGTCGGCCGCTACACGCTGCTGGGTGAGACCCTGGACGATGCCGCCGGCGAAGCCTTCGACAAGTCGGCCAAGCTGCTGGGCCTCGGTTACCCGGGCGGTCCGGCGATCTCGCGCCTGGCCGAGTTCGGCGATCCCACCGCCTACACCCTGCCGCGCCCGATGCTGCACTCGAAAGACTTCAACTTCAGCTTCTCGGGCCTGAAGACCGCCGTGCTCACCGTGGTCAGGAATCACGAAGAAAAAGTGGTCGCCAATATCTGCGAGCAGGACAAGGCCAACATCGCGCGCGGTTTCGTCGACGCCATCGTGGAGGTGTTGACCGCCAAGTGCGTGAACGCCCTGCGCCATACCGGATTGAAGCGCCTGGTGATCGCCGGCGGCGTGGGCGCCAACCGCCAGCTGCGCGAGTCGCTCAACGCGGCAGCCGCCAAGCGCAAGTTCAAGGTGTATTACCCGGAGCTGGAATTTTGCACCGACAACGGCGCCATGATCGCCTTCGCCGGCGCCATGCGCCTCGAGCGCAACCCCGACCTGGCCCAGCGCGACTATGCCTTCAACGTGCGCCCGCGCTGGCCGCTGGACGAGCTGGAAGCGGCTTGAGCACGGCCTGGAAATCACCCACCGCGCATTGAACTTGCAAGGCTGACATCGATCCTACGGTGTGACCGCCGCCTGCCAAACAGTGGCAATATCCGACGGTTAAGTTTTACGGAGGTTTGCGATGCGCGTTGTAAGTTGGAACATTCATTGGGGTTGTGGCAAGGACGGGCGGATCCGCATCCATGCGATCATCGACGTACTGCGCCGGCTGAATCCGGATGTCGTGTGTCTGCAAGAAGTGGCGGCGAATCACCCGGAACTGGACGGCGGCGCCACCGCCAACCAGTTCAAGCAGCTGGGCGGCGCCTTCGGCGGTTACCACATGATGGAGCATGCCCCCAGTGAACTCTACAAGAACAACTCGCCCCGCCTGTTCGGCAACCTGATCCTCTCGAAGTACCGCATCTCCCAGGTGCACCGCCACCTGCTGCCGTGGCCGGCCGATCCGGAGCACCCGGCCGGCATGCCGCGCGGGCTGATGGAAACCGTGATCGACGCGCCCAGCGGCAAGCTGCGCCTGATGACCACCCACCTCGAGTATTACTCGCCGCTGCAGCGCATGGCCCAGGTGGCGCGCATCCGCGAGCTGCATGCGGAAGCCAGCGCCCGCGCCCGCCTGTTCCAGCCCGATCCGAACCTGGATGCGCCCTACCAGCTGGGCTTCCGGCCGGCATCAAGCATCCTGTGCGGGGATTTCAATTTCACGCCCGACGCCGAAGACTACCGCGCCCTGCTGGCGCCGGTGGAAGGCGCGCCCGCCTTTCTCGACGCCTGGCGCGTCGCCAACGGCAATGTGGCGCGCGCACCGACCACCGGCCTGCACGGCTATCCGTGGCCGGAGCGGCCGGAGTGCTACGACTTCTTCTTCGTCACCGAGGACCTGGCCGGGCGCGTGGCCACGGTGGACGTGCAGTCCGAGACCGCGGCCTCGGACCACCAGCCGGTCGTACTGGAGCTCAACTAGCCGGCGGCTGCTCGTCGCGCGCGGCGATCTCGCGCAGCGCGCGCTCGAACACGTCCGGCGGCTGGCCGCCCGAGATCAGGTGGCGCTGGTTGATGATCACGGCCGGCACCGAATGGATGCCGGCGCGCTGGAAGAACTGCTCGCGCTCGCGCACCTCGTCGGCGTATTCGCTTGAGGTGAGGATGCGTGCCGCGGTGGTCCGGTCCAGGCCGGCGCGCTCGACGGCGCGCAGCAGCACGTCGTGGTTGCTGGGGTCTTCGCAGCGGGTGAAATAGGCTTCGAACAAGGCCATCTTGAGGTCGCGCTGGCGCCCTTCGCCCTCGGCCCAGGACAGCAGGCGGTGGGCATCGAAGGTATTGTAGATGCGGCCGCGCCGCTCCATGTCGAAGGTGAAGCCGACGTCGAGGCCGCGCTGGCGGATCATCTCGCGGCTGTTGGCCTGCTGCTCGGCGGTGGCGCCGTATTTTTCCGTGATGTGCTCGACGATGTCCTGGCCGTCCGGCCCCATGTTCGGGTTCAGCTCGAAGGGCTGGAAATGCAGCTCGGCGGCGACGTCACCCTTGACCCGCGCGAGCGCCAGCTCGAGCGAGCTGAGCCCGATCGCGCACCAGGGGCAGGAGACGTCGGAGACGAAATCGATCCGGAGTTGCTTGGTCATGGCGCCACCTTTCATGTTCGTTGCGGCACCGCTGGTGCCTGGTGGCGATATGGTAACGCGATGTGCGTTTTTAGGTTGGTGCGAGGGGATTTTGGAGGTGTGCTACGAACTTGGGGGAATAGTGCCGGTGACACTACTCCCCCAGTTCTGCCGGCCAACCGCCAGCTTATTTCTTGACCGCCCCCTTCGCCTTGCTCCCAATCTTCGACTCCTTCCCTGCCAGCAGATTCCCGATATTGCTGCTGTGCCGCCACAACAGCAGCACGCTCATCGCCGCCACCGCGAACAGGATCTCGTCCGCTCCGAACAGCAGTCCGTAATAGAAAGGCGCGAAGATCGACGCGATCAGCGCCGCCAGCGAGGAATAGCGGAAGGCGTAGGCCACGATCAGCCAGGTCGCCAGGGTCGCCAGGCCCAGCCAGACGTTAATGCCGAGCAGCACGCCGAGCGCGGTGGCCACGCCCTTGCCGCCGACGAATTTGAAGAACACCGGCCACAAGTGACCGAGGAACACGGCAATCGCTACCAGCGCAATGCCGCCCTCGTCCAGGCCGTAGGCGGGGCCGAAGTGGACGGCCAGCCAGACCGCCAGCCAGCCCTTGGCGGCGTCGCCGACCAGGGTGGCGATCGCGGCCTTCTTGCTGCCGCTGCGCAGCACGTTGGTCGCGCCCGGGTTCTTGGAACCGTAGGTGCGCGGATCGGACAGGCCGAAAGCGCGGCTCATCACGACGGCGAAGGAAATCGAACCGAGCAGGTAGGCGGCGATGGTGGCGATCAGGGTGTTCATGTCTCTCTTTGCTTGTTCTTATCAGTACAGAAGGTCAGGCGCTGGGACTATACACCATCGCCCATGCCCATTGGCAAGTCATTCGGCCAGCGCGCACTGCACCGCACGCGCCTTCAGCACCTCGGTCAGCACGGCGGGGGCGATGCCGATGAGATAGCCGCGGCGGCCGCCGTTGATGTAGATCTTGTCGAGCGCCAGGATCGATTCCTCGACGTAGACCGGCATCGCCTTGCGGATGCCGAAGGGCGAGGTTCCACCCACCAGGTAGCCCGAATGGCGCTGCGCCACCTCGGGTTTGCACGGCTCGACCGACTTGCAGGGAATCGCGCGCGCCAGGTTCTTGGTCGAGACCTTGCAGTCGCCGTGCATCAGCACGATCAGGGGGCGCGCCGCCTCGTCCTGCATCACCAGGGTCTTGACCACATTGTGTTCCGCAACGCCGAGTTCGCGCGACGATACGGACGTGCCGCCGTGCTCTTCGTATTCGTAGGGATGCTCGGTGAAGACCACGCCATGCTTGCGCAGGAACTGCGTCGCAGGGGTCTCAGACACGTGCTCTTTCTTGGCCATGCGTGGTACGCTAAAGACGAATATAAGGGGTTTCTATTATGCAGCAAGAAATTCGCTTTGCCACCTTCAACACCTTCAACCTGGCCCCGCCAGGCATGCGCTGCTACGAGAATCTGGAGCCCTGCACGCACGAAGAGTACGAGGCCAAGCTGGACTGGACCGCGCACCAGATCGACCTGCTCAATGCCGACGTGATCGGCTTCCAGGAGATCTTCTCGCAGGCCACCCTGAAGGAAGTGCTGGCGCGCACCCGCCGCTACCGCGAAGCGGTCCATCTGGGCTTCGACCCGGACCCGGAAGCGCCGCGCCTGACGCCCAGCGTGGCGCTGGTCTCGCGCCTGCCGGTAGTCAGCCGCGCCCATGCGCTGGCGATGTTCCCCGACAACGTCTCGATGCCGCCGGGCAGCCGCGACCCCGACCGTTTCACGCGCGCGCCCCTGCATGCCGAGGTCGAGTTGGCGCCCGGGATCGTGATCGACGTCATCGTGGTGCACCTGAAGTCGCGCCGCCCGGACTACCGCGCCAGCGATACCGGCGAAGACCCGAACCTGTACGCCCTCGCCTGCCTGCGCTCACTGATCCGGCGCGGCACCGAAGCGACCGCCCTGCGCGTGCTGCTGACCGACATGGCGCGCGACAAGCAGCGTCCGCGCATCGTGCTGGGCGACTTCAACGACGTGGCCGATTCGGTCACCACCGAGATCGTGCTGGGCGAAGGCGCGCCGCTGGCCGAACGCATGTTCGACGCCGCGCGCCTGCACATGCACCAGGACAACCTGCGCAATGTCGGCTTTTCGATCGTGCACGAAAGCCGGCACTCGACCATCGACCACATCCTGGTGTCGCAGGAATTCAATCCGGTGCTGCCGGATGCGATCGGCGAAGTGGTCGACGTGGTCTACCTGAACGACCACCTCAACCTCGGGCTGCGCGAAGCCTCGGACCACGGCCAGGTGCTGGCGCGCATCCGGCTGTATCCGCCGGATAGGCGACACGGCGGCGTGGTCGACTGAGCGTCCGCGGACAACAAGCAATGTTATCGACCGTAACCGTCAATCGCATCGCGCACGAACTGCTGGACCACGCCCGCCGCAGCGCCTTCGGGATCACCGACCCGTCGGGCGCCCCGGTGGCCCGGATCTACCGTTGCGAGGACCTGGCGCGCCTGCCACAGGGCATGCAGCAGGAAATCGTAGGCCGGGCGACCAGGGCCACCTATCGCAATCCGGCAACCATCTTGGTGGTGATGCTTGGTACAACGGCAATATTCCACCTCTGGCTCGCCGCCCTCGACCTGTTCGGCTCAGCCCTGGGCCTGTCATGGCTGGTCGGGGGCGCCATCGCCTTGCCGGCGCTGCTGCCGCTACTGCTGCCACTGTTGATCCGGCCAGCGGTCAGGCGCATTGCGGCGCGGATTGGCGCCTCCTGGCCGGTCGCAGCCGAGTGGCAGTCGCTTGCGCGCTCCGCGCCGCGAAGCCCTGCCTTCAGCGGGATGCCGGATTGAATTCCGGCCGGCTGCTCGCCCCCGCCGCATAAAAGCCCTGGTATTCGTCGCACCCGTGCCGGCGCAGGAAGCGCAGCTGCTCTTCGGTTTCCACGCCTTCGGCCACCGCACGCAGGCGCAGGCTGCGCGCCACCGCGATGATCGCCGGGATCAGGGCGGCGTCCTGCGGGTCCTGCTCGATGTCGCTGACAAAACTGCGGTCAATCTTGAGCTTCGAGAGCGGATAGCGGCGCAAGGTCGACAGGCTGGACAGGCCGGTGCCGAAGCGGTCGATGGTCAGCTGCACGCCGCGTTCGCGCAGCGCCGCCACCGTGTCGTCGAGCGCGCCGTCGCCGCGCATGATCGCCCCTTCCGTGATCTCCAGGTCGAGCGCCGCGGGCGCCAGTCGCGACCGCGCCAGCGCCGCGTCGACGGTCTCCACCAGTTGGCCGTGCAAAAACTGCGTCTCGGACAGGTTCACCGCCACGCTCGCCGCATGGCCGGCATCGCGCCAGGCGCGCGCCCGGGTGCAGGCTTCGCCCAGCACCCACTCGCCGATCGGCACGATCAGGCCGCACTCCTCGGCCACCGGCAGGAATTCGTGCGGCAGCAGCAGTCCGCGCTCGGGATGGCGCCAGCGGATCAGCGCTTCCATGCCGCTCACCCGGCCGGATGCGATGTCGAGCTCGGGCTGGTACTCGAGAACGAATTCGCCGCGCGCAAGCGCCTGGCGCAGGCGCTGCTCGAGTTCGCCGCGCTCGACCACGCGCGCGTTCATTTCGGGACTGAAGAAGCGGAAGCTGTTGCGGCCGTTTTCCTTGGCGTGGTACATCGCCACGTCGGCATGGTGCATCAGGGTGTCGACGTCCCGCCCGTCGGTGGGACAGATCGCGACGCCGATCGAGACCGACAGCGAATGCGCCTGCCCGCCCACTTCGATGGGACGCGCGACCGCCTGCATCACGGCGGCGGCGACGTGGGCGGCCTGGTCGGCCCCGCCGATATCGGCCAGCAGCACCACGAATTCGTCGCCGCCGAGGCGGCTGATGGTGTCGACCCGGCGCACGCAGCCGCGCAGGCGCGTCGCCACTTCGCGCAGCACGGCGTCGCCCACCTGGTGGCCGTTGTTGTCGTTGATGGCCTTGAAGCGGTCGAGGTCGAGGAACATCACGGCGAAGCTGTCGCGCTGGCGGCGCCAGGTGGCCAGCGCATGGTGCATGCGGTCGAGGAACAGGGCGCGATTCGGCAGGCCGGTGAGGACGTCGTGCTCGGCCTGGTGGCGCACCTGCTCTTCGACCCGCTTGCGTTCGCTGATATCGGACAGCATCGCCATGTAGCTGGTGACCGCGCCGTGCGGGTCGCGGATGGTGGTGAGCGCCACCGCGGCCGTGTAGTGCTCGCCGTTCTTGCGCAGTGCCGGCAGCTCGCCCTGCCAGCGGTCGTGGCCGTCGAGCTGGGACCAGATGTTTTCGTAGAAGCCGCCGCCCTCCTCGCCCGCGCCCCAGGGCAGGCCGGCCAGGGTCTCGCCGACGATGTCGGCGCTCTCGAAGCCGGTGATGGTGGTGAAGGCCTGGTTGACGGTCTGCACCCGGTATTCGGCATCCATCATGATGATGGCCTCGTGCGCGTTCTGGAACACGCGCGCGGCCTGCTGCAGGTTGTCCTCGACCTGCTTGCGCGCGGTGATGTCGACTTCCATGCAGAACACCTGCTGGGTGCTGCCGTCACGCTTGACGGGGAAATGGTTCGAATGCAGCCACAACTGGCGGCCGGCGGCGGTTTGCACCTGCCAGTCGCGTGGCGCCGGCGCCTTGCCCTCGAGCCAGATGCATGCGATCAGGGCGTCGAACTCGGCCTGGCGCTCGCCATGCGAGACCAGCTCGCAAAAGGGGCGCCCGAGCGCGCGGCTGGCCGGAATGCCGAACAGCTGGGCGCAGGCGTGGTTCCAGAAGCGCACGATCCCGGAGGCATCGATGGAGTGGACGGCGACGGCCGGGGCCAGCTCGATCGCGGTCACGAAGCGATAGAGCCAGTCGAGCGCCTGGCGTCCGGGGCCGTCGACTTCGGCGGCATCGGGAGTGCCGGCGCCGGCCGGCGGCACGGCCGGATCCTGTGCTGGTTCGCTCACGGGAAAATCCTTTTCAAACGGAAAGAGTCATGAATGCGCTGACAACTCTTCCATTCTTTCCCGCTTGCCCGGAGCGCCCTTTGCGGGCACGCAAACACGGCGCCCGCCTGCATTTCGTCGCGCGGTGGCGCATTCCAGCCCCGCCGCCCTGCCTTCTGTCGCATCCGGCTGGCGACGGGCGCGCCGACTCCCTATATTGGCAGCATGCGCAAGGAGCTCCACCCTGCCGCCAGGACGGAGCCCGAGCGCGAAAAATTCCCGGCCGGCCCCGCGGCGACGCGCCTCAGACGGCGTCCTGGGGGGCCGGTTCTTCGTCGACCGCGTTGGTCTGTCCCTCTGGCGCGGCGCCGCCCTCGGGCGCCTCATGTTTTGCTTCCTGCTTGCGCCTGGCCTTTTCTTCCGCCTTGCGCTTCTTCTCGAGTTCACGCTGCCGCTTTTCGTATTGGAAGTTCGTCCGTGCCATGTTCACCTCATTACCAGTGGAGTGGAAGGGTACTGCGGTGGTGCCGGCCCATTATGGCTGATTGGCAGCCGGGCCGTTTGAATTAACCACGCGGGTGGTGCTGGGCGTGCAGATGCTTGAGGCGCTCGCGCGCAACATGCGTATAGATCTGTGTGGTCGAAATGTCGGCATGCCCCAGCAGCAGTTGTACGACACGCAGGTCGGCCCCGTGGTTCAACAAATGGGTGGCGAAGGCGTGGCGCAGCGTATGCGGCGACAGCGGCCCCTCGATGCCGGCCTTGCGCGCATGCTTCTTGATCAGGATCCAGAACATCTGGCGCGTCATGGCGCCGCCGCGGCCGGTGACGAACAAGGCATCGTCCATTTGGCCGTTGAGAATGATCCCGCGCGCATCTTTCAGGTAGCGCTCGAGCCACAGGCGCGCCTCCTGGCCGAAGGGTACCAGCCGCGTCTTGCTGCCCTTGCCGGTGATGCGCAGCACGCCGTCGTTCAGGCTGACTTCGACCAGCTTCAGGGCCACCAGTTCCGACACGCGCAGGCCGCTGGCATACATCAGTTCCAGCATGGTGCGTTCGCGCAGGCCGAGCGGGGTCGACACGTCCGGCGCCGCGAGCAGGGCCTCGACCTGGCCTTCGCTCAAGGTATGGACGAAGCGGAGCGGCTGCTTCGCCGACGCCATCTTGAGGCAGGGATCGTGGGGAATCTGGTTGCGGCGCAGCGCCAGCCCGTAGAAGCGCTTGAGCACCGACAGGCGCCGGTTGGCCGAGCTGGGCCGGGTGTCGGAATGGCGCTCGGCGAAGTAGGCGGCGATGTCCTCGGGCTGCACGCCGAGAAGGCCGGCGCGCTGCGGCCGCTTGGCGGCAAGCCAGCCGGCGAACAGCTTGAGGTCGCGGCGGTAGGCGTCGAGCGAATTTTTGGCCAGCCCCTGTTCCAGCCAGAGGGTGTCGCAGAACTCGTCGATCAGTCCCAGATCGATTGCTGCTGCCATGGGGATGCGGTGGCGCCTTCGTGGCGCAGCAGCCAGCGCTTGACCGAGAGGTGAAAGCCGTTTTCGTCGTCCTGGTTCGAGAAGCCGCCCAGCCCGCCGGACGCGGTCACGCGGTGGCATGGGTTAATCAACGGGAACGGGTTGGCGCCGCAGGCCTGGCCGACGGCGCGCGCGGCGGAGCCGATGTGCTTGGCCAGCTGGCCGTAGGTCTTGACGCTGCCGCGCGGGATGGCGGCGATCTCGCCCCAGACGCGGCGCTGGAAGTCGGTGCCGGCCTCCGCCAGGGGCAGGTCGAAGCGGAAATCGGGGTCTTGCAGGTACTGCGCGACCTGCTCCGCGGCGCGCGCGGCCACGGCGTTGTCGGCGGGTTTCTCGTCGAACGCGGGCGGCAGATACACCAGTTCGCGCACGCGGTCATCGACGGTGCGGATGCCGATGGCGCCGAATGCCGCGGGGACAATGGCGTTAAACAAAGTACTTGCCTGGTCAGTCTTCATTCATCCATCTTAACCGCTGGGATGCGGCCCCGCCAGTCCTTCGAACGGCGACGGGACGAAAAAAAAGCGCACCCCAGGTGCGCTCCAATTCGGGTCACGTCCCCGGCCGTTTAGCTGTGCTAACGGCTTCTGTAAAACGTGTGTCTCCTCGATGTGTCTCCGGTATGGATTACCGTGATTTTATCTATGCTCCCCAAAACCGTCTGTGTTCTGTTCGCGTACGCACCATGTGGGTGCGAGAAGGCCCCATCATAACGCAAGCTCCCTACGCAAGCGTATCTTTTTGACCACATCACAGAAATTATTTTGGTTATACGTAATTCGCATGAGCGTTCGCCAGCCCTGTCATGCAGGTCTCATATGCAGGGGGCTGACCGCTTTCACCTGGCGGCTGCCTCGCGCCGGATCGCCTGCACCACGTCCCTGCCGATGCGGTCTTCCATCTGCGTGTACACCGGCTGCAGGGCGCGCCGCCACTCGGCCTGTTGCTGCGGCGTGAGCGTGTGGATGGTGGTGGTGCCGGCGCGCCGGATCGACTCCAGCGCGGCATCGTTGGTGCGCTGGGCGATGGTCTTTTCATAGGTAGTGGCTTCCAGCATCGCGCGCTCCAGCTGCTTGCGGATCCCGCCCGGCAGGCCGTCCCAGAACTTCTTGTTGACGATGACGGCATAGCCCAGGTAGCCGTGGTTCGACACCGTCAGGTGCTTCTGCGATTCGTGCATGCGCTGGGTATACATGTTCGAGGGCGGGTTCTCGGTGCCCTCCACCACGCCGTCGCGCAGCGCGGGCGCGGTCTCGGAAAAGGCCAGCGCCACCGGCTGGGCGCCGAGCGCGCGCATCTGCGCGTCCAGCACCTTGGAAGGCTGGATGCGCATGCGCAGGCCGCGGAAGTCCGCCGGCGTCAAGAGCGGTTTATTCGCCGACATCACCTTGAAGCCATTGTCCCAGTAGGCCAGGCCGGTGATGCCCTTGGGCTCGAGCTTGCGCAGCAGGCCGCGCCCGATGCGCCCCTCGGTCACCGCGTACAGCGCCGCCTTGGACGGGAAAATGTAAGGCAGGTCGAAGGCTTCGAATTCCTTCACGCCCAGCGGCGAGAACTTGGCCAGCGACGGCGCCAGCATCTGCACCGCGCCCAGCTGCAGGGCTTCGAGTTCCTCGCGGTCCTTGTAGAGCTGGCTGTTCGGGTAGACTTCCACCTTGACCCGGCCGCCCGTCATCTGCTCGGCCAGCTGCTTGAAGCGTTCGGCGGCGCGGCCCTTGGGCGTGTCAGGCGCGACCACGTGGCTGAACTTGATGACGATCGGCGCCTGCGCCCAGGCGCCGCTGGGCCCGCCGGCGAGCAGCGCGGCGGCCAGGATCGTGCGGTAGAAGAGGCGTCGGTTCATCCGGATGACGAGGAAGAATAGGATGGGTGGGGCCAGTCTGCGCGGCATGCCGCCGGCACGCCATCGTGGACATCCACAATAGCCCGACAGTGTAACGAATAACGGAGCATCGATGACAATTCCGTTCACCCAGCAAGCGGACGCGCTGCCCGCCACCGAGCGCGCACGCTCCTGGCGCTGGCTGGTGCCGGTCCTGCTGGTGCTGCTGTTCCTGGCGGTGCTGATCTGGCTGCCCTGGCAGGCGCGCCAGATGGAAGCAACCGAGCGCCAGGAGCAACTGATCGCCGACACGCTCTGGGTCGAGCAGACCCTGCGCTTCGAGCTGGCGCGCAGCGAGGAAGCATTGAGCAGCCTGGGAACCGAGCTGGTGACGCGTCCTCCCACGGCCAGCGCCCTGCAGGCGCGCTTCCAGCAGATGTTCAACAACGGCCACGAACTGCTGCGCATCGTCTGGTACGGCCCGGACGGCACGGTACTGGCCAGCCGCGGCCTCGATGTACCAAGCGCCCTGCCCGCCCCGACCCAGCTCGCCGCGAGCGTGGCCGGCGCCACCCGGCGCGGGCGCTACAGCGAAGTCTATGGCGCCTCCGCCACCACGCCCGGCCGGCTCGACTACTACCTGCCCCTGTTTCACAACGGCAAGCCGGCCGGCAGCCTGGTCGCCACCTACAACCTGCAAACCCTGCTCGACGAAACGGTCCCCTGGTGGTTCGCCCAGGACAATGCGCTGACCCTGCTCGACCGCGACGACCGCGCCGTGGCGCGGCGCGCGGCCGGCGGTCCGGGGCGCGGCGTCTACACCCACCGGCGCGAGCTCGATCTGCCGGGCGCGCTGGTGGCTCTGTCCACCAACAGCACCAAGGGCGCGCCCAAGCTCCTGCCCAATTTGCTGGTGGGCTCGGTGATCGTGCTGGCCCTTGGCCTGGTGCTGAGCCTGGGTGCGCTGTGGCGCCACATCTCGCGCACCCTGGCGGCCGAGAGCGCGCTGCGCCAGCAGATGGCGTTTCGCACCGCGATGGAAAATTCCCTGATCACCGGCCTGCGCGCGCGCGACCTCGAGGGCCGCGTCACCTATGTCAACCGGGCGTTTTGCGAGATCGTCGGCCTGCCGGCGGAGGAACTGGTCGGCAAGAAGCCGCCCATGCCCTACTGGGCGCCGGAAGTGATGGCCGAATACGAGGAGCGCTTTCGCGGCGTGCTGTCCGGAAATATCACGCCCCAGTTCGAGACCGTGTTCCAGCGCCCCGACGGCACGCGGGTGCCGGTGCTGGTGTACGAGGCGCCGCTGGTCGACGCCGACGGCCGCCAGACCGGCTGGATGAGTTCGGTCCAGGACATCACCGACCGCAAGCGCGCCGAGGAGCTCAACCGCCAGCAGCAGGAAAAGCTGGAGACCAGCGCGCGCCTGGCCACCATGGGCGAGATGTCGTCGATGCTGGCGCACGAGCTGAACCAGCCGCTGGCGGCGATTTCGAGCTACACGGCCGGCGCCCTCAACGTGCTGGAGCGGACTGGCGAAGCGGACAATGCGAAGATGGCCGGCATGCTGCGCCACGCGCTGGAACAGGCGCGCCAGCAGGCCCAGCGCGCCGGCCAGATCATCCGCAGCGTGCACGAGTTCGTCAAGAAGCGCGAGCCGCGCCGCGAGGAAGTCACGATCCATAGCGTGGTCGACGGCGTGCGCGCCCTGGTCGAGCTGCAGGCGCGCCAGGCCGGCGCCACCTTGCGGGTCGAGCTGCCGCCCCGGCTGCCGCCGGTGCAGGCCGACCGCGTGATGCTGGAGCAAGTGCTGCTCAACCTCACCCGCAACGCGATCGAGGCCATGCACGACACGGCGCCCGATGCGCGCCTGCTGCGCCTCACAGCCCGGGTCGAGAGCGGGATGGTCGAGGTATCGGTGATCGACCGCGGCCACGGCATCGCGCCGGAGGTGGCGGCCGGCCTGTTCTCGCCCTTCTATTCGACCAAGCCCGAAGGCATGGGCATGGGCCTGTCGGTCTGCCGCACCGCGATCGAGTTCCACGGCGGGACCCTGCACCATGCACCGAACCCGGAAGGCGGCACGATCTTCACCTTTGCGCTGCCGGCGCAAGCGGCGGGCGCTGCGCTGGGCTAAAATCGGCGCACAATAACGCAACTCCTGGAGCCCCCGCATGCTGCACATCGTCGACGACGAAGACGTCATCCGCGACGCCCTCGCCTGGCTGGCGCAATCGCGCGGGCTGGAGGCGCGCGGCTATGCAGGGGGCCAAGCCTTCCTCGACGCCGTCGCCAGCCTCGGCGCACCCGACGCCAGAGGCGACTGCGTGCTGCTCGACGTGCGCATGCCCGACATGAACGGCATCGCGGTATTTGACCAACTGGTCAAAAATGGCCTGATCGGGCGCCTGCCCGTCATCTTCCTGACCGGCCACGGCGACGTGCCGATGGCGGTCGACTCGCTCAAGCGCGGCGCCTTCGATTTCTTCGAAAAACCCTTCAACGACAACGTGCTGATGGACCGCGTGGAAGAAGCGCTGGCCGCTTCGCGCAAGGCCGCCGCCGCCGCGGTCGTGCAGGCGCGCCTGGCCACCCTGTCGGCGCGCGAGCGCGAGGTGCTCGACCTGATCCTGGCCGGGATGATGAACAAGGTGGTGGCCGACAAGCTGGGCATCAGCATGCGGACGGTGGAGGTGCACCGGGCGCATATTTTCGACAAGATGCAGGTGAAGACGGCGGTGGAGCTGGCCGGGCTACTCAAATAACCGCGCGCTCCGTAGGGTGGGCGGGTCTCCCGCCCGCGCGTTCAACTTGCCGTTGCTTTGCCACTGCGCTCACTCTGCTTGAACGCGTGGGCGGACAAGCCGCCCACCCTACACTTGCATCCGCTAACACTGCCCTCAATTGCTCTTCATTCTCCTTCTTTTGCACACGGCAAGCGTCCCTGCGCTTTGAAGGAAGCCTTGTAAAATGAATCGGAACGCGCCGCAGCCGACCGCGTTGCGGCGCTATTGCATTTAGGAATACTCATGAGCGAAAAGACAGTTGCAGACAAGATGTTCCTGAGGACGGCGAAGTCGATGCTGATCCTCAACAGCCAGGCCAACCCGGGCGTGGCGGCCCAGATGCCGGCGGAGATCGTCAAGGACGGCGACGGCCCCTTCGACGTGATCCTGATGTTCGCGCTCAACCGCAAGGAGCTCGAGCACTACCTGCCGCTCGCCAAGGAACGCCTGGGCGAAAAAGGCTCGCTGTGGATCGCCTACCTCAAGCAGACCGCCTCCAAGGCCACCGACATCAACCGCGATTCGATCAACGCCTATGCCAAGGAAAACGGCATCACGGCGGTGGCCATGATCTCGATCGACGGCGACTGGTCCGGCCTGCGCCTCAAGCGTATCGATTGATTGGAGCGTGGCGCGCCAGCGCCCAGGCCACGTGCTCGCGCACCAGCGCCGACGGGTGTGTGGCGCGGGATTGCAGGGCCGCCACGATCGCCGCGTCGCCCCGTGATCCCGGGTGCGCGGCGGCATTTCCCAGCCCCACCGCCAGGTTGCGCAGCCAGCGCTCGTGACCGATGCGCCGGATCGGACTGCCTTCCATCCGGCGGTTGAATTCCTCCTCTTCCCACCCGAACAGCTCGACCATGCCGGCCTGGCCGAGGCCGTTGCGCTCGTCGAAATCCGGCACCGTCGCACGCTGCGCGAATTTGTTCCACGGACAAGCCAGCTGGCAGTCGTCGCAGCCGTAGACGCGGTTGCCGATCAGGGGCCGCAGCTCCTCGGGAATGCTGCCCTTGAGTTCGATGGTCAGGTAGGAAATGCAGCGCCGCGCATCCAGCCGCCCCGGTCCCAGGATGGCCGCGGTCGGGCAGACCTCGATGCAGGCCTGGCATTGTCCGCAATGCGCGCCGGTGGGCGGATCGACCGGCAGCGGCAGGTCGACCAGGATCTCGCCGATGAAGAAGGTCGAGCCGGCCGCGCGCGACAACAGCAGGGTATGCTTGCCGCGCCAGCCAAGGCCGGCCTTTTCCGCCAGCGGCAGTTCCATCACCGGCGCCGAATCCGTGAACACGCGGTAGCCCAGCTCGCCCACGAGCGCCTTGACGCGCTCGGCCAGTGCCTGCAGGCGGTTGCGCAAGACCTTGTGGTAATCGCGGCCGCGTGCGTACACCGAGACCACGGCGGCGCCCGCTTCCTGCTGGCGCGCGTGCTCTTGCTCGCGCCAGGCTTCGCCGCGCGTCATCGGCAGGTAGTCCATGCGCGCCACGATCGCGCGCACGGTGCCGGGCACCAGCTCGCTCGGCCGCGCACGCTTCATCCCGTGGCTTGCCATATAATCCATCTCGCCATGGCAGCCGGCGTCCAGCCAGGCCTGCAGCCCCGCCTCGGCATGCGCCAGGTCGACGTCCGCGATGCGCACGTCGGCAAAACCGAGCTCCGCGCCCCATGCCTTGATGGTGCGTGCGAGTTCGTACGGATCGGGTGGGGATGTCGACATGGCAGAAGGAACAACACGGCGGCAGGAAGCTGCCGCCCAACCCGGTATTTTATTCGATGCAGCCTTTCAAAGCCTACTTGCCCGACGAATCCGCCACCGCCGCCCTGGGGCAGGCGCTGGCACGCGCGCTCCAGCCCGGCCTGGTGATCTACCTGCACGGCGACCTGGGCGCGGGCAAGACGGCGCTCACGCGCGCCCTGATCCAGGCTGCGGGCCACCGCGGCACGGTCAAGAGCCCGACCTACACCTTGTCGGAACCCTATCGCGTGGACCTGCGTGGCCAGAGCGTGAACATCATCCACTACGACTTGTACCGGATGTCCAGCCCCGAGGAATTCCTGGATGCGGGCTTTCGCGAGGACTTCGACGGCCGCAACATCTGCATCGTCGAATGGCCGGAAAAGGGCGAGCCGGTGTTGCCGCCGCCCGACGTCCGAATATTGCTTGACGTCAGCGGTCACGGCCGTGAGGTAGAATTGCAGGCGTTGTCTCAACTAGGCCTGCTATGCCTCAACCATCTCGCCTACACCCCGCCGACTCCCTGATCCCTGGCTCCCCGCGCCGCCGCACCCTGCTCAAGGCGGGCGGCACGCTGCTGCTCTCGGTCCTGTCGCCGCTGCCCGCCCGTGCGGCGCAGATCCTGGCCGTCCGTGTCTGGCCGGCCCCCGACTACACCCGCGTCACGCTGGAAAACGACAGCAATCTGAAGACCCAGCACTTCCTGGTGCCCGATCCGCCGCGCCTGGTGGTCGACATCGAGGGCCTGGGCCTGAACAACACGCTCAAGAGCCTGGTGGCCAAGGTCGAACCGAACGACCCCTACATCAAGCAGGTGCGGGTCGGCCAGAACCGGCCGAACGTGGTGCGCCTGGTGCTCGACCTGAAGGAAGAAGTCAAGCCGCAGGTGTTCACCCTGGCCCCGGTGGCCGGCTACCAGCACCGCCTGATCTTCGACCTGTATCCGACCAGGCCGGTCGATCCGCTCGCGGACCTGATCGCCAAGGGCGAATGGAGTACCGACCCGGCGGCCGCCGCCGACGGCGCCAACCCGGCCTCCCCCCTGCCGGCCGCGCCGCCGGCCAAGACCGAGGCCGCGCCCGATGCGATCGCCAAGCTCGAATCCCAGGCTTCGGCGCTGGACGGCACCCCGCCCAGGGAGCCGGTGCAGCCGACGCCCTCCACCGGCGCCAGGTCGGGGCCGCCGCAGAAGGTGGTGCGGATGGTGACCATCGCTCTCGACCCGGGCCATGGCGGCGAAGACCCGGGTGCGATCGGCGCCACCGGCGCGCGCGAGAAGGACATCGTGCTGGCCGTGGCCAAGCGCCTGAAAACCCGGCTCGAACAGCTTCCCAACACGCGCGTGATGCTGACCCGCGACGGCGACTACTTCGTGCCGCTCGGCCAGCGCGTGCAAAAGGCGCGCAAGGTGCAGGCCGACCTGTTCGTCTCGATCCATGCCGACGCCTTCGTGTCGCCGACGGCGCGCGGCTCCTCGGTGTTCGTGCTGTCCGAAAAAGGCGCCAGCTCGAGCGCGGCGCGCTGGCTGGCGAACGACCAGAACAAGGCCGACCTGATCGGCGGCGCCAACTTCGCGGTGCAGGACAAACAGATCGCCAGCGTGCTGTTCGACCTGTCGACCACGGCCCAGATCAACGACAGCCTGAAACTCGGCAAGGCCGTGCTCACCGAGATCGGCGGCATCAACCGGCTGCACAAGAACGCGGTGGAACAGGCCGGCTTCGCCGTGCTGAAGGCGCCTGACATTCCGTCGATTCTGGTGGAAACTGCATTCATCTCGAACCCCGACGAAGAAGCGAAACTGCGCGACGACGGCTACCAGAACCAGCTGGCCGACGCCATCACCAAGGGCATCAAGCGCTATTTCGCCGACAACCCGCCGATGGCCAAGAGCCGACAGACCTGATCCTCAGTTACCATGACCCTCGCCACCCACACCACCTTCGGGCAGCTGCCCGCGATCCGCATCGAAGCGCCGGACGGCGCCGAAGCCACCATCACCCTGTACGGCGCCCACCTGGTCTCGTGGAAGGGCGCGGACGGGCGCGAACGCATGTTCGTCAGCGAGAAATCCAGCCTCGACGGCGGCAAGGCGATCCGCGGCGGCGTACCGGTGATCTTTCCCCAGTTCGCCGAACGCGGCCACGGCATGCGCCACGGCTTCGCGCGCGTGAGCACCTGGCGCCTGGAAGACAGCGGCCTGGACGACGGCGCGGCCTGGGCCGTGTTCGACCTGGCCGCGGGCGACCTGCCCACCAACGTGGCCGACGCCTGGCCCCATACCTTCGCCCTGTCGCTGCGCATCGCCGTGCGCGCCAACCAGCTGGAAATGACCCTCACCGTGCGCAACCTGGGCGCCGCGCCCTTCCTGTTCTCGGCGGCGCTGCACACCTACCACCTGGTGCCGGACGTGTGCGCGGTGCGCATCGAGGGGATTTCGTCGGACGAGATCTCGATCATCGACAAGCTCGACGAGGTCTACCTGCACGTGGGCGGGCGGGCGCAGCTGGCGACGGGCGAGGCGACGCTGGTGCTGGAACAGAGCGGCTTCACGGATGCTGTCGTGTGGAATCCGGGGGCGGTGGATGCGGCGGCCCTCGCCGACATGGAGAACGACGAGTACAAGCGCTTCGTGTGTATCGAGCCGGCATTGCTGGAGCCGCGTACGCTGGATGCGGGGCAGGTGTGGCGGGGGACGTATCGCGTCAGTTAATGAAGAAAGCCGGGCACTGCCCGGCTTTCTTTTTTGCGCTGTCGGCTTGCTTGAAAACCTGGATTCCCGCCTGCGCGGGAAGTCGCAGGCCCCAGTGGGGCGTACGACGTGCATGAGTTAACGCGTAATCGTTCTGAACGTTAGCTCCAAGACCGTCGTTCCCGCGCAGGCGGGAACCCAATTTTCTACGCGAACCAACGAAGCATCCGTCAGTTCGACTCCTTCACCATCCTCCCATTACTCGCCTGCACCGGCCGCGCATTGAGCGGATACAGCCGCGAGAACAGCGCCATCTGCGCCGGCGACGCCTGCATCGGCTGCTTCATCACGATCCACAGCACGTCCTCGGTGCAGGGCGGTTCGCTCAAGGATCCCATGTAGGTGTAATACTCGCGCTTTTCCGGCAGCGCCTCGTTCGGGTCGAGCACGATCGACGGCGACACGGTCTGCTGCTTTTCCAGCGGCAGGTGGTTCCACACGGTCTGGATCAGCGAATTGGCGCGGCCGCGCTCGAGCAGCACGGCCAGCACCAGGAGCTTGCCTTCGAAGCTGCGGTGCACGAAATGGATCACCATCTCGGTGCCCTTGCCGTTGATTTTTTCCTCCGACGGGCGGTGGAAGTGGAACTGCTGCAGTTCGTAGGTCTGGTTGCCGACCGTGAGCAAATTGCCGCCACCGACGGTCACCTGGATGGTGTGGCCGTTGTCGATCTCGCTGAACGAGCTCGGGTGGTAGTCGAAGGCGATCTGCTCCAGGTCGACCTTCATGCCGTCGCGCAGGTCGATCGGCGACTGGCGGTTGCCGGTGCTGCACTTGGCCCAGGCGGAATTAATGTTCGACCAGTTGGCCGGGCCGTATTCGCCCTCGTAGGACCAGTGGGTGCCGTTCTTCGGCTTGTTGGCGGCGGCGATCGCGGCCTCGGCTTCCTTGCGGCGCCTGGCCTCCTGTACCTTCCTGGCCTTGGCGGCCGCAGCGGCGCGCGTGGCCTGCTGTTCGCGCAGCTGGGCCAGGCGCTCGGCGATGCGGACCGACAGGTCGACTTCCGACTGCTCTTCGTCAGCGGCCGGGGCGGCGCGGGCGGGGGTGGAACCGGCGGCGGCCGTGGTCTTGGCGTCGGCCGCGGCGGCCAGGGCCTTGATGTCCGGCTTGGCGACGCTGGGCTTGCCCTTGAGGATGGCCTCGACGTTGGCCGTCTTGCCTTCGGATGGCTTGGCTTCAAGGGCCGCCGGCTTCGACGGTTTGGGAGCAGGGTCGCTCGCGCTTGCGGAGGCCATGACAAGGCTGCAAGCCAACAGGGCGATGAGGTGGCGCATGAGAATCCAGGAGTGTGCTGTCCTCATGCTTATCGGCAATAAGCGCCCGAAACTTGAGTGCGTCGAATGCGCTGAAACAAGAACGCCCCGAATTCATCGGGGCGCTGCAAGAGTGACAAGACCTGTTATCGGCTCAGCATCCGCCGGCCGAACCGGTATAGCCCGCCCAGCGCCAGCGGCACCATGGCCGCCGAAATGCCGACCAGCACGATCTCGGTCAGGTGTTCCCGCACCACCGGCACGTTGCCGAACAGATAACCGGCCGTGACCAGGCTGGCCACCCACAACACGGCGCCGGTCACGTTGAACATCTGGAAGCGGGCATGGGTCATTTCCGACACGCCGGCGACAAACGGTGCGAAGGTGCGCACCACCGGCACGAAGCGCGCCATGATGATGGTCTTGCCGCCGTGCTTCTCGAAGAAGTCGTGGGTGCGCTGCAGCGCATCCTTGTTGATCCAGCGATAGTTGTGCGTAAACACGCGGTGACCGATGGCCTGCCCGATGTAATAGTTCAGGGTATTGCCGGTCACTGCCGCCGTAATCAGGAGGATCATCAGGAGCGCGAAATTCATCTGGCCGGTGGCGCAGAAGGCGCCCGCGATGAACAGCAGGGTGTCGCCGGGGAAGAAGAACAGAACGACGAGGCCGGTTTCGCAGAACACGATGGCGAACAGCACGGCATACACATAGGTTCCGTACTGGGCCAGCAGCGTGCCCAGCGTCTTATCGACATGCAGCAGCATGTCGAACAATTGCATCAGATCCATAATTTTCCCGAGAGGTAGCCTTGCATCATACCATTTCGCGACTGTCGATTGCCGGTTTCAGAACGTTTCCCGATTACAATCGACGTAAAACCACACCTTCGGAGACCGCATGACCGCTTTGCGCACCGCCCTGCCAGCCGCCATTCTGAGCGCCGTATCCCTGCTCCTCGCGTCCGCCGCATTTGCCGCCCCCGCCGCGAAGGAACTGCCGCCCAAGCCCTCGCTGGCCGACGTGATCAAGGCCTCCAAGCCGGCCGACTGGCGCCCGCTCGACCCGGAAAACACCCTGTACATGGACCTGCCGACCGGGCGCGTGATCATCGAACTGGCGCCGAGCTTCGCGCCGAACACGGCCGCCAACATCCGCGCCCTGGTGCGCGAGCGCTATTTCGACGGCCTGTCCATCATCCGCTCGCAGGACGGTTTCGTGGTGCAGTGGGGCGACCCGGACGAGGAAAATCCGAAACCGTTCAAGGCCGCCAAAACGATCAAGGCCGAGTTCACCGCACCGTTGAAGAGCGTCGGCAGCTTCACCCGTCTGAAGGACGGCGACGTCTACGCACCCCAGGTCGGCCACGTGAACGGCTTTCCGTCCGCGCGCGACCCGGCCAGCGGCCAAACCTGGCTGGTGCACTGCCCGGCCATGATCGGCGTGGCGCGCGATACGGAGGCCGACACCGGCAACGGCTCGCAGCTGTACGTCGTCACCGGCCACGCACCGCGCCAGCTCGACCGCAATATCACCGTGGTCGGGCGCGTGGTCTCGGGCATGCCGCTGCTGTCGGTGCAGCCGCGCGGGACTGGCGCCGCCGGCTTCTACGAGAAGCCAGAGCAGCGCATGCCGATCAAGTCGGTGCGCCTGGCGGCCGACGTGCCCGAGGCCGAGCGCAGCCGCTTCGAAGTGATGCGTACCGAGAGCGCCACCTACCAGGCCGCGGTCGACGCCCAGCGCAACCGTGGCGGACCCTGGACCAAGGTCTCGCCCGGCAAGATCGACCTGTGCAGCGCGCCGATTCCGGTGCGCGAGCAGAAGTAACAGCCCTGTATTGCCGGTACTGGGGCGGGCTATAATCTCCCGCATGAACGCGTCCGTCCCTACTGCCACCACTGCGCCTGCTACCTCGCACCGCCCCATCCAGCAGCTTCCCGACCAGCTCATCTCCCAGATCGCCGCCGGCGAAGTGGTCGAGCGGCCCTCGGCCGTGGTCAAGGAACTGCTCGAAAACGCGCTCGACGCGGGTGCGACCCAGATCACCGTGCGCCTGGAAGAAGGCGGCGTCAAGCGTATCGCCATCACCGACAACGGCCGCGGCATCGAGCCGGACCAGTTGCCGCTCGCCCTGGCGCGCCACGCCACGTCCAAGATCGCCTCGCTGCACGACCTCGAGCACGTCGGCACCCTGGGCTTTCGCGGCGAGGCGCTGGCCTCGATCGCCTCGGTGGCGGCGGTGCGCATCACGTCGCGCACGCCCGGCGCCGCGCACGCCTACGAGATCGTCGGTTCGCACGAGGGCACGGTGGCGCCCTCTTCCGGCGCCTTCGGCACCACCATCGACGTGCAGGACCTGTACTTCAACACCCCGGCGCGCCGCAAGTTTCTAAAATCCGAGCAGACCGAATACGGCCACTGCGCCGAGGTCGTGCGCCGCATCGCCCTGGCGCGTCCGGACGTCTCGTTCAGCCTGACCCACAACGGCCGCACCATCGACCACTGGAACGTGAGCGAGGCAGCCAAGCGCAGCGCCCAGATCCTCGGCAGCGAGTTCGCCGAGGCGCGCCTGGCGCTCATTGAGGCGGCCGGTCCCCTGCGCCTGCACGGCTATGTCGGCCTGCCGACCGCGTCGAAGGCGCGCGCCGACGGCCAGTTCTTCTATGTGAACGGGCGTTTCGTGCGCGACAAGCTGCTGGTGCACGCGGTGCGCGCGGCCTACCAGGACGTGCTGCACGGCGACCGCTTCCCCTGCTACGTGCTGTCGCTCGATCTCGACCCGGCCCTGGTGGACGTCAACGTGCATCCGTCCAAGATCGAGGTGCGCTTCCGCGACAGCCGCGCAGTGCACCAGTTCGTGTTCCATGCGGTGCAGCGCGCGCTGGCCCAGACCTCGGCCACCGCCCACGGCAACGCGCCGGCGCCGGTCTCGGCTGCCGACGTGCGCCCGACCGGCACGCCGGTGTGGGCGCCGCGTCCGCACGAACAGACTTCGTTCGGTGCGCAACTGGCGCCGAGCTTTTCGCCTTCGCCCTTCGCGCCGGGCAGCCGCTGGGACGATCCGCGCCCCCAGCAGCCGTCCAGCGGCGGCGTGGCCCAGCGCCTCGAAGCCTATGGCGCCCTGTTCGCCTCGAACGAGCCGGCCAGGGCGGCCGCGCCCGTCGGCGTGCCTTTGTCGGCCTCCGACCGCCCGCTGTCGAACGACGACTTCCCGCTCGGCTTCGCGCTGGCCCAGCTGCACGGCATCTACATCCTGGCCCAGAACACCAAGGGCCTGGTGCTGGTCGACATGCACGCGGCCCACGAGCGCATCCTCTACGAACAAATCAAGAATGCGCTCGATGCGCGCGCCGAGGGCGAGGAACTGCAGGTGCAGCAGCTCCTGATCCCGGTCACCTTCTACGCCGACGCGGTGGAGGTGGCGACCGCCCAGGACCATGGGGAGACCCTGCAGGCGCTCGGCTTCGACATCGCCGCGCTGTCGCCGACGACGCTGGCCGTGCGCACCGTGCCGACCCTGCTCAAGAACGCCGATGCGCAGACCCTGGCGCGCGACGTGCTGCGCGACGTGCGCGAATACGGCGGCTCGCGCGTGCTGATCGAACGCCGCAACGAACTGCTCGGCACCCTCGCCTGCCACACGGCGGTGCGCGCCAACCGCATCCTGTCCAACCAGGAAATGAACGCCTTGCTGCGCCAGATGGAGATCACGGAACGCTCCGACCAGTGCAACCACGGCCGCCCGACCTGGGTCCAGCTCGAGATCGCCGCGCTCGACAAACTGTTCCTGCGCGGTCAGTGATGGTGGACGCGCACACGAAGCCGATGGCGGTGGCCATCATGGGCCCGACCGCGTCGGGCAAGACCGCGGCCGCACTGGCGATCGCGGAGAAACGGCCGGTGGAAATCATCTCGGTCGACTCGGCCCTGATCTACCGCGGCATGGACATCGGCACCGCGAAGCCGACCGCGGAAGAACTGTCGGCGGTGCCGCACCACCTGATCGACATCCTCGATCCGCTCGAATCGTATTCGGTGATGCAGTTCCGCGAGGATGCGATCCGCCTCGTGGGCGAGATCAGCGCGCGCGGCGCCCTGCCGCTGCTGGTGGGCGGCACCATGATGTATTTTAAGGGCCTGACCGACAGCCTGGACGAGCTGCCGACCGCCGACGCGGCGCTGCGCGCCCGGATCGAAGAGGAAGCCGCGCAGGTCGGCTGGCCGGCCATGCACGCCAGGTTGCGCACGCTCGATCCGGTCACCGCCGAGCGCCTGAAACCGAACGACGCCCAGCGCATCAACCGCGCGCTCGAGATCATCGCGCTCACCGGCCAGCCGATGTCCGAACTGCTGGGCAAGCGCGAGAAGCCCGAGCTGCCGTTCGAGCTGGTGTCGTTCGCGCTGGAGCCCTCGGATCGCGCCGTGCTGCACCGGCGCATCGCGCAGCGCTTCGATGCGATGCTGGGAACGCGCGACGACGATGGCCTGGTGGCGGAAGTGGCGCGCCTGCGCGCGCGGGGGGACCTGTCGCCGTCGCTGCCGTCGATCCGCTGCGTCGGCTACCGCCAGACCTGGGACTACCTCGACGGCAAGATCGACCGCGCCGAGTTGCGCGAGCTGGGCATCATCGCCACCCGCCAGCTCGCCAAGCGCCAGATCACCTGGCTGCGCGCGATGCCGGAGCGGATCGTGATAGACTGCCTCGGTCCGGATCCGACGGGCGAGCTGATGGAGCGTCTCGCCCAGTTGGAAAAATGACATCGGCGCAAGATTTTTCCGTCGGAGAACGGCGTCCAGCCTTGACAGGCGACGCGCCGCCGCCGATAATGCCTGCCGTTGCGGTGATATAGCTCAGCTGGTTAGAGCACAGCACTCATAATGCTGGGGTCGGTGGTTCAAGTCCACCTATCACCACCACAGAATTCCAAACGGATGGCTTGACTCTCGGGGTCAGGCCATTTTGTTTTACCGCTTTCGGTGATATAGCTCAGCTGGTTAGAGCACAGCACTCATAATGCTGGGGTCGGTGGTTCAAGTCCACCTATCACCACCACGACGCTTGGAAAGCCGCCGGCCTGGGAACAGGACCGGCGGCTTTTTGCATTCAGGCCAGCACTGCCCTGCCAGAGTGCGCATCGGCCTTCAGGGCAAAGTACGTCCACAGGCCGCCGAGCAGGTCGATGACGCCGAACAGCGCGATCATCGGGCTGCCCAGGCCCAGGATGGCGAAAGCGGAAAAGGCGACGAAGACGACGAAGCGCGTGACCACCGACGCTTCCAGGAAGGGACGGAATTCATGGGTTGCCGCGCCCCAGGCATACACGCCCAGCATGAAGGCGATCACGCCGGCGACGCGAATCCAGACTTCAAGCGTAGTCGGGATGCCGAACAGCGACAGCAGGAAGTTCGGCGCGAACACCAGCAACAGGCCGATCACGAACAGGTACACGGCAAAAACCTTGGCGCTGAATGCGGATTTGGACATGGCTTTCCTCAATGAACAGGTTAACTGATCGGCAATCTTGCCGACTCCAGCATGCCTGCTGTTGGCCATCCACGCCTAGGTCTGTCGCATAGGTCCGCCAAAAGAAAAGGCCTGGTCCGCATGGACCAGGCCCTCCTTGCATCTCGTTGAAACAATCAGTCCTTCTTGCCGCCGCCCGAGATCTTGTTCTCGGTGGCCCAGGCACGGCGCTCGGCTTCCTTCTTGCCGACGCCCTTCTTCTCGTAGCCTTCCTCGATGTGCTTGACCTGGCGCTTCTGCTTGTCCGTGTAGGACGATTTATCACCTTGAGGCATGATGGTTCTCCTTTGATGGTGGTCCACGCTCGTCAGCCTACGCCGCTGCGCACGAGCGTAACGTTCGCCAGCGCACCCATGCGCGCGATCTACTCATCAGTAAAGTTCTCGTCGAGCGCATAATCGCCGCGCGCCAGGCCCGCCAATACGGCGGCGGACTGCTGCAGGTATTCCGACGGCACCAGGATGCGCACCCCACCCAGCGCCGGCGCCAGCAGCAGGTCGGCCTGCATCAGGTGGGCGTCCGCCAACACCGCCGGGATGCCGGCCGCCACCAGGCAGCCCTGGGCCAGGTTGGCTTCCATCGGGATCAGGTACTTGGCGATCACGAACAGGTCGCGCCCCGGGATCTGCACCACGTCGGGGTTGGCCGCCAGCCATGCGTTCAGTGCGAGTTGTTCCATGCTGCCTCCTGTGATGGCGCTGCCTATTGCAAGAGCGCGGGAACCTGCGACAACAGGTAAAGGGTGACCCCGATCAGGCCACCGACAATGGTGCCGTTGATACGAATGTACTGCAAGTCCTTGCCGATGTTGAGTTCGACCTGTTCCGACATCTCGCGGTCGTCCCACTGCTTGACGGTGTCGGCGATGTGCCGGGTCAGGAAACCCGCGAACTCGGGCGCCACGCCGCGCGCGGCCGATTCCAGGCTCTCGCTGAGGGAAGCGCGCAGCTGCGGGTCTTCGGACAGCACCTTGCCGACCCAGGCGCCGGTCGCCACCAGGCGCCGGCGCAGGGTCGACTCCTCGCTGTGCAGGTCTTCCTTCAGCCAGGTCTTGAGTTCGCTCCACACGCTGCCCAGGTAGCCGTTCAGGGTCTCGTCGCCCAGCAAATACGCCTTGATGTCCTCGGCCTTCGACGCGAACGCCGGATCGGCTTTCAGGCGCTCGATGAACTCCGCGGTGAAGGCGTCGAAGCGCTGGCGCAGCGGGTGCCTCGGGTCGGCCGCGACCTTGTTGAGAATGCCGGAGGCCAGGCGCACGGCCAGGTCGGCGCCCTTGCGGCCGATGAGTTCCGAGGGCAGCATGCGCTCGATGAGGGCATAGTCTTCCTTGAGCCAGTCGACGATGCCTTGCGAGATGGTGGCCTGGGTGTCGGCATTGTCGAGCAGGTGCGCCAGCTGCTCGATGCCTTCGTTGAGCAGTTCCTGGTGGCGCCCGTCGCGGGTCAGGCTTTCCAGGATGGTGCCGGCCGACTTCGACAGGTCGACGCTGTTCACCATCGCATGCACGGCGCGGCGGATGAAGCCCTGCACCGCCGTGTCCTCGATGAAGTCGAGCATCCAGGCGCCCAGGCGCACCAGGTGCTGGCCGAGCAGCTCGGTGTTGGCGGGTTTCACCAGCCAGTCGGCCACCTTCTGCACCGGGTCATGGCGCCCGATCAAGCGCACGATCGATTCGGTGTCGAGGAATTTTTCGTGCACGAAGCGCGCCAGGTTGTCGGCGATGCGCTCCTTGTTCCTGGGGATGATCTCGGTGTGGCGCGAGACGATGGGGATCGGCACGCGCCTGAACAGCGCCGTGACGGCGAACCAGTCGGCCAGGGCGCCCACCATCGCGGCCTCCGAGAAGGCGCGCAGCAGGCCGGTCCACCAGTTCTGGGGCAGGAACAGGGTCAGGACGAACAGGGATGCCGCGCCTGCGAAGAACGCGAGGGCGAGCATCTTGGATTGGCGAAGTTCCGCTTCCTTAGTCATAGGCTCCGAGCGTAGGGTGTGCGGCTTCGCCGCACACGCGTTCAAACCGTGCATGCAAAGACGCGATGCGACGATTGTTCCGCTGGTTGAACGCGTGGGCGGGGCACCCGCCCACCCTACGAATGCTATATGACTTCTCTGCTCTTCAGCGCTTCGATTGCCTCTGGCGCAAAACCCCAGTCGGCCAGGATCGCCTCGCTGTCGGCGCCCGCACTAGAGGGTGCCTGCGGTGTGCCTGGCGCGGTGCGCGAAAAGCGCGGCGCCGGCGCCGGCTGGGTCACGCCGTCGATCTCCACAAAGGTACGGCGCGCCGCGTTGTGCGGGTGGCGCGGCGCTTCGTCCAGGTCGAGCACGGGTGCGAAGCAGACGTCGGTGCCTTCGAGCAGGCGGCACCATTCGTCGCGCGCGCGGGTGGCGAACAGCGAGGCCAGGCGCTCCTTGAGCTCGGGCCAGTGCGCCTTGTTCCAGCGCTTGGTGAACAAGGGGTCGTGCTGGCCGGTGAGAGTCAGCAAGGTGGCGAAGAACTGCGGCTCGATGGCGCCGATCGAGATGAACTTGCCGTCGCGGCAGGCATAGGTGTCGTAGAAGGGCGCGCCGCCGTCGAGCAGATTGGCTTCGCGCGCGTTGCTCCAGCTGCCGGCGCCGCGCAGGCCGTAGGTCATGGCGCCCAGCAGCGCCGCGCCGTCGGTCATGGCCGCGTCCACCACCTGGCCCTGGCCGGAACGGCGCGCTTCCAGCACGGCGCAGACCACGCCGAAGGCCAGCATCATGCCGCCCCCGCCGAAGTCGCCCACCAGGTTCAGGGGCGGCGGCGGTGGGCTGTCGGCCCGACCCATCGCATGCAGCATGCCCGACAGCGCCACGTAATTGATGTCGTGGCCGGCGGCCTGGGCCAGCGGCCCGCTCTGGCCCCAGCCGGTGACGCGCCCCATCACCAGCTTCGGGTTGCGCTCCAGGCAGACGTCCGGCCCCAGGCCGAGGCGTTCCATCACGCCCGGGCGGAAGCCCTCGAGCAGCACGTCGGCCTTGTCCACCAGCTGCAGCACGGCCTGGCGACCGGGCGCCGACTTGAGGTCGATCGCCAGCGAGCGGCGCCCGCGCGCCATCACGTCGTGGCGCGTGCCCAGCACCGGATACGGATTATCCTCGCCCGGCCTGGCCTTGCGGTCGATGCGGATCACTTCCGCCCCCATGTCCGCCAGCATCATCGCGGCAAAGGGGCACGGCCCGATGCCGACCATCTCGACCACTCGCACCCCTGACAATGGTCCTGTCATTTCCAGCTCTCCTTCATAGCGAACGCGCGATGATCTCTTTCATGATCTCGTTGGCGCCGCCATAGATGCGTTGCACGCGTGCGTCCACGTACATCTGGGCGATCGGGTATTCCAGCATGTAGCCGTAGCCGCCGAACAGCTGCAGGCACTGGTCCACCACCTTGCACTGCAGGTCCGAGATCCAGTACTTGGCCATCGAGGCGCGCACGGTGTCCATGCGGCCCGCGATCATGTCTTCGATGCAGCGGTCGATGAAGATGCGCGCCACGGTCGCCTCGGTCTTGATCTCGGCCAGCACGAAGCGGGTGTTCTGCATCTCGATAAGAAGCTGGCCGAAGGCCTTGCGCTCGCGCGTATGCTCGAGCGTCAGCCCCAGGGCGCGCTCGATGGCGGCCACGCCGCACACGCCGAGGATGGTGCGTTCGTAGGGCAGCTCGGTCATGAGCTGGGCGAAGCCCCTGCCCTCTTCGCCGCCCAGCACGTTCTGGAGCGGGACGTGGGCGTCGTCGAAGAACAGCTCGCAGGTGTCCTGGCCCTTTTGCCCAACCTTCTCCAGGATGCGTCCCACGCGAAAGCCCGGGTTGTCGCGCGTTTCCAGCAACAGCAGCGACACGCCCTTGGCGCCCGCCGCCGGGTCGGTCTTGGCCACCACCAGGATCAGGTCGGCCAGGTAGCCGTTCGAGATGAAGGTCTTGGAGCCGCTGACGCGGTAGCCATCCGGGCCGCGCACGGCCGTGGTACGGATGCCCTTCAGGTCCGAGCCGGCGCCCGGCTCGCTCATGGCGATCGCCGCGATCATCTCGCCGCTGGCCAGCTTCGGCAGATAGGTGCGCTTCTGCTCCTCGGTGCCCTGGTTCAGCAGGTAGTGGGCGACGATGGCATGCACGTGGATGCCGAAGGCGGTGTCGCCGCCGTAGGACAGCTCTTCGAACACCACCGCCATGTGGGCGAAGCTGCCGCCCGATCCGCCGTATTCCTCGGGAATGTCGGCCAGCAGCAGGCCCATCTCGCCCGCCTTGTTCCATAGCGCGCGGTCGACGTGCTGTTGCTCGCGCCAGGCTTGCTGGTGCGGCGTGATCTCGCCTGCCACGAAGCGGCGCACGGCGTCGCGGAAGGCCGCCAGTTCCTCGTTCATCCACGGGGACGTCGTCAAGTCCATGCGTCCCTCCTCAAGCGTTGCGGTACATGGTGACGACGCAGGCGCCGCCCAGCCCCAGGTTGTGCTGCAGCGCGACGCGCGCGCCCGGCACCTGGCGCGCCTCGGCCGTGCCGCGCAGCTGGTGGGTCAGCTCGTAGCACTGGGCCAGGCCGGTGGCGCCGAGCGGATGGCCTTTCGACAGCAGGCCGCCGGAGGGGTTGGTGACCACCCGCCCGCCATAGGTGTTGTCGCCGTCGAGGATGAACTTGTCGGCGCCGCCTTCCGGGCACAGGCCCAGGGCTTCGTAGGTGATCAGTTCGTTGTGGGCGAAGCAGTCGTGCAGCTCGACCACGTCGAGGTCTTCCGGTCCCAGGCCGGACTGTTCATAGACCTTGTGCGCGGCGGCGCGGCTCATGTCGTAGCCGACCAGGCGCATCATGTCGCCGGCATCAAAAGTATCCGGGCGGTCGGTGGTCATCGCCTGGGCGGCGATGTGCACATCGAGGCGCAGGCCGTGCTTGCGCGCGAACGCTTCCGATACCAGCAGCGCAGCGGCGGCGCCGCAGGTCGGCGGGCAGGCCATCAGGCGCGTCATCACGCCCGGCCAGATCGCCGGGGCGTCCAGCACGTCCTGGCTTGTTACTTCCTTGCGGAACAGCGCCAGCGGGTTGTTGACGGCGTGGCGGCTGGCCTTGGCGCGGATGCGGGCGAAGGCCGCCAGCGGCGTGCCGTACTTTTCCATGTGCGCCAGGCCGGCGCCGCCGAAGTAGCGCAGCGCCAGCGGGATCTCGGGCTTGCCGACCAGGCGGTCGGTGACGGCGTCGAAAGCGTCGAAGGGCGTGGGACGGTCGGTGAAGACCGAGCCGAGCGCTCCGGAGCTCATCTGCTCGAAGCCGAGCACCAGCACGCAGTCGGCGGCGCCGCTGGCGATCGCCTGGCGGCCGAGGAACAGCGCGGTCGAGCCGGTCGAGCAGTTGTTGTTGACGTTGACGATCGGGATGCCGGTCATGCCGACCGCGTACAGGGTCTTCTGGCCGCTGGTGGAGTCGCCGTATACATAGCCGGCGTAGGCCTGCTCGACCAGGTCGTAGCTCAACCCGGCGTCATGCAACGCTGCGCGGGCGGCCTGGGCGCCCATCTCGTGGTAAGGGCTGCTCGCGCCCGGTTTGGCGAAGGGGATCATCCCGACGCCGCTGACGTACACCTTGTTCATGCGGTCTCCGTGTTGTCGATTAGGTCGCTCGACCTATTATCGATCGATTATAGGTCAGTCGTACTATTTTTTGAATCGCTCTGCGATAATCGCGTCATGACGCCCACCCTGGACAGCGCCCTGCGCAAGAAAGCCTCCAACACCACCGAAAAAGGCTTCGGACGCGCGCGCGACATCCTGCTCGCTGCGCGCGCGCTGCTGGCCGCCGAAGGCTATGCCGGGCTATCGATGCGGCGCGTGGCCCAGGACACGGGTATGAGCCTGTCGAACGTGCAGCACTACTACGGCAGCAAGGAGCAGCTGCTGGAAGCCCTGCTGCTCACCATCATGGACGAGTTCCAGGCCAAGATGGACCGCATCGCGGTGGCGATGGCCGGCCGGCCCCAGGTCGAGCGCTTCCTCACCACGGTCGACATGTTCCTGGATGAGATCACCGAGCCGGCCATGCACGCGATCTTCTTCGAGATCTGGGCGCTGGCCTCGCGCCACCCCTTCGCCTCCAACCTGATGGGCAAGATGATCGGGCGCGAGCGCCGCGCCGTGTACGGCCTGATCCGCGGCCTGAACCCGGCCATTGGGGACGAGGCAGCGATGGAGCGCGCGGTGCTGATCGTGGCCCAGATCCAGGGCCTGATGCTGTTCCGTCTGGACCGCCATGCGCGTCCCGGACAATACGCGACCGTGCGCGCATCCTTGCACAACGTGCTGCTATCGCTCGCGACCGTGCCGTGATTTGCGCTTAATTACCGCGAAGTCGGCAATAAAAAATCCCAGCGCGCGGCCCCGTCGCGTATACTCGACAGGTTATCAACCTGGCACGAAAGGCCCGCGGATGCACCATGAACTCAGCCTGATCACCACCATCGCCGCCGCACTAGGCTTCGGCCTCCTGTTCGGCATGCTCGCCATCCGCCTGAAACTGCCCGCGCTGGTCGGCTACCTGGCCGCCGGCGTCCTGATCGGCCCGGCCACACCGGGTTTCGTCGCGGACGTGCAGCTGGCGTCCCAACTGGCGGAGATCGGAGTGATGCTGCTGATGTTCGGCGTCGGCCTGCACTTCTCGCTGGGCGACCTGCTCGACGTGAAGAAGATTGCCCTGCCCGGCGCGCTGCTGCAGATCGCGGTGGCGACCCTGATGGGCATGGGGCTGGCCCATTGGTGGGGCTGGAGCCTGGGCGCGGGCCTGGTGTTCGGGCTGGCGCTGTCGGTGGCCAGCACCGTGGTGCTGCTGCGCGCCCTGGAAGCGCGCGGCGTGCTCGATTCGATGAACGGCCGCATCGCGGTCGGCTGGCTGGTGGTCGAGGACCTGGTGATGGTGCTGGTGCTGGTGATGCTGCCGGCACTCAGCGGGCCGCTGGGCGGCCGTGGCGACGCCGGCGCGGAGCTGTGGCCGGCGCTGGGCAAGACCCTGCTGCAGGTGGGTGCTTTCGTCGCTTTCATGCTGATCGTCGGCCGCAAGCTGTTCCCGTGGTTCCTGTGGCGCGTGGCCAAGACCAACTCGCGCGAGCTGTTCACCTTGTCCGTGATCGCGGCGGCGGTCGGCATCGCCTATGCCTCCTCGCACCTGTTCGGGGTGTCGTTCGCGCTGGGCGCTTTCTTCGCCGGCATGGTGCTGCGCGAGTCGGAACTGAGCCACCGCGCGGCCGAAGAGTCGCTGCCGCTGCGCGACGCGTTCTCGGTGCTGTTCTTCGTCTCGGTCGGCATGCTGTTTGATCCGATGGTGCTGGTCGACTACCCGCTGCAGGTGCTGGGCGTGGTCGCGATCATCCTGTTCGGCAAATCGATCGCGGCCTTCGTGCTGGTGATCGCGCTGCGCTATCCGCTCAATACGGCGATCACGGTGTCGGCCTCGCTGGCCCAGATCGGCGAGTTCTCCTTCATCCTGGCGGCGCTGGGCATGCAGCTGGAACTGTTGCCCGCGCTCGGCCAGAACCTGATCCTGGCCGGCGCCATCATCTCGATCGCCGTCAATCCCCTGATGTTCAGCCTGGCCACGCCGCTGGAAAAATGGCTGCGCTCGAAACCCGAGCTGGCGAGGAAGCTCGAGCGCCCGATCGACCCGCTGGCCGAGCTGCCGATGGAAACGGCGCACGAAAAGCTCAGCGGCCAGGTGGTGCTGGTCGGCTTCGGCCGCGTGGGCCGCCGCATCGCCGACGACCTGACGGCCAGTGGCACGCACTTCGTGGTGGCGGAACAGAACCGCGAGATCGTCGAGCAGCTGCGCGGGCGCGGCATTCCCGCGGTGGTCGGCAATGCGGCCGAACCGGCGGTGCTGATCCAGGCCCATATCGCGCACGCGGCGGTGCTGGTGATCGCCACGCCGGATACCTTCCACGTGCGCAAGATGGTCGAGATCGCGCGCATGCTGAACCCTTCGGTCCAGGTCGTGGTGCGCAGCCATAACGAGGGCGAAGCGGCGCTGCTGCGCCAGGAGACCGGCGGCAAGGTCTTTGTCGGCGAGGAAGAACTGGCCGGCAGCATGACGCGCTACGTCTTCGACACCCTGCGCACCCGCGCCATGCACTGACGCCGGAACGCATGGGCCACCCGACCGCGCCGCTGCTTGCCACGCTCCTGCTGGTGGCGCTCCTGGTGGTGTGCCTGCGTGTCCGTTCCCTGGTGACGACAGCATCATTACGGACCGGTCGTACGTGGCGCTCAAGCGCGAGCGCCTAGCGGGGGGATAAAAAACCCCGCCGGCTTGCGCACGGCGGGTCGAAGAACAGCAAGGAAAAAACGGTAAGTTAAGCGGCGACTTCTTCCACGCACAGCTTGAGGTTGGCGTGGCGGCCGTGCAGTTGCGAGTGGATCAGTTCGCTGCGCTCTTCGAGCAGCGCGAACACGGCATCCTTCGACAGCACATACTCTTCCATCAGGGTGTCCTTGAGCGACTCCATCACCAGCTTATAGTCGCGGATCGCGTTCAGGGTGTAGCTGTACAGTTCGTCGGCCTTTTCTTCCACCAGGCGCATCGTGTGCTCGCCGCCCAGGTCTTTCTGCAGCTGGGTGTAATCCAGCTTCGAGCGCGAATACATCGACAGGCGGCTGACCATCAGGTTCAGCATCTTGGTGATCTTTTCGATGTCGTTCTGGCTGCCCACCGAGATGCCGCGTGCACCGTAAAACAGTTCTTCCGCCGCCACGCCGCCGTACAGGCCGATCACGTCGCGCTCCAGCTCTTCCAGGGTACGCAGCGACATGTCCTCGCCCGACTGCAGCACGTAGCCCAGGGCGCCGATCTTCGACACGGCTTCGGTCGAGATCTTCAGCAGGTGCGACTTTTCCTTCACTTCGGCCAGGCTCAGGCCCTGGCGCAGGTACGGGTCGATCTGCATGAAGAAGTGACCCAGTTCATGCAGGGCGATGCGCTCGCGCTGCTTGGTTTTCTCGAGCGTGGTCGCGCGGTCGGTCAGGCCGATGGTGGCGCGCTCGTAGGCACGGAACAGCAGGTTGGTGTTGATGATCGTCTTTTCCTGGATCGACAGCATCGACGCACGCTCGACCACGGTTTCCAGCAGCGCCGGGCTCAGGTTCTGGGTGATTTCCGCGACCTGGTCCAGGTTGGTGTCGTCCCAGTCCACCAGGCCCTCTTTCTTGCGCGACAGGAAGCTGCGCAGCAATTCCCTGCGCTCGCCCTTGTTCGGCAGGCGGAAGTTGATCTTCACCGAGAAGCGGCGCAGCATCGCTTCGTCCATCTCGGTGCTCGCGTCGTCGAAGTTGGAGGCGACCACCCAGATCACGCCCTGGCCCTTGTCGCTCTTCACGCCGTCCAGCAGGCCCAGCAGGGTGTTGGCGGTATCGTCTTCCCACTTCTTTTCGCTGCGGCCGCGCGGCATGAACAGGGTTTGCGCTTCATCCAGGAAGATGATGCACTTGCCCTTGGCGCAGGCCTTCTTGTACAGGGCATTGAGCGCCTTCGAACCGCCGCCGACATAGCCCGATTCCAGGGCCGAGCCCGAGGCCGAGATCAGCGGCATGTTCAGGCGCTTGGCCAGGTAGCCGACCAGCTTGGTCTTGCCGGTGCCGGCCGGGCCGGTCAGCATCACGTTGAACGGCTTGTCGATGTTGTGCGACTGGTATTCGTCGCGGTTGCGGATCATGTCTTCCAGGTGCAGGACTTCCTGCTTGATGTCTTCCATGCCGATCAGGTCGTCCATGCTGCCCTTGAGCTTGTCCGG
>Ga0209023_10000660_pt1 | contig 50644 bp, 56 predicted proteins | sample LakOneMetagenome_FD_187468 | JGI IMG/M metagenome (GOLD analysis project Ga0209023, IMG submission 187468) | Freshwater and sediment microbial communities from Lake Erie, Canada (SPAdes) (version 2) | ecosystem: Environmental > Aquatic > Freshwater > Lentic | place: Lake Erie, Canada... | reverse complement strand
TGATCCTTCGCGTGGTGAGCAGGCTTTTAATGCGCTCGGCCAGAAATATCTTCAAAAAGTCTATGCTTAAGATAATAACGAGGCAAGTTGCAAATAATACGAACCGGTACGATCCCGGCTTATTACCGATGATTGTCACCGCCCCCAGCCAGGTAATAAAAACGCCCGGATTTAGTGTATTCACCAGAAAGCCACTCAACCATATTTTCATGAAATCTCCACCCGAAATTACCAACCTGTCCGTAGATGGTCTTGAAGGCTTTAGCTTCTTTAACAGTCCAACCAAACCTATAGCCATGAGCGCCACGGCTCCTCCAAAGGCTATATGCCGCTCATAAGGCCGTAATAATTCCAGCCATTGCGCGGCTATATTGGCCAGCACCACATATATAATATCACTAATAGAAACGCCCAGCACAAAGGCAAGTCCCGCTTTATAACTATAGCTCAGGCTGTACTTGATCACGGCAAAAAGAGTAGGGCCCACGGAAATTGCCATGAACAAGCCGACTAATATCCCTTTTACTATCGCATCTGTCATAGTTGCATCAATAACGGCAAGTTAATAAGGAAATCCGGCGGGATACTACATATTATTTGCCTTAATACTACACTCATTTAATAACCGTACCACCTTATCAACCTTTTAACGTGCAACTTATTAACCATTTACCCTATTAACCTATATTTGCACCCCGATCTTTAATTTTTAAACTTCAAATATTTATATGCAATTACCTCATCAAACCAATTTTTATAAAGGGAAAGTACGTGACGTATATACAATAGCTGACAAATACATGGTCATGATGGTGAGCGACCGTATCTCTGCATTTGATGTGGTACTTCCTCGCCCTATTCCTTACAAAGGACAGGTACTTAACCAGATAGCGGCCCAATTCCTGGAAGCAACCAAAGATATAGTGCCAAACTGGGTGATCAATGTACCGCTGGCAAATGCTACTATTGGTTACAAATGCGAAACATACCCTGTTGAAATGGTAGTGCGCGGCTGCCTGACGGGCCATGCCTGGCGCACCTACAAAACTGGTGAGCGCAAACTGTGCGGTGTGACTATGCCGGACGGCATGAAGGAAAACGATTTCTTCGAAAAGCCAATACTTACCCCTACTACTAAGGCTCACGAAGGTCATGATGAGGACATCTCCCGTGAAGAGATCATCAGCAGCGGCCTGGTATCTAAAGAAGAATATGAGCAGCTGGAAAAATATACGCTCGCTTTGTTCGAGCGCGGCCGCGAAATGGCTAAATCACGCGGACTGATACTGGTAGATACTAAGTATGAGTTTGGTAAGATCGGTGATACCATCTACCTGATTGATGAGATCCATACGCCTGATTCTTCAAGATACTTCTACATGGAAGGCTACGAAGACCGTCAGAAAAAAGGTGAGCAACAACGCCAGTTGTCCAAAGAGTTTGTTCGCGAATGGTTGATGGATAATGGCTTCCAGGGCAAAGAAGGCCAGCAGATACCGGAGATGACAGACGAAGTGGTGGGCCAGATATCTGAGCGCTACATAGAGCTGTATGAAGTTGTTACCGGCAAGACCTTCCAGAAGCATGATGTGAACCATGCAGAAGACCAGAAAAAGCTGGAAAACGAAATAGAAAAATTGCTTGCTAATAAATAGTCTGCTGTGATCAGGATATTGGTTTACTTAATGTGCCAATATCCTGATCATAATACTTTGAAATCCTTCGTATCTTTGGAATACTAAAAAGAAGGCGATGACTGCAACATCAATCAAGATTGAAAATAAAAAATACAGGATCATTGCAGAAGAAGACTATTTGAGTTTGCTCAATGATCTGAAGGATTTGAAAAAAGTATTGAAGCGCCGCTCTGAAAAAGGAACGGAAGCAAAAGAATTTTTCAAAAATGCTGATAAGAAAATGAAATGATCAGCATGGCTTATACAGTAATCATTAAGAAGACTGCTCAAAAGCAAATATTAGCCCTACCCAAAAATTATTACGAGAAAGTCAGGAAAGTAATACTATCTCTCGAAACAAACCCGCGGCCGGTTGGCTATATCAAGTTAACAGGTTCTGACAATATATTCCGTATCAGAGTAGGCATTTATCGGATAGTCTATTCAATCGAAGATGCACAATTAGTGGTATATATTTTTGATGTTGACCACAGAAAAGATGTGTATAGATAATTAACCTTTACCAAATAAGATAGATCTCAATTATGTCTGCTACAACTTCCCGCGTTATAAGAGCACCTCACGGCAATACACTCACTTGCAAGAACTGGGTAACAGAAGCCGCTTACCGAATGATACAGAACAACCTGGACCCTGAAGTGGCGGAGCGCCCTGAAGACCTGGTTGTATATGGTGGTATAGGCAAAGCAGCCCGCAACTGGGAGAGCTTTGATAAAATACTGGAGTGCCTTAAAAACCTGGAAGAAGATGAAACGCTGATGGTGCAAAGCGGCAAGCCGGTTGGCGTGCTTCGTTCTCATAAAAATGCACCACGTGTGCTTATTGCCAATTCCAATCTCGTGGGCAAGTGGGCCACATGGGAACATTTCCGTGAGTTAGAAGCAAAGGGCCTGATGATGTATGGCCAGATGACGGCCGGCAGCTGGATATATATCGGTTCGCAGGGCATTGTACAAGGCACTTATGAAACTTACCTTTCGCTTGCAGATATAAATTATAATGGTACGCTGAAAGGCACGCTGAATGTTACTGCTGGCCTTGGCGGCATGGGTGGCGCACAGCCACTTGCCATAACTATGAACGAAGGTGTATGCCTTGCTGCAGAAATGGAAGAATGGCGCATCAAAAAAAGAATAGAAACACGCTATCTCGATAAATGGACAAATGATATTGATGAAAGTATAGACTGGGCGCTGGATGCCAAAGCAAAAGGTGAACGTATCTCTATTGGTGTTTGCTGCAATGCAGTAGACTTGCTGCAGCGCTTTATAGATCGCAACATTACTCCCGATACACTAACAGACCAGACATCCGCGCACGATGAACTGATCGGTTACTTCCCCGAAGGGTTGAGTGTTGAAGAAGCAAATGCGTTGCGCGCGAGCAATCCTGAAGAATATTCCAGTCGTTCCCTGGATACCATGGCAAAGCATGTAAGACAAATGCTGGAGCTGCAATCACGTGGCGCGATCACATTTGACTACGGTAACAACTTACGCGGACAGGCGCACGATAAGCGTGGTGTTAAGAACGCTTTCGATTTTCCCGGCTTTGTTCCTGCATACATACGTCCATTGTTCTGCGAAGGCAAAGGGCCTTTCCGCTGGGTAGCTTTAAGCGGCGACCCTGAGGATATCTATACTACAGACAAAGCAATGATGGAGCTGTTCCCGGATAATAAAGGACTCCACCGTTGGTTGCATATGGCTCGCGAGCGCATTGCCTTCCAGGGCTTACCCGCGCGTATTTGCTGGCTGGGTATGGGCGAACGTGAAAAGGCCGGGCTGATGTTCAACGAGCTGGTAAGAACGGGTAAAGTAAAAGCGCCGATTGTCATTGGCCGCGACCACCTTGATACAGGCTCTGTAGCATCTCCTAATCGCGAAACTGAGGCTATGAAAGATGGTAGTGATGCCGTTGCAGACTGGCCTATATTGAATGCGTTGATCAACACTGCTGGCGGTGCCAGCTGGGTTTCGTTCCATCACGGCGGTGGTGTAGGTATGGGTTATTCATTGCACGCCGGTATGGTGATAGTAGCAGATGGTACACAGGATGCGGAAGAACGACTGAAACGCGTACTATTCAACGACCCTGCAATGGGCGTTATACGCCATGCCGATGCCGGATATGACATTGCTATTGAAACAGGTGACAAATTCGGTTTAAACTTATAATATGGCCAGCGCTTTCAGGATCGGACAAGGAATAGATTTTCATCAGTTAGTTGAAGGCCGCGAATTCTGGCTCGGTGGTATATTAATACCACACAGCAAGGGTGCATTGGGTCATTCCGATGCAGATGTGTTGCTGCATGCTATTTGTGATGCGCTCCTTGGAGCACTCAGCCTCGGCGATATAGGTCAGCACTTTCCTGATACTGATATGTCATTCAAAGGCGTAGACAGCAAGATATTGCTTAGCAAATGCTACCAGCTTGTCTGCGAAAAAGGCTACACTCTGGTAAACATAGACAGCACCATATTACTGCAGGCACCAAAGATCATGAAGTATGTGGATGAGATGAAGAAAACCATCGCGCAAATACTTAATGTTTCCCCTGACGATGTATCGATTAAAGCCACCACCACCGAAAAGCTGAGCTTTATTGGCCGCGAAGAAGGTATTGTAGCAACAGCCAATATACTCCTGCAAAAAGCAGAAGCAGCAAAATAGCTTTCAGGTTTTGACTTTTAACTTTTGATTTTAAACTTACAGATGCTGGATATGCGCAATGCATGCCACTGTGTCTATGCCGGTAACTATAGTATCGTTTATAGTCATCATATACAGAGCATTGCCCGTTTTGGGATCATGGCTGAAAGTTCCGCTACCCCATATCTTCTTTCCGCTCACAACCTGGTAAGGGATGGTAATAATGTCTGATACCCTTGCACTTACAAGAAATGAACTTCCAAAGCTATTTAGATTGCTGATCTTTAATGTATAAGCACTATCTATTGTAACTACCGACTGGTGCTTATAAGTGTTAGGTGAACAGAAGTCGTAGCTGCTGTCATAAGTGCCTTTGAGATCGGGTGCATTATCTATCGGAGGTATTATCTTAAATATCAGTTTATGCGTAGCTGTTCCTGTTGATGGGCTGCTCAAGGTAAAGCGCAGTGTATCGACACCCAGCGGTATATCTCCTGTTTTAAACGTAAATACCCCGCCTAGTACTTGTCCAACAGACATCGTAGTTGGCATTACTGTAGCATTGCCGGGCAATCCGGTGATGCTGCACGTCAGCCTGTTATTGGAAATATTGCCATTTGCTACGTCAATGAAAAAGATGAAACTGTAGGTGCTGTTGGCGGTCATCTTGATCACAGAATCATACCGCGCGCTGTATTCAAAATTGAAATTCGGGTCTGGTTCGGTAGGGGTATCATTGTGCTTGCAGCAGCAGAGCAATAACGGCAGTAAATAAATAAAATATTTTATCTTCATGACCACACTTGAAAGCAAACAGGGAAAATGCTATGCTAAGATCGCATTAATTTCAGAAAAACGATCACTTTCTTCCATTAAATCAAATGTCACAGATCCTGGGAGGGCATAACAATAGTGAATTTGAAACAGTCAGTTAATAAACAACGCTTATTCGCGTGAACTATGCGCTCTTCAGAGTAGGGTCTACTGCCTTTGTAGCACGTATCGCAGGATACCATGATGCCAGCAGGCCCACCGCAAGTATGGTTGCAATGATCAGCAACACGTCGAAGGCATGGATTTCCACAGGGTACACATCAAGCAACGAGCTTGCCCCGCTTAATTTTACAAACCCGAAAGTCTTTTGAGCTATGCATACTATGATGCCGGTGATAAGACCGGTCAGGCCGCCCACCATAGACCAAAGTACTCCTTCAAGTAGAAATATTCTCCGTATAGTATTCATCTGCGCCCCCATAGCCTTCAGTATGGCTATATCTTTTTGCTTCTCCAGCACCAGCATAGACAGCGCCCCTACCATATTAAAGGATGCGATAAGCAATACCAGCAATAGAATGGCATACATGGCCCACTTTTCTGCTCCCATCACCATATACAATGTCTTGTTTTGCTCATAGCGTGTCTCCACTTTCCAGCCCGCTCCAAGCATTTCTTTCAGCCTCAACTTGATGCTGCTGATCTCTGAAGGATTTGCACCTAGCTCTATTGACGAATACTTGCCCTTTGCATGCAGCAGCTCCTGGGTCAGTGCCAGTGGGGCCAGTATATACTTACTTTCAAATTCATCCTGCGTTTTAAAAGCGCCTGCCGGGTGAAGTTTCAGAGACTGATAGGCAGATAGCAGATCCGCTTCTGGATTTGTGATCGTCGGATTTGGGTAAAATAATTCTATGTAGCTGAATACATCATTTACATCTGCGCCCAGCTCATTAATGATCCGTAAACCCGCAATAGCGGTATACGGATGCCCTTCGGATACTGAATCAGCGCCCACTTCAATAAGGTCCTTGATGTTATTTACGTTGAAGTAGTTTCTGTCAATGCCTTTCAGCGTGATCACCTTCAGCTGGCCGTGATTATCAGCAAAAACAATGTCTTCGATAACGGTGGTGATATTGCTAACACCCTTCAGTTGCCTGATGGAATTAAGCTTGTCCTGGTCCATACTAAAGAACTTGCCCCTTGCAGCCGATATCTTTAGATCGGGGTAAAAACTGTTGTAGCCCGCCTTTACTCTTGATTCTATGCCGTTAAATACAGAGAATAGTATGATCATTGCCGCGCTGCTTACCGCTATGGCAACCATACTTATACGGGAAAGTATGGGTACAGCATTCCCCGAGCGTCTGCCGCGCAGGTATCTGAATGCAAGTTGCCATACAAGTCCCAATAGGTTAAAATGTTAATCAGTTAAAGTGTAAAATACTTCGCAAATAAAAACTGTTTTAGATCTCTTAGCTTTTTAACCCTTTAACTCTTTACCCATTCAACCCCTTCTGCCGGTCTTCATTGATCTTCTTAAACAAATCCTCCATTTTAAACACATGGTCCAGCGTATCGTCTGAAAAGAATTGCAGGTCCGGCACGCGGCGCAGCTGATTTTTCACTCGTTGTCCCAGCAGTTTCCGCCATTCCCAGCCGCGTTCTTTTATTTTATGCAGCAAAGCCATAGCATCCTTCACCTGGAAAAAGCTAAGGTACACACGTGCTTCCAGCAGGTCTGGGGTGATCATTACTTTTGTAATAGATACCATCCCGCCATCCACTATATTCATCCCTTCCCGCTGAAAGATATCGCTCAGCTCTTCCATGACCAGGTTTCCTACCTGCTTTTGCCTTTTATTCTCTTCCATATTCTTTGTATTGTCGCCAAAGGTAAATCATTTAAAATGTATGCCGTAAATATCGGATTGATGCCCTTAGTAGGATAATCTACATAATAAATAATGTATATATACTCCAAATTAGTATTTATGCATTAAATTCGTGCTTCATTCCTGTTTATGAAAAAAATATTATTAGCGTTCGGCTGCCTCGGTGTGGCAATGTTCCAAAGCTGCACCGGCTGTAAAGAGGTAGGTCCATCTGTGAACCTTACGCCTGAAAGTAAGGGCAATTACGATTCCGTCTACACCCTCACTGGTACAGAAATAGCATCACTTTCTCCTGATCCGCACAATGTATTAGTTGAAGAATTTTCCGGTCAGAAATGTAACAACTGCCCGGCAGCACATACCGTAGTTGACAATAATATCTTAGCTAACCCTGGTCGCGTAAATGCAATTGTCTTATATCCAACAGTTCAACCTCAGGCAATACCGCCGGATGGCGCTATATATGATTTCAGAGATTCAATTTGCGAAGAGATAGGTGATAAAATTTACAACGGTATTTTGGGCTTGCCAAGCGGAGGAATTGACCGCACTCCTGTAGCTGGGGCTATTTCGTTATACAGTAATAGCTGGAGTGATGCTATTACAAAACAAAAAGGACTGATCGATTCAGTCAACATGACGCTGAAAAGTTCGTTTGATACGGCTACCATGACCGCTACAATTGTTGTTAAAGTTACCTATCTGCAATCTGTATCAACAAAGCAAAATCTGACCGTTGTGCTTACGGAAGATGAGATGGTCGACAAGCAGGAATTTCCGGGCGGGGTACATGATGGTTATGTATTCACGGATGTATTTCGTGATATGATCTCTCCACATCCACACGGCGGACCGATTATGGATACAATAGCTACAAAAACAAAAGGCATGACGTTACAGCGTACTTTTTCCTACAAACTAAGAACAAAGACACCTGCGATTGTACCTGCTAATTGCCACGTTGTTGCCTTTGTCAATAGTGTAAATGGAACCGATCAGCGCGTTTGGCAATCAGTTAAAACCAAACTGAAATAATTAGTTATCCTCAAATAATTGTTATTTGCCTTGTCACACAGACAAGGCATTTTTTTAAATAGTTCTGATAATGAAACATATCAAACCGTTGCTTTTTATTGGTTGCACCTTGTTGTTATCTGTAGTGCATACAGGCTGTAAAGACAACGAGGAACAAAAGCAAGCACCGGTAACCGAAACTGCTGCTACACCAAAACCGGTCAATGCGCCTGCTTTTGACGCGGACAGTGCATATATATCAGTAAGCCAGCAAGTGGCATTAGGCCCCCGCACTCCCGGTTCTGTTGCACAGACAAAATGTGCCGCATGGATGAATAGTCAGCTAAAGAAAGTTTGCGATACCGTTTATAAACAGGAAGTACATGTGACCGGTGGCGACGGCAAATCATTGCCATGCATCAATCTTATTGGAGTTATCAACCCTATGGCCACTAAACGCATATTGCTCCTCACGCACTGGGATAGTCGCCCATGGGCCGACCAGGATACAAAAGACAAAGACAAACCCATACTTGCGGCTGATGATGGCGGCAGCGGGGTAGGGGTATTGATCGAAGTTGCCCGCCAACTAAAGGCGCACGGTCTGTCCGCCTCGTTAGGCATCGATATACTATTTACCGACGTGGAAGACTATGGCCGCACCGAATGGGGCGAAGATTCTTATTGCCTGGGTACTCAATACTGGGCACGTCATCCGCACGTGCCGGGCTATAGGGCAGACTTTGGCATATTGTTGGATATGGTGGGAGGCCGTGGCGCTCAGTTTCCTATGGAAGGTATCTCTACAGCATATGCAGGCGATATACAGCAAAAGGTCTGGACAGCAGCAGCTACTGCAGGCTATTCTTCTTTCTTTCCGTTTGTTGCCAGCGCCCAGATCACGGATGACCATGTGCCCGTAAATAAGATAACCGGCATCAAGACCATAGATATTATCAGCCTTACCAACGATCCGCAAAATCCGTTTGCAGCCCATTGGCATACACATGCTGATGTAATGGCTATAATCGACAAAAACACGCTCAAGGCTGTCGGCCAGACATTGCTGCAGACCATATACGAAACCGCCCAACCGAATATTTAAGTTTTTGTTTTACTCTTTTGCAAAAAAGGCATCAACACTTTACAGTATATTTGCCGCATTATAACTGATCTGTTTTGAAGTACCGCAACGCCATAATCTTAGTTTTTCTCGTCATCATTGCCGACCAGGTAATGAAAATATTCGTAAAGACCCATTTCTGTAACGGGGATGACGTGCGCATTATGGGTAGCTGGTTCCGGTTGCATTTTATTGAGAATGAAGGCATGGCTTATGGTATGACGATCAGTAAATCTGTTTTCGGTAAGATCATTCTTTCATCGTTCCGGCTCATCGCAGTTATTTTTGGCTTCTTCCTGCTCAAGAAGCTGGTGGTAAAAGGTTATCGGCGCGGTGCTATCATTTGTGGTGCGCTGATTCTGGCGGGCGCTATGGGCAATCTTGTAGACAGTTTGTTTTACGGGCTCATATTCACAGATAGTCCTTACTCCTGCTTTTCCGGTAATTACGACTCCCTGCACAGCATGTTGCAAAATCATAACCAGGAGGCGGTTGCAAAGTTCACCTCTTTCGGACATGGATATGGTAAATTCCTGCAGGGTAAAGTAGTAGATATGCTGTACTTCCCCATGCTGGAAACAACAGCGCCTAAGTGGGTGCCTTTTATAGGTGGAAAAGAATTCATATTTTTCGAACCGGTATTCAATATTGCCGATGCTGCTATCTCCGTTGGTGTGCTTACCCTGGTCTTTTTCCAGAAGAGGCTCATACATAAGCCCGGCGAAGTCACCGTAACGGAACAGGCTACCGGCAATACGAACACCATTTAACAAGTCAACAAATTAACCTTGTAACCAAAAGTGCAGGACGCAGAAGGAACAATATTGATCAACATATGGCTTGCCGGGCGCAGCTATCCTATCCGTATCAAACCGGAGGAGGAATCGGCTGTACGTAAAGCGGTAAAGTTGGCTGATCAGCGGGTCAATGAAATGCGAACACACTATGCAGGTAAAGACGATCAGGATTTTATGGCTATGACCCTCCTCTCTATGGCCGCTGACAGTGCTATCGAATCGTTTAACAACCCTCTGATGAATGACGAACTCAATAAGCTCTCCCAGAAGATAGACAGAGTACTCAAGGACTAATTTTGCGTCTGCTTTGCTAATCCTCACCTCCTTACGCGAAAAAACAGGCATTTAGATGTACTCCCAATAATAATGCTGATTATTTTTGATGTACTTTACCAATTCATGCGGCCAAAAATCATATTATTTCTTTGTTGCTTATGTGTATGCGCCTCTGCTTTAGCTCAGTCTAAAAAAGCAGCGAAGTTTTACAGTGCGGCACTGCGATACAAAGCCGCTAAGAAACCGGACAAGGCATACAAGAAAATGGCTAAGTCCATCAGCAAATCCCCAAGGTCACCGGAGGCATATAGTGAATTAGGTGAATGGTATTTTGATGCTCATAAGTTCGCACAGGCGGCAGATGTTTTCAAAAACGCGTCAGCGAAATGCCAGAACGGTGCTTTGCGCTTTGCAAAGCCTTACGCCCGTTGTCTCATTTACGCAGGTGCTGCAGATAAAGCACTCTCCGTTATTAATACTTATGCCACTATACGCGATAGCGCAGAATGGAACAAGATGCGCACCCGGGCTATGTTTGTTAAGGAACATGGCGGCAGGCAGGTATGCCCTGTTCCTTTGGCTATGAATGCCCGCATCAACAGCCCTTACCCTGAGTTGTTTCCCTCCATGGCCGTAGATACTTCTACGCTCTATTTTACCCGCCGCGTTTTAGATCAGAACGAAGATTTTTTTGCAGTTTCCAAAGACACCTGCAGCGAATGGTATAATGCACGTAATCTTGGCTATCCCGCTAATACACCCGACCAGGAGTCGGCACAATGCATCTCTGCTGATGGGCACTATCTGTTCATTACCCGTTGTGAGAACAGAAGCGAGGATGGTTTTGCAGAAGGTGGCTGTGATATGTTTATGGCATATCGCGTGGCTAATGATAGTGACTGGAGTATTCCGCGCGCTTTTGGCTTCACCATTAATACTCCCGACTTTGAAGGAATGCCTTCTGTGTCTCCTGATACTCGTGAATTGTATTTCGTTAGTGATCGTAAAGGTGGCTATGGTGGCTACGACATTTACATATCCCGCTTTGAAAACGGCTTATGGCAGCTGCCTTTTAATGCGGGCCCTGCAATCAATACAGCGGGCAACGAAACAGCGCCTCATATCAACCTTGATAACAAAACGCTCTTCTTTACCAGCGACGGCCACACCGGATTTGGTGGTTCTGATATCTTTATGAGCCGTCGCAACACCGATGATACCTGGCAGCCTGCACAAAACATGGGTTATCCTATAAATACAGCTCATGATGAAAGGAGTGAGTGCGTGGCGCTGGATGGCAAAAAGCTATATTTCGCGTCTGACCGGAATGGACCTGCCGGCAACTACGATATCTTTGAAGCCAGTATGCCTTTCGACATGCGCCCTGATCCCGTAAGCTACATAGCGGGCTGTGTATACGATAGCCTAAGCAGGCAAAAACTTCCATCCGCGTCCATTTATGTATGCAATGCAAACCGCGGCGATACACTCTATGAATTTAAAAGTAATCGTGGTGATGCTTCTTTCCTGATTACGCTTCCTATTAACAATACCTACATCATACATTGTGGCTACATGGAGCATATTGCCGTCAGTGATACAGTTGTTTTCGACAAACAGTACACACAAGAGCCGCTCATACACAATATTATGATGTTGCCTTCCAACTGGGAAGAACTGCAGGCTATAGCAGATACGCTCGTCGCCACTTTGCATTTCGAAGCCAATGTTACTGACCTGTCGGAATTGGACAAGGGAATGCTGCGCGAAGCACTGGCGCCTTGGCTGGAACATAAAAATTACACCATTACCGTAAATGCATATACGGACAACTCCGGCAACCCGATGCTTAATGAAGAACTCTCTACCCGCCGGGCAAACATTGTTGCCAAAGAGCTTTTAGATATGGGTATTAACGAAATTGGCATTGTAGCAAAGGGTTGGGGAGAGATCAATACGATAGCATCTAATGATACAGAAGAAGGGCGCCGCACAAACCGTCGCGTGGAGATAAGAATACGGCGATAGAAGCAATATGAAGCCGGATAAATATCCTGTCATGGTGAGCCAGGTCAAAGCACTTACATACTGAAGTTTGCTCTCAAAGCTGACAGAAGAACCTATCCCTGCATCAGGTATCAGGAAACCAGCATCCGGTATCCGGAAAATGCTACCTTTAGTAAATGCAGACAGGCGACCTAAAAGTGAAAATCGTATTAGATAACGGAACCTGGCTATGCAATTGCATCCCGGCAACAGATAAGCGAGGCGCACCTTATTATTTGGTAACTGTAACACCTCCTGAAGGCTATCCGCTTGCCTTAACAGGTACTGCAGCCCCCGTCACCTTTAAGTATATCACAGAAATGATGGAATTCAATTTCGGCAAATGGCCCTTTAAGGAGCAGGAATATCGCGATGAACTTGAAAGCGAATTGTCTGCCGTCATTGTAGCACAAATAACTCAGCAATAATTGTTGGTCGATCCTTCACAAGGACTTCATGCCGAAGAACTGCGGGAGACAGTGAGGGTTTACAGTCGATGCATCTGTCTGTCATAGAAATTTCCTTTCGCCAACACATTTATTTAATTGAATGATTTTATCCTTTCTTAATGAATGGAATAATGGAAGTTCCCTGCAGTAGCGGAGAGGTTCAAACTACCAACAACTGCATATCATAGATTTTTCTTTTGGCAACAATTTTCTTTTGTAAGAACTTTACACAGGAAGACAACGATCTGAAGTAAGTCCCGCGGCATTTTGTGGCACAACTGTAACAGATCCCGGGATTATCCAATTAAGGGTAAACCTATTTTGGGGCGAAGGAAACTACAAATTGTCAACTGCAAAACTGCAGTTTCCCGCAGCAATCCTGCAATTCCCGCAAAATAAAGCGCTGATTATCAATACAATTCGAAAGTCAGCATTTTATTTCCGCAATCTCGCAAATTGGTGGAAGTGTGCCTCACATCCGGAATTGTGTCATGCCTTTGGGTAGGAAGGAATTTCGGAAAAATTACGCGAACTCGCCTGATCTTTCACGACAAATTGCCAGCCGCAGAACGGAAAAAAGCAGAAGCGATTTCGCAACTTGCGGAAGCCGGAAGGTGAGCAACTATTGAGCAATAAGTGAGCAAGTGTTCAGGCTATTTTGCACACATAGGCATTGATTATCAATACAAAAGTGTGCAATTGAAGTGTGCAAAAAAAATGAGCAATATGGGTAGTTTTAAGGACTAAGAAATTAGCAGGAAGTCTACTCGGTGAAAAACCGTGGCGCAATTATTTGCTCAAAATTTCACATTAGGCTCAATTAAGAAATAGAAATACAGCTTTTCGAAGTATGATATAATAAATATAATACTTATCAAAAATGTCCTGCATCAAAAAATCCGCAGCGCCCGATTTATGCATTCTGCTCAAATACACTCAAAAAAATCTATTTTTACGCTATCATATATAATACAGCATGGCTAACCAATTACTGAAAGGAAAGAAAGGTATCATATTCGGCGCACTGGATGAGCGCTCCATAGCATGGAAAACTGCGCTCGCAGCAGTGGCAGAGGGCGCTGAGATAGTGCTCACCAACGCACCAATAGCCCTGCGTATGGGGAAGATAAATGAGCTCGCAAAACAGTGCAATGCACAGGTAATAGCTGCGGATGCCACAAGCATGGCAGATATGGAAAACCTGATGGCCAAAAGCATGGAAATACTAGGCGGAAAGCTCGACTTTATACTGCACTCCATAGGTATGTCGCCAAATGTGCGCAAAAGCATAGGATATACCGATACCAACTACGATAACTTCCTGAAAACCATGGACATATCAGCACTCAGCCTGCACAGGGTCTGCCAGGCGGCTATGAAAGCTGATGCAATGAACGAATGGGGGTCCATAGTTGGTCTTAGCTACATTGCGGCACAGCGTAGCTTCCCTGGTTATAATGATATGGCCGATGCGAAAGCAATGCTGGAGAGCATAGCCCGCAGTTTTGGCTACCACTATGGCTTTGCAAAGAAAGTACGTGTGAACACAATCAGCCAGAGCCCCACTGTTACCACTGCAGGCTCAGGCGTTTCAGGCTTCGATGTATTCTACCATTATGCGGAAAAAATGTCACCGCTGGGCAATGCAAGTGCTGAAGACTGCGCTAACTACTGCTGTATGCTGTTCAGTGACTATACACGCATGGTCACTATGCAGAACCTCTTCCACGATGGCGGGTTCTCCTTCACTGGGGTAAGTCAGGCTTTGATCGAGGATATGCAGAAAGCAAATCAATAACCCCAAACCCCTGAAGGGGCTTCCCATCGTTTACGGGGGAGGGTAACAATATTTTAGTTGCGTTGACGTTATAAGTTCTATTAATTGGGTTCATGATGCTAAAAAGGCGGATAACAAGGCTCTTGGGAAATATAGGGAAGCCCCTTCAGGGGTTTGGGGTTCTATGTTTGTTGTGTGGCAGCGCTGCTGCACAGGTAACTGGCGGCCAGTTTGCCTTCGAATCCCTGCGTATGTCCAATGCTCCGCACGTATCTGCGCTGGGCGGCATCAGTGTTGCCAATCCCGATAACGATATCGCCTTTGCACTGCAAAACCCGGCTATGATGCGTCCCGGATTGCACAACAACCTGCAGCTGGGCTACAATAACTTTTACTCAGATATTAAACAGCTTAACCTCGCCTACGGCTACCATGTACCATCTGTGAATACTTCCTTCTTCATGGGCGTGCAATATATGAACTATGGCAGCATTACGCAGACAGATCCCATAGGCAATACGCTCGGTACATTTCACGCAGTAGATTATGCGCTTACATTCGGTGCCAGCAAGACCTACCTGGAGCATTGGCGTTATGGTGCGGATATAAAGTATGCCGCATCCAACTTCACCAGTTCCAAAGCATCTGCTGCGCTTATAGACGTCGGCATCAATTACTTCGATACCACAACCCTCTGGGACTTTGGCGCAACCGCAAAGAACATGGGCGTAATGCTGAAGAACTACACAGTAAACAATACAGAGCCACTGCCGTTCGACTTGCAGATAGGCGTCAGCAAGCGCTTTAAGCACCTGCCTTTGCGTCTTATCGGTACCGTACACCACTTATATCAGTGGGATATACGTTATAATGACCCCACAAACATAACCGGCACTACCAGCCTCGGCACTAACGATAGTGTAAAGGACAACAAGAGCCACTTTGGCGATAAGCTGTTCCGCCACTTTATATTTGGTGCAGAGCTCACACTAGGCAAGCGAATCATCCTCTCCGCATCTTACAATGACCTTCAGCGCCAGGAGCTGAAGCTATCTACACTGCCTGGCCTTGCAGGCTTTGCATTCGGTGCAGGGCTGGAGCTTACAAAGTTCCAGGTACACTATGCACGCACTTACTACCACATAGCCGGTGCGTACAACGAGATCAGCCTCACACTTGCGCTCAACCGGCTAATAGGTCTCAACAAAACAGGAGAGAAAATGCACTGGAATACGGTGTATGAAGATGCGGAATAGATTGCAGTTGTCTGACTAATTTCATAACGTTGATCGCACAACACCTTTAGGTTTTAACTTTTGACTTTTGACTTTTGACTTACCATGAAGCAAAGAGCTGCGAAAGGCAAAATACTATACCTGCTTTTGCTCATCATAGCCTTCCCATTGCTGCAGCACTCTTTTGCATTTTACGAAAGCGGCAAACTCAATGGCGCAGTCTCCGGCATACCCGATCCTTCATTCACATGGCCAAACTGGTGGGCAGGCACCTACCAGCAACAGAAGAATGCCTACCTTAACGACAGCACCGGCTGCCGCCCCGATCTCGTGCGCCTCAATAACCAGCTCGACTTTTGGCTCTTCAAAAAATTCCATGCACATAGCGTGGTCATAGGCAAGGGTCAGTGTCTCTTCGAGCAGGAGTATGTAGATGAGTACTACGGCACCGACTACACCGGGGAAGCCAAAATGCGGCAGGCCATAATTAAGCTAAAAAAAGTACAGGATACCCTTGAGCACATGGGTAAGACATTCGTCTTCCAGACCGCACCATCAAAAGCATACTACTTTGCAGATGAGCTCCCCCCAAGGCCGCGCCTTGCAAAGCCCGGCGCCCCTACAAACTATGCTACCTTCACGCGCCTTGCAGACTCAATCGGTATTCATCAAATAGACTATAACAGTTGGTTCCTTTCAAAAAAGAAAACCGCCGCCGATCTGCTCATGTGCCGTCTCGGCATTCATTGGACAACCTTTGGATCACTCATCGCCGCCGACACTTTTATAAAATATATAGAGCATGCAAGGCACGTACATCTCCCCATGCTTCATTGGGAAGTTACTAACCATTCGCTCATACCCCGGCAGAACGACAACGATCTAGCCGCCGGACTCAACCTCATATACCCCATGCCGCCTGAGTCGCTCAGCTACCCTGATTATTCATTCAGCAGCGACAGCACCACCACTCGTCCCCGCATCCTCTATATCGGCGATAGCTTCCTCTGGATATGGCTCTATGACAACCTCATGCAAAACCTCAGCACACAATTCGACATCTGGTACTACTTCGTGCAGGCATGGAACCAGAATACAGCTGCCGGAAAGGAAGAAGCCACCTACGTCGACAAGACCGACTGGCACAGCACCCTCATGCACAGCGACTGCATCACCATCCTCTACGTCCCCTCCAGCTTCAATAGCTTCGCAAAACCCAACTCCACCATCGATAAACTTTACGACTATTTTTATCCTGCAGTTAATTAGGAAAATAAAAGTTCGGGCTTAGCTGTAGTTACTGCTATTACTCTTGTTAAGAGTGAAAAAGTTAGAGACTGAATTGCCGCAAAAGAAGTAGTATGACTTGGTGCTGAGTATGAGTGATTTTATTGTTATAATCGGCTTTTGTCGTACTTCTGCCTTCCCGGAACATTAGTGTAAACATTACTAAAGAATATCTTTTTTAGAGTGCTTGCTGCTTGCTACATTCGCAATCCAAGCATAATAACATGACAGAATTTATACCGGGTGTAGCGAGTAAATTGAACTTAAGAAGACAGGACGTAGCAGCAGTACTGGAACTATTGGCTGAGGGGGCTACCATACCGTTCATAGCACGATATCGTAAAGACAAGACAGGTGCGCTGGATGAAGTGCAGATACAGCAGATACAGGATGAGGCAAATTTTCAGAAGGAATTCTCTGAGCGGAAGGCCTTTATAGAAAAGACAATTACGGAGCAGGGGAAAATGACGGAAGAGCTGCAGGCAAAGATCAACAATGCAACAACAATAGCTGCTCTTGAAGATCTTTACTTGCCATACAAGCCTAAACGCAAGACAAAAGCGCAGACCGCACGGGAAAATGGGCTGGAGCCGCTGGCATTGCTTGTGCTGGAACAGGGCAATATAAACCTGCAGACAGCAGCAGCTGCTTATATTAATGAACAGGTGAAAACTGGTGATGATGCGCTGCAGGGAGCAAGAGATATAATAGCAGAAATGGTGAACGAGCATGCCGAGGTGCGCGCCCGTATGCGTAAACTGTTTGAAAGTACTGCAACGGTGCAAAGTACAGTGCTTGCAGATAAGGAACAGGAGGCAATAAAATATAAAGATTACTTTGACTTTTCGGAGCCGATCACTAAAATACCATCGCACAGGCTGCTGGCTATTATGCGTGGCTTTATGGAGGGCATGTTGCGTATGGCAATAGCGCCTGTTGAGGAGGATGCACTAGTTCAAATAGAAGACCTGTTTGTGAAGTCAGGGAACGATGCAGGCTTGCAAGTAAAGAAGGCAGTAAGAGATTCATGGCGCAGGTTACTGCTGCCGGGATTGGAAAGTGAATTCAGGATGGCGTTGAAGACAAAAGCTGATGAAGAGGCCATTAATGTATTTGCGGAGAACCTTAGACAGTTATTGCTCAGTTCGCCGCTAGGCAGTAAGCGAATACTGGCACTGGACCCGGGATACCGCACAGGTTGTAAAGTAGTATGCCTGGATGAAAAAGGTGCGCTGAAAAAAACAGGCCTAATATACATACATGAAAATAACAGGCTTGCAGATGCTGAACATAAGATTCGCTCGCTGGTAAAAGAGTACGATATACAGTCGATAGCTGTAGGTGACGGGACTGCAGGAAGAGAAACAGAACAATTTATTAAGAAGCTGAATCTTGGATTGCCGATATTTCTCGTGAACGAAGATGGAGCGTCTATTTACTCTGCCTCGGAAATTGCACGGGAAGAATTTCCTAATGAAGATATAACTATACGCGGGGCGGTAAGCATTGGACGTCGATTGATGGACCCGCTTGCAGAACTGGTGAAAATAGACCCTAAGAGTATAGGGGTAGGGCAGTACCAGCATGATGTGAACCAGGTACGCCTGAAGGAACGACTGGACCAGACTGTGATAAGCTGTGTGAATACGGTAGGGGTGAACCTTAATACGGCAAGCAAGCACTTGCTTAGTTATGTGAGTGGAATTGGACCTTCTATTGCCGAGAACATTGTTAACTACAGGAATGAAATAGGCAGGTTCACATCGCGCAAGCAACTCATGAAGGTGCCAAGGCTTGGGAATAAGGCGTATGAGCAGTGTGCAGGGTTTCTGCGTATAAAGGAAGGGGACGATCCTTTGGATGCGAGTGCAGTACATCCTGAGGCTTATAAAGTTGTAGCTGATATGGCTGCTGATATAGGTGTTGAAGTGAAGTCGCTGATTGGAAATGATGAACTCATCAAAAAACTGGAACCGAAGAAATACATAACACCGGAAACCGGAGAACATACGCTAAAGGATATTATCAATGAACTGAAGAAGCCAGGGCTGGACCCGAGAAGTGAAGTGCAGCAATTCGAGTTTGCGAATATTTATAGCATAGAAGATGTAAAGGTGGGCATGACGGTGCCGGGGTCTGTAACCAATATAACACGTTTTGGCGCATTTATAGATATAGGCGTAAAGCAGGACGGACTAGTGCATGTATCTGAGATAGCGCATAAATACATTACCGATCCGAACGAAGTGCTGAAACTGAACCAGAAGGTAATGGTTGTTGTGACGGAGGTGGATGTAGCACGTAAACGTATAGCTTTATCTATAAAGCAGGCTGAGCCTGCTCCGGCTAGAAAGGACATAGCATCTGCTCCGCGAAAAGATAACCCCAACAAGGCAAAGGAAAAGCCAAGAGAAAAGGATCTGGGAGCGCTGAGCATGAACGATGCACTAAGCCTGCTTAAGAATAAATTTGGCAAGTAACTGACCAAATGTTATTTGCCATGATTCAGATATAATATGACGGTAAAACAAATGATCATACACAGTGATGCTACTTTATTCATTTGCATTGCGTGCGTGTAATTGGCATTTTTTCGATTTCTTGTAGTTATAGCAAACCAATAGGCGAAATAAGTGACGGCAGGCAGCAGGCACACGAGGAAAATAAGGAAATGACTCAGCGTATAGTAAGTTGTGAAGTAATTATACGAGACTACAGTACTACATAGAAATAAAACAGCCGTAAAAGTGAAAGTTCCGATAATGCCGAGGCGATAGCTGATGGTAAAATCTCCTCGTTGGCTGTCTTCTTCATGCTGGTATATCTGTGTGAGCGGATAAAAGCCGCCAATAAGCAAAGACGAGATGATCATGCACGCTACGTTCTTAGCAGTGAACCATTGCATACTTACGCTTCCTTCTGCGGCCATATGAGCCAGCATAAAAGTGTAACCACCCTGAAAGAACATAACAGAAGCCCATGCGAGATACGCATATTTTTTAAGCCGGATGCCATGCCAGCTATATGCTTTTGAGAAAGCAACATAGCCAGCCATTACAAGCGCGTTTTGCCACGAAGAAAAAGAACAGAACAATAAGCCTGCAATATCAAAAATGATACTTGCATAGTACAGTTTCAGTGTTGCTGGCGGTGGATGCTCAAGCCCTCCTATACTGCCAGTGTCTTTATCCATGTAGCTGTTGTAAACGTTGCTTCCAGGATAGATGAGCAAATGCAAAGCAAAGAAAACAATGAGCGTGTCGTTAATGTGTATATAGGAAGACTGGCTGATGCCGAAGCAAAAAACAGGTAGCAGGAAAAATGAAAAAGGAATCCGCAGATGCAGGATGGTATCGTGATCAAATATCGAGGCAATATTTATCGGTTCTTTCCCCAATCCTTTATTAAGCATACTGCAGGTGTTGCTATAATGAAAATACATAAAAAGCACGCCATGTAATACATGCACATGTCTAAAAAGAAAAAAGCTCCTCTTTTCGGAGGAGCTTAACTTCTGATGAATATCAGTATAACCTTAGATAACTTTTACGTTAACCGCGTTTAGACCTTTTTTACCATTTTGTACTTCGAAGGAAACTTTGTCATTTTCGCGAATCTCATCGATAAGACCTGAAACGTGAACGAAAATATCCTCTCCACCCTGAGATGGTGTAATGAAACCAAATCCTTTAGTTCCATTGAAAAACTTTACTGTACCTTCTTGCATTGTTTTAAATTTTTAATTAGTAATACTATAAAGATATAGAAAACAATCTGTAAAAATGAAATATTTTGCTTCTTAATTTTTATTTTTAGATATAATTACTGCAATTAATGATCAAAAAGCATCCCTTGAAGACTTTTTGGTCATTAATGTCATTTGTGACTAGAGAAAAGACTTATTGCCAGGCGGCGTATTAAAGAACTAGTTTTGGCTGGTGCTCCCGCTCAAATGGGCTCAGATAAGTTTGTTCAGCTCTTTCTCGTCCCATCCAAGAAAGTAAGTGCCATTACCAAAATCCCAAACAGGGCGTTTTATAAGTGACGTATTGGCAATCATTAAAGCAATGGCTTTTGTTTTATTGCTGATCGAGGCCTTTTCGCTGTCGCTTAGTGCACGATAGGTTGTACTCTTAGTATTGACAAGCTTATCTACAGGGAAGTGTTGCAGCAACGTTGTAAGTGTTTGTTTATCTATGCCGGACTCCTTATAATTATGGAATTGGTACTTTATTCCTTTTGCATCCAGCCATTTCATAGCCTTCTGCATTGTATCGCAATTTTTGATTCCGTAAATTTTTATCATAGTGTAGTTTCGGTATTTTTAATTCTGTGGCAATATCCGGCAACTTGTTTCTGAAGCGGATATTGAAGTTCAGCCAATATACGTCGGGACGGTTACGCAGGCAAGCAAAACACGTTGAATTTCAGTTTAGCAAAACTTATGCTTTTACGAGAATAACTTTATCAGTTTTAGCTATCATTACACCAATTGGCTGAATGAACTGATCATAACCTTGCTGCTGCAATAATGTAATCACTTCGTCTTTAGCGGACGGGGAAACAGCAATAAGTAATCCGCCGTTGGTTTGCGGGTCTGGAAGGAGGCTGAAAGCTTCCATTACATTTACATCATTGTCGAACGCTATTTTGGTGCTGTAGGCATTCCAGTTGCGGTAGGTGGCATCCGGAACCATACGCTGGGCGAGGTATTCTTTAGCGCCATCAATTACGGGAATCTGCGAGTAGTATAGCTCAGCAGACAGATCGCTTCCGTCCGCCATTTCTATAAGATGACCGGCAAGGCCGAAGCCGGTTACGTCAGTCATCGCAGTTACTCCCGGAATGTTACCGAGTAATTCACCGACCTTATTTAGTTTGGTCAATTGCGCAATGAATGTATCGTAGTGTTCTTCTTTTAATGCACCTCTTTTCTGTGCTGTAGCTAATGTGCCGACGCCTATAGGTTTGGTAATGAAGAGGAGATCGCCTTCATTAGCTGTGTTATTCTTTTTGAGGTTTGTGGTGGAGCAAATGCCGTTTACGGACAAGCCAAAGATAGGTTCTGTACTATCTATACTATGGCCGCCGGCAAGTGGTATGCCCGCTTCGGTGCAAACGGCACGCGCACCTTGTAATACCTGCTGAGCAACAACCGCAGACAGTTTTTCCACCGGCCAGCCAAGTATGGCAATGGCCATTACGGGTTTGCCGCCCATGGCATATACATCGCTGATAGCATTTGCAGCGGCTATGCGGCCAAAGTCGTATGCGCCATCTACTATTGGCATGAAGAAGTCGGTAGTAGCTATGAGGGCAGTGCCATTGCCGAGATCGTAAGCCGCGGCGTCATCGTTCGTTGCATTGCCGACCAATAGCCGGGCGTCGTGTGGTTGTACAGTATCGGAATGCAGAATTTCCTGCAATACAGCGGGGGCTATCTTGCACCCACAGCCTGCACTGCGGGAGTATTGCGTCAGTTTTACGGGTTGTTCCTGCTTATCCATTTTTTAGTTTTTGGGCTATGAGCGACTTACTGTTAGCGATAGCATCCACGTGGGTGCATGCTATTGTATGTAATTGGTTGTCAATGATCTTTCGGTCATAAAGCGCTATTGCATAATACTTGTCGTAGTAGCGAAGCAATATGCGGAAGCACTCTATAAAATTATCTTCCTGCAGGAAGTTGATGGCGTTTTTAGTATTGAGTCCTCCCAGCCGTTTCTGGATGCGGAGAATGGCTTTCTGCAATTCTTCTTTCGGGAAGACACCATAAATGGCGGTGATGTTGGCCAGCCTCTGTTCAAAAGGGACGTCCATGAAATAAACAGAAGCGTTTTGCATCGTTTTCCAGAAAGCATCAGGCAGGTTGATAAGGCCTATACGGCGACTTTCATCTTCAATCCAGACGGGTGTATTGTGTGGCGAATTTTGGGTGATAGCATACAGGTCATTAGCCAATAGATTTTCAAACATCTCCTGTGATGGCTGCGGCACCTCTCCTAAACCGCCGAAGGATGAGCCTTTGTGACAAGCGATTCCTTCAAGATCTATTGTAGCATGTCCTGATGCATGGAGCTCGTGGAGGATTTGCGTCTTTCCTGCGCCTGTATAGCCGCCAATGATATGTAGGTTGTAGGGCTGCGACAGTTGATGTAATGCCCAGTTTCGGTAGGCCTTATAGCCACCTAACAGCGTATATACCTTAAACCCATACAGGTCGAGTAACCAAGCAACACCGGCGCTACGCATTCCGCCCCGCCAGCAGTGAACGAGCACCGTTTTGGGAATTCGGTCCCGATTGATATCGGGATGGATTCGGTGTACGGCCAGTATTTTTTCGGTTTGTGCTATAATGGCACCCATTTTAGGGCCAAAGTAATCGAGGCCTACTTTTATGGCCGGTTCGCGCCCCTCCTGCTTATATAGTGTACCTACCACTTTTCTTTCATCATCAGAAAACAGGGGAAGACTATGAGCGTGAGGTATGTGGGCATGCGTATACTCGCCGGGACTACGAACATCGAGAACGGGGTGCTCCTTTGCCAGTAACAAAAACTCGTCTATGCCTATCTGCGTTATCACCGGGTGTAAATTAGGATTTTAAATGTTGGTATTGGAAATTTGAAACCCCTCCGCCTCTCCCGATAGTCATCGGGACCTTGTTCCGGGGGACTCCATTTCAATTCTCCCAAATGCTTTTGGTCTTTTTCGACAGTTTAATCACTCCACCGCTCCGACATTTGTTTCACAGCATCCTTTTTGTAAGCCAATCCACATTTACGGATTGCGGAAATAAAATGCTGATTTTCGAATAGTATTGATAATCAACGTTTTATTTTGCGGGAATTGCGGGATTGCTGCGGGTTTTTATAGCGAACCGCAGTTTTTTTGCGGGTAAAATTTGCTTCCTACCAACTTCCGATCTGCTTCCGGTTGCTGCTGTTTACTTCCGATAACTTGCGGCTCATTGTCTGAATCGCAGACCCGCCTATGGCGAGGCAGGTTAAACGGATTTAAAGATATCGCTGATTTTTGTAGCTCACTCCGGGAAGCAAATAAGCATACCCATTTTTCAACATCCAAAGGTCGTAAGGGTAAACGGAACTAACAAGAGGAAATTTTTATGATAGAGCGATTTCTGTAGTGTCATAAAAAATAGTTTGGGCTGTGGGTAAGGGTTTTGGCTGATTTTGGCTTCGTATACGGGAGTGGGTTATCGAGAAAAATATACAATAGAAGTCGAGGTAATGCCTGCCGACAATGCCGGCGGATACGCCAAAGTGTGGAGACCCGCCGGGGACGGAAGTACTTCTTTAAAGTCAATGCTTTACATTTGCACCTTTCAAAATTGCCCCATCTCTATGTATAGGATCATTGTTTTAGGAATTTCATTTTTGTTAATATTTTCGTTCTCTGGTATTGCACAGACCGATACTGTTTACTACGACCGCGACTGGAACCAGACTGACTTTAGTAGTGCTGATATTTGTCGGACGCTGAATGTAAAAGGAGATAAGGTAACTGTAGAAGACCGTTATTTCAGCAAAGGCATAGATACAGAACACTATCACAGACCGGTCAATATAAAGTACCCTCATTATTCTTATGCATCTTATACGCAGAAAGGAATGGTGCTTGAAGCCGGAGAATATGAAGAAAATAAGGAAACCGGTAAATGGATAGATTACTATGCAAACACAACAAGTGTATGGTGCGAAAGCAATTATTCGAAGGGAAAGGAAGTTGGAGAACTACTTAGTTACTATAGAAGCGGAAAGCTTAAAAGGCGCGAAATATATAAGAAGGACGATACGACAGTAACGGGAACGTGCTACGATGAGATGGGAAACGAAATTATGTTTACACCATTTATGACACAGCCAAGGCCTCTTTTTAAGCTGGAGAAGTTATTAGCTCAGAATCTACATTATCCGGAGAATGCAAGAGAACGAAATATTGAAGGAAAGGTAGTTGTGTCATTCGTAGTAAACACGGATGGAACTGTATCAGATGTAAAAGCAATACAACGTATAGGTGGTGGTTGTGATGAAGAAGCTGTGAGAGTAATGTCTCTGATGTCCAAATGGACGCCTGGTACCATTGATGGCCAAATATCTAAGATCCACTTCAGGCAGCCGATTTCATTCAAGTTAGAGTAAAGCTCATGGTGTCTTTATCACTGCTTCCACATCCTCGTCGCCTTCCAGGTTGTCCATCTGCTCTAATATCTGCGGGTAGCGCCAGTGTACACGGCGGCTCATGGGCACTACGGTGAATTTCTTAGGGTTTGGCAGGCAGGCAATGATCATCGCTGCTTCAGCACGGGAAAGGTTTTTGGCCGGTTTATGAAAGTAATGCTGTGAGGCGGCTTCGATGCCAAAAATGCCAGGGCCCATTTCTATCACATTCAGGTATACTTCCATTATGCGGCGCTTGCCCCATATCCATTCTATCAGCTGGGTAAAGTAAAATTCGGGCACTTTACGAACATATCTTCCAACGCCCGTGCCTTGCCATAGAAATACGTTCTTGGCAGCCTGCTGGCTGATGGTGCTGGCAGCCCCACCAGCAATGCGCTTCTTCTTGCGCGGGCCATTCAGGCTTTTGTCTATTGATTTCCAGTCGAAACCGCCATGCTCAGGAAACAGCTGATCTTCACTGGCTATGGCAGCCAGCTTCACATTCCGGGGGATCTCATCCCAGCCTACATAGTCGCGATGCAGTCCGTAGCCGTCTACAATGCCGCCCAGTTGTGTAATTGTAATCGGTGGCTCTACAAACCGGCATATCACAACATATAACAGCGAGGAAACGAACAGAATAAGTATAGCACGAAATGTGTATTTAAGGAATTTGCGGAAGCCTGTGGGTTGTTTCTTAGCCATGAATGGGGTAAAAATAAAAATATTTTTAATCATAGCCGAGCTAAGGAAGGATAAAAGAATAAAATCCACCATCTGCCTTGTTCTTTTCCATTTCTGCTTCATTGCAAAAGTCCTTAAATAGAGTGGCTATTCAAGGATTTTGCGCCTCGCATAAAAGAAAAATAACTGCGTCATATGGCGGACTTTATTCTTTCATCCTTCCTAATATTTTATATCTTAGGGGTAGCAAGGAATGATGATGTAATCCTAACAAAAAAACATATTGCGCCATGAAAGGTAAAAAGAAAGAGCTGGTAAGGCAGCTGAAAGAAATGATACTGAATGGCCATGCCCACGTAACGCTGGAACAAGCGCTGGAAAAAATACCCAAGAAAATAAGGGGTGCTATTCCGGATCATCTTCCCTACAGTATATGGCAAATAGTGGAGCACATACGCATCACACAGTGGGATATACTGGAGTTTAGCCGCAACCCTGACCATGTATCCCCGAAGTGGCCTGAAGAATACTGGCCGGAAAAGAAATCGCCGAAAGATGAGGCTGAGTGGGAGCAGGCGCTGGAGCAGATCATTATGGACCGTAATGATTTTATAGCGCTTCTGGAGGAGGAAGAGGCAGATCTGTATACGCCCTTTGAGCATGGCGACGGGCAGAATTTACTGCGCGAAGCACTGCTGATAGCAGACCATACGAGCTACCATACCGGAGAACTGATCGTGCTGAGAAGGCTGCAAGGGGCATGGAAGAAGTGATTATTTACCGGTAAACTTTTTATTTGAGAAGGTTCCTTACTTTAGTGCCCACAATAAAATATACATGAGCGAACAGTTAGGCGTGGGTTCCCGTGTGGAACACCAGCATTTTGGTAAAGGGGTGATCGTAGATACGGCATCTGAGTTTTACATTATCTGGTTCAAAAGCCAGCAGGGAACAAAAAGCATCAGCAAAGACTACGAAGGCCTAACAACAATTGAAGAGGTAGCGGGCGGAACCGCAAGTGAAGGCATTACTATAGCAGATATAGAACAGGCGCTCAGCAATATACTGGACCAGCGACTGCATGAAATGCAGATGGTGCCAATAGGCCCAAGGTGGAAGCGCGGCAACATGATACTGAAGCCGGGAGACCCTACACTACAAAGCAAGGAAGTGCCGATAGAAACGTTCTTTCACAAAATAGTGATGGTACGTGACCGGCTGCGAGTGATGGAGCAGAAGATAAATGCGCACAAAGTGATGACCGATGATGAAAAGGTAGACCTGCAGCAGTATATAACTGCCATATACGGTTCGCTTACTACGTTCAATGTGCTGTTCAAAGAGACGCATCACCAGTTCAAAGGAGCGGGAGGAAACTCCTAACCCATAAAGGGGGATTTCCTAAACGCTTATAGCGTAAAGGATAGATTTGACAGGTTAAGAAAGGTTAATAAGGTTGTACGTGTGCAGCTTAAATATTTCTTTTGTTACATGAAATTACGTTTGTTATTTATCCTGGCCTTTGGGTCATCTGTGGCTGCATCGGCACAGGATTCTGTTGTATTTCGTAAGATAGCTGATGAGGCTATGCTGCATGGCACGTGCTACGATAACCTAAGGGTGCTGTGCAAAACTGTAGGGCATCGCATCAGCGGCTCTCCGGCCGCAGCTAAGGCTGTGACCTGGGGCGAAAAGGCCATGAAGGAAGCCGGTGCTGACAAAGTATGGCTGCAGCCAGCAGATGTGCCGTACTGGTACAGGGGCAAGGAAAGCCTGTACCTGAAACTGAATGGTAAGTATGAAAAGGTACCTGCTTTGTCGCTGGGCAATAGCCGCGGTACAGGGGGTAAAACACTGGAAGCACCTATCATTATGGTGCATGACCTGGAAGAATACAAAGCATTGCCGGAAAGCGAAGTGAAGGGCAAGATCGTTTATTTTAACTACCGATTCCGCCAAGACTTCATTTTTACATTTGAAGGATATGGGGATGCGGTGAAATACCGTGGGCTGTGTGGTTCGTTGGGTGCGTCAAAAGGGGCTGCGGCGGTAATTATCCGCTCTATGTCTACCGGAGCTGACGATTTTCCACATACCGGTGGTACACGACCATACAGGGATACGTTGAAGACAGTGCCGTCTATGGCGCTGGGCAATAAAACGGCAGACCGACTGGAAAAGGCATGCCTGAAGGGTGGTGTAATGGCGAAGCTGACCTCTGAATGTGATATGAAGCCCGGGCTGGTACGTTCTTACAATGTAATAGGAGAGATACGGGGTTCTGAGACGCCGGAAAAGATCATTACCGTAGGTGGCCATCTTGATTCATGGGATGTGGGTGAAGGTGCGCAGGATGATGGTGCCGGTTGTGTGCAATCTATAGAAGTGATACGTACTTACAAAGCTCTGGGTATAAGGCCTAAGTGCACTATACGTGCGGTGCTCTTTATGAATGAAGAGAACGGCCAGAAGGGTGGGCTGGCATATGAAGATTCAGCTGTCTCTAAACATGAACAACATGTGATAGCTATAGAAACGGATGCCGGTGGTTTTTCTCCACGTGGAATAGGACTGGTGATGAGCCAGGCGCAGAAGGATAAGATACTGGCTTACCGTAACTTATTCCTGCCGTATGGTGTGTACGATTTTACCAAGGAAGAGGGCGGCAGCGATATAGACCCGATGGGTACGAAGCTGCATATACCGCTTGCGGGGCTGATACCTGATTCCCAACGTTACTTTGATATCCATCATACAGATAATGATGTGTTTGAAAATGTAAACCACCGCGAACTGAAGCTGGGAGCGGCTGTGTTGGCACAGTTCATATACGTGGTAAGCCAGCATGGGCTGGATTAGTTATTTGGTTAAAAGGGTAATTGGTTAATGGGTTAAAGGGTTAAACAGTTAATGGCAATTAAATAAGGCAATTGAGAGATGAACGGCAAACGGTGATACATAAACTGCTTAAGCGGCCTTCGGCGGTGGTTGCGTTGTGTGTCATTGGTATTACGTGTCTTGTTTCCATATTCGCCTACTTACTGGCCCCTGATGCCACGCCGTCTGCCAACAGGATGATCATAGAACTGGGGGCAAAGCAGCCGGGGTTCAAAAAGCAGTTGCTGTACATTCCTAAAAGCAGCAAACAAATACATAACAGCCGGCTGTCCGAATGCTTCAATGGCGCACCTTCGGGCTATCTTGCTTACCCAATTAACGGGTACAGTTTTAATGGTGAGCAGCTTATAGTAAGGCACTATATAGATGACGGCATAGAGGATACTATTAGGTATAAGCTCTCTGCATTACTTCCTCCAGAACAAATGAGCGCCCCTGTCGCTAACAGGCAGCAATACCTGGAAAAGCACCAGATCATTACACGGACATTTTACCTGGGGACAGATCGGTACGGGAGGGATATACTTTCGCGCCTGCTTATAGGTTCGCGGGTTACGCTGGCTGTAGGGCTTATTGCTGTGCTGCTGTCGTTGACCATCGGTATCATACTTGGTTCGCTGGCAGGGTACTATGGCGGGGTGGTGGATAATGTGGTGATGTGGGTCATCAATATACTGTATGCCATACCTACGCTGCTGCTGGTGTTTGCCATTACACTGACCATAGGAAAAGGCTTCTGGGAGATATTTATTGCCATAGGGCTGAGTATGTGGGTTGGGGCAGCACGCCTCATCAGGGGGCAGGTGCTGGTGCTGCGTGAGATGGAGTATGTAACAGCTGCAAAAGCCCTCGGGATAGGGGATGTTCGCATTATCTTCCGGCACATACTGCCCAATATAGCAGGCCCGCTGATGGTGATAGCTGCAGGTAATTTTGCGGCAGCCATACTTGTAGAGGCCGGGCTGAGTTTCCTGGGCTTTGGCGTACAACCGCCACACCCCTCCTGGGGGCTGATGATCAAGGAGCATTATAACTTCCTGCTGACCAACAGGCCGCTACTGGCCCTGATACCCGGCGCTGCTATTATGCTGCTGGTGTATGCCTTTAATATATTGGGCAATGCGCTGAGGGATGTGCTGGATGTGAGGGACTAAGCAGATTTGTGCTATTTTGCTCCTCTTGTCATGTCTACCGCCTGTCCTATTCTTGCATGGTAGTCATTGATCTTATACAGGTGCATGGTGTCTTTATAAAAAGAAGGCTTGTATACATTCCGTTCAAAAAGGTTTCGTACTTCTTGGGCGCTTTTTAAATGCCTCAGTGTAGTGTCAGCAACTTTTGCAACAGTCATTGACGTCTTGCTTTGGCTGATTATTCTCACAAAGGAAAAACCCGAGAATGCTGAGTCGTGGTAATGGAAATTCAGAAAGGTTTCATTGCCGATTTTCGATACGGATGCATCCCATTGCTGGTAATAGGGATTTACCCCATTATGATTAAAGTAAGTGACATAATACTTGAATCCCTGTTCTTTTCTGTAATTTCCAATATGCTTTTCGTAAAATGCATTTTCAACAACATCATCACTGCTCACAGCAGCTACGGCATGCGTCATTGAGTCGTGACGGTGATCATTCCAATAGAGCAATAGGGTATTCGCCAAATCTTCCGGATTCTGTATGAAGATGAAGTTGTGTTTGTCAGTATCTTCTACAACGCGCCACGACCCCAGCACGGCAGGATCTGTTTTATTGACAGGCTTGTCGTCAATCGCATATTTAGATACGTTGTTGCATGCGGAAAGGAGTGATATCGTTGCAATTAACATTATAAGCGATTTCATAATAACGACGTATTTAATATAAAAATACTATTTTTTATTGGAGATATTAAGCCAATTAATGTGGTTAACTTATTATTTATTGCATATGTAGTCGGCTGCAATATGCGTAAGCGAACAATAGAATCATCACTTGAAATGATAGTTAAGGGAGTTAAATGGACATTTTACAGACTTATTTCGCATATTATTCAATCAGAATAGCACTTTTAATGAGGGATTTTGCTATCTTCGCACCCCTTCCGGAAAAACGGGGATGCAATACAGGCAATGGTTTGCGGGTACAACAAAAAAGAATTTAAAATTTTTTAAGAAAAAGTTTGTCGTATCAAAACATTCACTACCTTTGCAGTCCCAAATTTTTCGGGGTTTAGAAGATAATCAGTATGTCACAGCGTATCAGAATTAAGCTAAAATCTTACGACCATAACCTGGTCGATAAATCAGCGGATAAGATCGTAAAGACTGTACGCAACACAGGAGCAGTGGTTACAGGCCCTATTCCGTTGCCTACAGAGAAAAAGATATTTACCGTATTGCGCTCGCCGCACGTAAACAAGAAAAGCCGTGAGCAGTTCCAGCTTTGCACGCACAAGCGTCTGTTGGATATCTACACGTCTTCATCCCGTACAGTAGACGCGCTTTCTAAGCTCGACCTGCCTAGCGGTGTGGAAGTGGAAATAAAAGCATGATGAGTGCGCCTCATCCCTTCTGATAGAAGGCAGAGGTGTAATAAAAGTGCCAGTTCTTTAAAAAATTGAAAAAACAGTTGATCCCGGCCCACACAATCAGGACCCGGGCGCTCGGCTAAAACATAATAATATAATGAAAGGTATTATTGGTAAAAAGATCGGTATGACCAGCATATTCGAAGCTAATGGCAAGCAGACAGCTTGTACCATCATCGAAGCTGGACCATGTGTGGTTACCCAAAAGAAGACTGTCGATACTGACGGTTATGAATCTCTCCAAATTGCATTTGGTGAAGCAAAGGCTAAGAATACGCCCAAAGCGCTCATCAATCACTTCGCAAAGTCTTCAACGACTCCTAAGAGCGTAGTAAAAGAACTCAGAAATTGTTCCATTGACAAACAGGTAGGCGAAAGCATCACTTGTGAAATATTTACTGAAGGTGAAAAGGTAAGTGTTATCGGCACCACGAAAGGTAAAGGTTTCCAGGGCGTTGTAAGGCGTCACGGTTTTAGCGGTGTGGGTGAAGCAACCCATGGCCAGCATGACCGTTCACGTGCTCCAGGTTCTATCGGTGGTTCATCATATCCTAGCCGTGTATTCAAAGGAATGCGTATGGCAGGCCACATGGGTACAGACCGCGTTAAGATCAAGGCGCTGCGTGTTGTAAAAGTATTCCCTGAACAGAACTACATATTAATCAGCGGTTCAGTACCAGGACATAACGGATCTATTGTTTTAATTCAGAATTAATTATAGTCATGCAAGTTGACGTTTTAAATAGTAAAGGTGCAAAGACAGGCCGTTCGGTTGAACTTCCGGATGATATCTTCAATGTGGAGCCAAACGATCATTGTATTTACCTCGCGGTAAAACAATATCTCGCGGCAAAACGCCAGGGTACGCACAAGACAAAGACCCGTGCTGAAGTGCATGGCTCTTCTAAGAAATTGCACAAACAAAAAGGAACTGGTGGCTCCCGTAAAGGTAACATCCGTAACCCATTGTATAAGGGTGGTGGTACCATCAATGGTCCATTGCCACACGGCTACGCTTTCAAGCTGAACCGTAAGGTGAAAGATCTTGCTAAAATCTCTGCACTTGTTTACAAGGCACGTGAGAACAAGATCGTGATCATCGAAGACCTGACACTTGATACGCCAAAAACAAAGGACTTCTCCACTATGCTGGAAGTGCTTCGTGGAGACAGCAGGAAGACAATGGTAGTAGTACCTGAGTACAACACCAACGTATACCTGAGCGGCCGTAACCTGAGCAGCAACAAAACAGTTGTACTGAGCGATATGAATACTTACGACCTTACTAATACAGGTGTTGTAATATTCACTGAGTCTGCAGCTAAGATGTTCATAGAAACACCGGCTGAAGAAGAAGCAGCATAATTGAAAGAACAAATAATACTATAACAGCTAACCGTAAAAGGATCAGCTAATAAAAATTAAAACGATGAAACTATCTGAAGTGTTGGTACGGCCGGTGATCACCGAAAAGGTAAATCTCCAGATGGAGCGCCAGGGTCGCTACACATTCGTAGTAGGCAAGCAGGCTAATAAGCTGGAAATAAAGAAGGCCGTAGAAGAATTTTACGGAGTAAAGGTTGCTGAAGTAAATACAAATGTTGTTCCTGCAAAAAGCAAAACACGTTTTACTAAAGCAGGTCTTCTTTCAGGCCGCAAGCCTTCTTATAAAAAGGCAGTAGTTACCCTTGCACAGGGCGAAACAATTGACCTTTTCACTAACTAATAAATTACAAATTCTGTTGGGGTCACAAGATCACACCAGCTAATTGAAATAAAAATGGCATTACGTAAATACAAACCGGTAACAGCCGGAACACGTTGGAGAATAGGTAACGCTTACGCGGAAATTACCACAAACGAGCCTGAAAAGAGCCTTCTGGAACATCAGCATGGTACCGGTGGACGTAACTTCCAGGGCCGTCGTGCGATGCGCTACATAGGTGGTGGCAACAAGACACAATATCGTCTTGTGGATTTCAAACGTAACAAGAGCGATATCCCAGCAACTGTAAAAACCATTGAGTACGATCCTAACCGTACAGCTTTCATCGCATTGCTGCATTATGCAGATGGCGAAAAGCGTTACATCATCGCTCCACAGGGCCTTGAAGTAGGTACAAAGATCATCAGCGGTGCAAGCGTAGCTCCTGAAGTAGGAAATGCATTAGTGCTGAAAAACATGCCTCTTGGTACTGTTGTTCACAATATAGAATTGCAGCCAGGCCGTGGCGGTGCACTTGCTCGTTCTGCAGGTACTTACGCTCAGCTGAATGCGAAAGAAGAAAAGTATTGCGTATTGAAAATGCCTAGCGGTGAGCTTCGTAAAGTACTGAGCACATGTATGGCAACAGTAGGTATCGTATCTAACAGCGACCACGCACTCCAGTCAATGGGTAAAGCAGGCCGTAACCGTTGGAAAGGCATCAAGCCACGTAACCGTGGTGTGGCGATGAACCCGGTAGATCACCCGATGGGTGGTGGTGAAGGTAGGTCATCAGGCGGCCACCCACGTAGCCGTAAGGGTAAGTACGCTAAGGGCGAAAAAACAAGGAGCAGAACAAAACCATCTAACGCACTGATCATTCAGCGTAAGAACGGAAAGAAGCTCTAGTTTAAGACATAAAAGTTAATAACAAACATAAGTCAATAGAAAATGGCTCGTTCAATAAAAAAAGGACCTTACATAGATGCGAATCTGGAAGCTAAGGTGATAGCAATAAGTGAAGGCAAAGCGAAGAAAGGTGTAGTAAAGACCTGGAGCCGCCGCAGCACTATCTCCCCGGATTTCGTAGGTCAGACTTTCGCTGTGCACAATGGCAACAAGTTCATACCGGTATACGTTACCGAGTATATGGTAGGCCACAAGCTGGGTGAATTTTCACCAACCCGCAACTTTAAGGGTCATAGCGGAACCAAGCAGTAAGGTTAATAGGTTAATAGGTTTATAAGTTAAAAAGTTATTGGTGTCCTTATAAAGGCCACCGGTTAAAAATCGAAAATAAATGGAAGCTGTAGCTCGCTTACGAAATGTACCGACCTCCCCCCGCAAGATGCGCCTGTTGGCGGATCTGATACGCGGAATGGAAGTAGAACAAGCGTTGAATACTTTGAAATTCAGCACAAAACATCCTTCAGTGCCGCTGGAAAAGCTGTTGCTGAGCGCTGTAGCGAACTGGAGAGTAAAGAATGAAGGTGTGGATGTGGCTGATGCCAACCTGTATGTTAAAACCATATTCGTTGATGGCGGCCGCGTACTTAAGCGGATGCGTCCGGCTCCACAGGGTCGTGCATACCGTGTGCGCAAGCGCAGTAACCACGTCACATTGTTTGTTGACAGCCGCAATGCAGTAACAGAAAACGCTAACGTAGAAAATTCTAACATTCAAGCTTAATAATAATTGTAATGGGTCAAAAATGTAATCCTATAGGTAACAGGTTGGGCATCATCCGCGGATGGGACTCAATGTGGTATGGAGAAAAAAGGGACTTCGGCCAGAAACTGGTAGAAGATCACAAGATTCGCAATTACCTCAATGCGCGTATCAATAAAGGAGGAATCTCCCGCATAGTTATCGAGCGCACGCTGGGTAAGCTGATCATCACTATCCACACTTCAAAGCCTGGTATCATCATAGGTAAGGGCGGTACTGAAGTTGACCGTATCAAGGAAGAGCTGAAGAAGCTTACGAAGAAGGATGATGTGCAGATCAACATTATGGAGATCCGCCGTCCTGAGCTCGACGCCATGATAATAGGTGAATCAATAGCACGCCAGATAGAAGGCCGTGTAAGTTACAAACGCGCTATCAAGATGGCGATCACTACAGCAATGCGTATGGGTGCTGAAGGTATCAAGATCAAAGCAAGCGGTCGTCTGAACGGTTCTGAAATAGCACGTAGCGAAGAATTCAAACAAGGCCGTACTCCATTACATACTTTCCGTATGGACATTGATTACGCTTCTGTATACTCAATGACCGTTTATGGTAAAATTGGTCTGAAGATATGGGTTTGTAAAGGTGAAGTTTTAGGCAAGCGTGATCTTAACCCTAACTTCTCTGCTAACTCTGACAGCCGCGGCAATGGTCGTCCGGCAGGTTTCCAGGGCGCTGAAGCGCGCGGAGGCGAAAGAGGTGGTGAAAGAGGTGACCGCCGTGGCGGTGGTGGTGAAAGAGGCGGTGAGCGTCGCGGTGGCGGTGCAGCAGGTGGTGGCGATCGTCGCGGTGGCGGACGTACCGGTGGTGGCGCAGCGCGCAAGTAGTTGAATAATATTCCAGGGATACTTTAATAAAAATTTGTAACAATGTTACAACCGAAAAAATCAAAACATCGTAAAGCGCATAAAGGCAGGATCAGAGGTAACGCACAACGCGGAGCTATGATATCTTTTGGTTCATTTGGCCTGAAGGCTATGGAACCAAAGTGGATCACTAACCGCCAGATAGAAGCTGCGCGCCAGGCAATGACCCGCCACATGAAACGTGAAGGTAATGTGTGGATACGTATATTCCCTGACAAGCCGATCACCCGCAAGCCTGCAGAGGTACGTATGGGTAAAGGTAAAGGTAGCCTTGAATTCTGGGCTGCTGTAGTGAAGCCAGGACTGATCATGTTCGAATTGGAAGGCGTTCCGTTGAAGGTGGCACAGGAAGCATTATTACTTGCTTCGCAGAAACTGCCTATCAAAACTAAGTTCGTGGTTCGCCATGACTACGCAGGAGAATAATACAAATAAAAATTGTGAGCGATCACGAGCATAGATAATAATTAAAAAGTAAACGATGGCAAAAGCAACAAAAGCGAAGGTTGATGACTACCGCTCGCTGGACAATGAAGCGCTGAATGAAAAGATCAGTGACGATGAATTGCGCCTGAAGAAAACAAAATTCAGCCATGCGGTGAATCCGATCGAAAACCCGCTATCAATCAAGGCACAGCGCCGCGCGATAGCTCGTTTGAAGACTGAACAGCGCAAAAGAGCATTAGGTTTATAATAAATTTATATGTCAATTATGACGATTGAAAGAAAAAGCAGGAAAACCCGTATAGGGGTTGTAAGCAGCAACAAGATGACAAAAACCATCACTGTTACTGTTGAACGTAAAGTGAAACACCCGATATATGGTAAGTTTCTAAAAAAGTCATCAAGCTTCCATGCACATGATGAGCAGAACAATGCCGGTATAGGTGATGTGGTGCGCATTATGGAAACTCGCCCGCTGAGCAAGACAAAGCGCTGGCGCCTGGTAGAAATTATTGAAAAAGCTAAGTAACCTTAAAGATGATACAACAAGAATCCCGGCTCAATGTAGCCGACAACAGCGGTGCCAAAGAAGTGCTTTGCATACGTGTGCTGGGCAATTCGGGACAAGATTACGCCGGTATTGGAGACAAGATCGTAGTAACTGTTAAGGATGCGCTTCCAGGTGGTGGTGTTAAGAAAGGTACCGTTTCAAAGGCGGTAATCGTTCGCACCAAGAACAAGTTGCGCCGTAAGGATGGCTCTTACATCAGTTTTGATGATAATGCTGTCGTTCTGCTAAACAACTCGGATGACCCACGTGGTACCCGTATATTTGGCCCAGTAGCCCGCGAATTGCGCGATAAAGGATACATGAAAATTGTTTCCCTCGCACCAGAAGTATTGTAAAATTTGTTGTACCTTTGCAGGCCGTTAGAAAACGGAAGCAGAAAAACAACGCTAATTCATAGTAATTGTGAAAAAGAGATTCAAACCAAAGTTCAACATTAAGAAGGGCGACAACGTGGTAATTATTGCCGGCGATGACAAGGACCGCAACCAACCACGTAAAGTGCTATCGGTGAACCCCACCGAGGGCCGTGTGCTAATCGAAGGTGCAAACCTCGTGACCAAACACATGAAGCCTAACGCCCAGAATCCTCAGGGCGGGATAGTTAAGGAAGAGGCATACATCAACATCTCTAACGTGATGTTGTGGGACGCTAAAGCCAAAGCTCCGGGCCGTGTTAAGCGCGACCGTACTGAAACAGGTTTTGTACGAATATTTAAAAAATCAGGGGAGGCAATTAAATAATGGCAACGACGACAACATACGCCCCAAGGTTGCAAAAAACTTACAGGGATCAGGTAGTACCCGCACTGATGAAGAAATTCGGGTATAAATCAGTAATGGAATGTCCACGACTGGTAAAGATATGCCTTAACCAAGGTGTAAAAGGTTCAACTTCTGATAAGAAGATGATCGATGACGCTGTCAATGAAATGACACTCGTTACCGGCCAGAAAGCAATAGCGACCATGTCTAAGAAGGACATATCTAACTTCAAGCTGCGTAAGAACATGCCGATAGGCTGCCGTGTTACGCTGCGTCACGTGAAGATGTTTGAATTCCTGGATCGTTTTATCTCTATATCTCTGCCACGTGTACGTGACTTCAAAGGTATCAGCGAAAAATCATTCGATGGCCGCGGTAACTATACAATGGGTATCACAGAGCAGATCATCTACCCTGAGATCAACATTGACAAATTGCCACGTATCACAGGTATGGATATCACTTTCGTAACAACTGCAAAAACGAACGAAGAAGCGTATGAGCTGTTGAAGGAAATGGGTATGCCATTCACTAACATGGATAAATCAGGAGATAAATAAGCTAATAATTGAGCATTGCCGCCTGGCGACAGGCAGCAGTACAATCTAAAATATACTATGGCAAAAGAATCAGTAAAAGCCCGCCAGCGCAAACGCGAACATTTGGTGGCGCAGTATGCAGACAGACGTGCAGCTCTTAAAGCGGCCGGTGATCGTGCAGGTCTTGATAAGCTTCCACGTAACTCTTCACCAGTAAGGTTGAGGAACCGTTGCCAGCTTACAGGTCGTCCAAGAGGATACATGCGTCACTTCGGTATCTGCCGCCTTATATTCCGCGATATGGCACTGGATGGCAAAATACCAGGTGTTCGTAAAGCAAGCTGGTAAATACTTCCCCTCGCGGGAAGATGACGTTTCAAAGTCGGAAGTGAAATACTTCTGATACTCGTAACAAATTTTTCATTTACAAAACCTTTTAAAAGAAAATGGTAACAGATCCAATAGCAGACTTCCTGACCCGTATCCGTAACGCCCAGATGGCACGCCATCGTATTGTTGAGATCCCGGCATCAAATGTTAAGAAGCGTATCACTGAGATCCTGTATGAAAAAGGATATATCCTGAAGTACAAGTTCGAAGACGACAGCAAACAAGGTCTTATCAAAATAGCATTGAAGTATGATGCTACTACTAAAGATCCTGCTATCCGTTCATTAGAGCGCGTAAGCCGTCCAGGTCTTCGCCAGTATGCAAAACCAGAAGAAATTCGTCGTGTGCAAAATGGCTTAGGTATCGCTATCGTGTCTACTTCTAAAGGTCTGATGACTGATAAAGAAGCACGCACACAGAATGTAGGCGGTGAAGTAATGTGTAATATTTACTAAGATAGTTAATAGAAAGAGGCTGATAATATTAAGTTCTCTATACGGTAACTGAACACGGTCTTTTGATTTTTTAATTTTTATTCAATTTTTTTATGTCACGTATAGGTAAGAAACCAATAGTAATTGCAAAGGGTGTAACGGCAACAGTTTCCGCTACAAACGAGTTAGTAGTAAAAGGCCCCAAAGGCGAATTAAGGCAGGATATAGATCGCGATATCAAGATCAATATAGAAGGAGATACGATCACTGTTGAACGTCCTACTGACCAGATCCGTCACCGTGCATTGCATGGTTTGTATCGTTCACTTGTTGCCAACATGGTTGTTGGCGTTACAGAGGGTTTCAAAAGAGAGTTGGAGCTTGTAGGTGTGGGTTATCGTGCAGCCGTTACCGGCCAGCAGATCGACCTCGCTTTAGGTTTTTCTCACAATATCATATTCGAATTACCAAAAGAAATAAAAGCTTCTGCAACTGCTGAAAAAGGACAGAATCCAAGGATCATCCTGGAATCTAACGATAAGCAATTGCTTGGCCAGATAGCTGCGAAATTACGCAGCCTGCGTAAACCGGAACCATACAAGGGTAAAGGTGTTCGCTACTCTGATGAGATCGTTCGTCGTAAAGCAGGTAAGTCGGCTGGTAAATAATCGCTGACCAGGTAAAGAAGCAAAAAAATAAATAACACTCCGGTAGCCATCGCATTAGTGGTGAGCCCGTAAAAAACAGATAATATGTCACAAGATCACAAAGTAATACGCCGTCAGAAATTGCGTTGGCGCATACGCACTAAACTTCATGGTACTGCGCAGAAACCAAGGCTTTCTGTATTCCGCAGCAACACTGATATTTATGTGCAGTTAGTTGACGACAATAACGGTACTACACTGGCAGCAGCAAGTTCACGTGAAAAGGATATCGCAGCAGCAGGTGGAACTAAGGTTGAAAAATCTGCTAACGTAGGTAAGGCTATCGCTCAGAAGGCAAAGGCTTTAGGTATCGAAGCGTGCGTTTTTGACCGTGGTGGTTACCTGTACCATGGCCGTGTAAAGTCAGTAGCTGACGGAGCACGTGAAGGTGGATTGAAATTCTAATTAATTAGCTGATTAGCTGATAAGCTAATTAGCGGGTAATAACAATAAATGTGGTCATGAGCTTATCAGCTAGTCATCACATCTGCTAATAAAAAAAGAAAATGGCAAAGGCAACAATAAATCGCATAAAAGGCGGAGACCTGGAATTGCATGAAAAAGTAGTGTCTATCAACCGTGTGGTTAAAACCACAAAAGGCGGCCGTGCATTCAGCTTTTCTGCTCTTGTAGTAGTAGGTAATGGTAATGGTGTTGTAGGTCACGGGCTTGGTAAAGCAAAAGAAGTACAGGAAGCAATTACAAAGGGTATTGATGATGCTAAGAAAAACCTCATCAAGGTTCCTGTAATGCATGGCACAATTCCTCACGAACAGTTAGCTAAAGAAGGCGCTGCAAAAGTGATGATCCGTCCGGCAGCACATGGTACCGGTGTAATAGCAGGAGGCAGCATGCGTGCTGTGTTGGAAGCTGCGGGTATCACTGACGTTCTTTCTAAGTCATTAGGTTCTGCTAACCCGCACAACGTGGTTAAGGCTACGTTCACTGCATTAGCTATGCTGCGCGAACCAATACAGGTTGCTAAAACGCGTAACATCAGCCTGAAGAAAGTTTTCAACGGCTAATAACTCATCCCCGGAAGGGTTTGACTGAATTTTGAATTTTTACTTTTGAATTTTAATATAATGTCTAAGATAAAAATAACACAGGTAAAAAGCGGTATTGACCGTATGGACCGCCAGAAGCGTACGCTGAAAGCATTGGGCCTGCGCAGGATGCTTCATACTGTAGAAGTAGAGGCGACTGCCCAGATACTAGGTATGGTAAAGGCAGTACACCACCTGGTAAAAGCTGAAGCGGAAGTTGGCGGCAAATACCAGATGCTGACTCCTGTTCAATTGCAAAAGGAGCTTGACCAAGCTAAGAAGTAAAGTATTTTTTTTAACTGATTTGCGAGCGGTTATACATTCCGCGCAAGTTCAAAAATTGTAACACATGCAACTGCACAATCTGAAACCTGCAGAAGGTTCAACAAAGAAAGGAAAACGTATTGGTCGTGGTGAAGGTAGCGGCCATGGTGGCACAGCAACCAAGGGTAACAAAGGCCAACAGGCACGTACCGGATACCAGTCGAAAAGAGGCCATGAAGGCGGCCAGATGCCAATTCAGCGTCGTATGCCAAAACGTGGATTTATCAATCACTTCCGCGTAGAATACAAAGTGTTTAACCTTGGCCAGATCGACTTCCTGGTTGAAAAATATAACTTACCGGAATTTACACCGGACATTCTCTACATCAATGGCCTGATCAACCGTACTGACCTTGTGAAAATACTTGGTAACGGTGAGATCAAAGCGAAAATAGCATTCAAAGTGAACGCTGCAAGCGCAAAAGCCAAAGAAGCGATAGCGGCTGCCGGAGCTACTCTGGAAATTCTTTAGAATAAAAGACGCATTTTTGGAAAAATGCGTCTTTATTCGTTTATTCGCATTTCATATTTATATCAACATCAGTTCCTGTGAAGAAATTTATTGATAAACTTAAAAATATCTGGAGTATAGATGAGTTGCGTAAGCGTATCACTTACACCATACTGTTAGTATTGGTGTATCGTGTAGGCTGTTATGTGGCCCTTCCGGGTATCAACCCTTCGAAGCTTAGTGATTCTAACGGTCCTGGTGGTATCCTTGGTATCCTTAACATGTTTGCAGGGGGTGCGTTCAGCCGTGCATCTATTTTTGCATTAGGAGTTATGCCTTACATCTCTGCATCTATCTTCATGCAGCTTGCCGGTATTGTTATACCGCAGGTAGCTAAAATGCAGAAGGAAGACAGCGGCCGTCGTAAGATAACTACATACACACGTTACCTTACAGTTATCGTAACTGCCTTCCAGGCAAGTGCTTATGTTGCTTACCTGCGTTCTCCTCAGTATCTTCCTGCATTGGCTCCTGACTTCAGCCCATTCATGTTCTGGTTGTCAACGATCGTTGTGCTTACTGCAGGTACTTTGTTTGTAATGTGGATGGGTGAAAAGATCACTGACAGAGGTATTGGTAATGGTACATCACTGATCATCATGGTTGGGATCCTTGCACGTTTCCCGCACAGCATTGTACAGGAGTTCAGCGCTAAGAACATTGGCGGTGGCGGTGGCTTACTGATATTCCTGATAGAGCTTGCAATATTTATCGCAGTTGTTATCGGTCTTATTCTGCTTACACAGGGTGTTCGTAAGATACCATTGAACTATGCGCGCCGTATTATTGGCAGCACTAACGCAGCTAAGGAAGTAAGCGGATCACGGGATTTCATACCATTGAAAGTGAACTCTGCAGGTGTTATGCCGATCATCTTCGCACAGGCTATGATGTTCATACCTACGATATTCACCGGCTTCGCTACTAATGAAAAAGCTGCTGGTTTTGTGCACGCATTATCTGATAACCGTTCTTTGTGGTACAACCTTGTTTATGCGATCCTTGTTATTGCGTTCACATACTTCTATACCGCATTGATCTTCAACCCTACTGAAATGGCTGATAACCTGAAGCGTAACAACAGCTTCATACCAGGTGTAAAACCAGGAGAGCCAACAGCAGACTATATTGCTACCATCATGGATCGTATCACATTGCCAGGGGCAGTATTCCTTGCGATCGCAGGTATCTTACCAGGTCTTGCTACACTGCTTGGTGTTACGAGTGGTTTTGCATCTTTCTTCGGTGGTACTTCGATGCTGATCGGTGTTGGTGTTATATTGGATACATTACAGCAGGTAGAGAGCTACTTATTGATGAATCACTACGATGGATTGATGAAGACAGGCCGTATAACTGGCCGTACTGCACCAACCGCAGCAGGAAGAAGCATATCTGCATAAGCTGAATTTTCGGCCTGCGGAAGTTTTATAAACAATACTTATTTAAGCAGGAAATGTTCGCATTTCCTGCTATTTTTTTTGAAGATGATTTTTGGATCAATGATACAGATAAAGAGTAAAGAAGAGATTGAGATCATGCGTAAAAGCGCATTGATGGTGTCTGCAACCCTAACCGAAGTAGCAAAAATGCTGAAGCCGGGTATTACCACTTTGTCATTAGACAAGATGGCTGAAACCTTCATTCGTGATAATGGCGGCGTACCTTCTTTTTTGAACTATAACGGGTTCCCTTACTCTTTATGCATATCAGTGAACGATGTAGTAGTGCATGGTTTTCCAAGCACTTATGAGCTGAAAGACGGTGATATCATATCTGTAGACTGTGGTGTGTACATGAACAAATTCCACGGCGATTCGGCATATACTTTTGCCATAGGCGATGTAAAGCCCGAGGTGCTGAAGCTGCTGCGTGTTACAAAGGAATCTGTATTCAAGGGTGTGGCACAGGCGTGCGAGAACAATAGGGTAGGCGATATTTCATTTGCAATAGAACAGTATACGGCTCGTGAACATAACTATGGAGTAGTGCGGGAACTGGTAGGGCATGGAGTTGGCAGAAAGCTGCATGAAGATCCCCAGGTGCCTAATTATGGTAAGCGTGGTGATGGCAAAAAACTGAAGGAAGGAATGGTACTGGCCATAGAACCTATGATCAACCTGGGTACAAGGGAAGTATATACAGAACAGGACGGGTGGACCGTAAGGACCAAGGATAATAAGCCATCGGCGCATTTTGAGCATACTACACAGGTGCGTAAAGGAAGGGGAGAGCCATTATCTAGCTTTGTACCAATAGAGGCTGCAGAAAGGGCTAATACAGAGCTTAATAGCAGCCACTATGGCGAACCGGAGCCTGCCGCCGCGGTTACAAACTAGTTCAGACAGCTATTGCAGTCGCTCCCGCATTGTCCAGTATTTTCATCAATACCAGCTCAGGTGCAGATAAACCGGTGTTATCAGTACATTCTGCTTTATCTGCTGTCTTAAGATATTTTTCAAGAGACTGATCTTCATAAAGCGCTATTACACGCGGGTGAACATAGTATTTCTTACATACTGTGCGTGTATTACCCAGTTGTTTAGCGACGCTATCAAGAACTGTTACAATGTTCTTTTTTGTCGCTGTAACAGTCTCGGGCGCGTCTAGTTCCTTAAAAGCTGCAATGGCATGTAAAGTACCCGCCCAAGTGCGAAAATCTTTTGCAGTAAATTGTCCGCCGCTTATCGCCTTTATATAATTGTTCACCATTCCCGAATCAACCGGGTGACGCTGGCCACTATCGTCGTAGTACCGGAATAGCTCTTTACCGGGAATATCCCTGCATTGCTTCACAATATTTGCAAGGCGCCTGCTTTTAAGGTCTATATCATGTGCTATTCCTTTTTTGCCAATGAACGTGAACTTAGCAGTAGCGCCATTTATACTAACGTGCCTGTCCTTCAGCGTTGTAAGCCCGAATGAGCCATATAACTTTTCATACTGGCTGTTGCCCACTCTTATACAGGTGCATTGCATCACTGATACTATTGTTGCCAATACCTTCTCCTGCGGTAATCCCTGTTTATTCAGGTCTTTTTGCAGTTGTGTGCGTATTGCAGGAAGTACTTTTCCGAATTCATACAAATGGTGAAACTTGGTCTGGTTGCGCAGCACATTCCAAAGTGGGTGGTACTTATACTGCTTCCTGTTTTTTGCATCGGTGCCAGTAGCCTGCAAATGACCGTTTTCGTGTAAGCATATCCACACATTTTTCCAGGCTGGCGGCAGCACAAGGCTTTTTATTCGCGAAAGTGTCTTTTCATCTCTTACGGGCAGTTTATGCAGCAGGTAATCAAAACCAGCGTTTTTATTTACCCGCGTAATGCCTTCCTGCGCATCAGTAACATACACGAGATTTATGGCCTCTGCACTTTTAAGGGGATCGTTGAATATAGAAGTGAGTTTTTTCTTTGTTATCTTGACGGCTGTGGGTGGTTCCATGTGGACTTTATTGTTTATACTTATGGTGGCATAAAATTTCATGCCCTAAATAAAAAACAATCTGACCTGATGAAAATAGCAAATGTTATAGGCGCTACCGGATTGGTAGGCAGCAATCTTGTGCAACAGTTGCTGAAAGATACCCGCTTTGAAAAAGTAAATGTTTTTGTAAGGCACAGCACAGGAATCAAAAACAATAAGCTACAGGAACACATTGTGAACTTTGACGAGCCCGATAAGTGGAAGAAACTGTTAGCCGGAGATGTGCTGTATTCTGCCATGGGCACTACATTGAAAGAGGCCGGCAGCAAGGACGCGCAATATAAGATAGACTATACCTATCAATACCAAGCTGCAAAAGCCGCAGCAGCAAATGGTGTGAAGGAATATGTACTCGTATCTGCTGCAGGTTCAAGCCCTGATGCCAAAATATTCTATTCAAAGATGAAGGGGGAGCTGGAACAAGCGGTGCAAAAGTTGCCGTTTGAAGCTATACATATCATGAGGCCAGGCATGCTAACCGGAGAAAGAGCAAGAGTAAGGACAGGAGAAAAAATAGGTGTAGGCGTAATGAATATTATATCCATGATTCCCGGTCTGAGACAACTAAAACCAATACAGGGTGGTGAAGTAGCGAAGGCGATGATCAATGCCACGTTTTGCCATACATCGGGAATACATATTTATTCTATGGGCGAAATGCATCAACTAGCGAGTAGGTAGAAATACTCAATTTTGAAAGCTGTGAGTATTTATGGGAAATGTTACTAGCATTTTTCGTTTAAAAGAGACGTGGTTTGTAAGCTACTTTAAATCAGTTGTTTACATTTGAAAATATTAATCATGAGCAAGTTGTAGGTATGATTTTCGTATTATTTTGCGGAGGGCAGAATGTTAAGCAACAATAGTGTGACTGAAGGTTGTTGAAAAAAGGTTAACTTTAAGATAATAACACAACACCCTTTCAATAGTAGCATGTTCACTTTTAACAACATGAAGTTATGGGAAACGTTTATTTTTATTTTATATTCTCCTGTCTGGGTATGGCGTCGTTTATTCAAGTTATAGCACATAGGAAATCTGCTGCTATAGTTCGAAATCACGGTATGCCATAGCATTATTACTAATAGATTATGTTTTGAATTTTATTCAATGTTTAAGTTGCTTAACGCTATAATATTGTAATACTCCACGTCATTTTACCCGCACACCCCTTTCAGAAATACTATCCGGATTTATATAATTAATATTAGGTTCTAACTACAAGTTTTATGCAAAAAAAATACTCCTTCCTATTATTTTGTTGCTTCCTTATAGCATCAATTTCAGGTCGCGCACAGACAGCTGCGAGCTACTCGTTTTCGCAGACAACCGGCACTTATAGTAATATATCAGGCGCAACGAATATTTTCACGGGTGTCTGGGATGATAATGTATCCAACGGTTTATCCATCGGTTTCAACTTTGTGTACTGTGGTAACACTTACTCAACGTTTAATATCAATGCAAATGGCTGGATAAATTTCGGTGCAAGTACTACCAGTTCATACACCCCAATAAGCGCCAAGACTTATGCCATAGCGGCTTTCGGTTGCGACCTTTACTATAATTCCTCATTGTCGGGTACGGTTACCTACGTAGTAACCGGGTCTTCGCCAAACAGGGTGTGTACTATTCAATGGTTGAACTGCTGCCATTACAGTACTGCTACAACCGGGCCATTGAATTTTCAGATAAAGCTGTATGAGACTACCAACGTTATAGATATAATGTATGGCTCATGGACGCCTACAACGGGGTCTTATAGCAATGCCCATGTAGGAATAAACGGTGCAGCTACCTCTGATTATAATAACCGGACAACAACAAGCAACTGGGCCGCTACAACTGCAGGTACAGCAAATACAAGTACCTGTTCGCAAAACACAACCGTATTGCCGGCCAACGGACAGATATTTCGCTGGACACCACCATGCAGCTCTGTTGCTGCAATTACCGGTCCATCAGTTGTTTGTCCCGGCGCAAATATTACCCTCTCTGATGCTACAAGCAGTGGCACATGGAGCAGTATCAACTCATCGATTGCTACCGTAAACAGCTCCGGCGTAGTTACCGGTGTAGCCACCGGTAATGCAACAATATCCTATACTACTGCAACCTGCGGGGTTGCGAAGGTAATAGCCGTTAGTCCGCAGCCTGTAGTTACTGCAACCGCTACACCGAGTGTGGTGTGCTCCGGTGGGTCATCTACGCTTAATGGCTCTGCGACTAATCCCGGTGCTTCTTATCTTCTTTCCAGTATCACTTATTCGCCTGTTACTTTCACCCCTACCGGCACATATAATAGCACAACAACGCCTACCAGCGGATCGAATGATGACGGGAATTATGCAACTACTATTCCTTTTAGTTTTACCTTTTACGGTACAGCATATACTTCGTGTTTTATTGGAACGAACGGTTACGTTTGTTTCGGTTCGGGTATGACCAGCACATCAATAAGCAGTATTCCGAATGTCAGTTTCCCGGCTAGTATATCGCTGTTTGGCAGAGATCTGGATATGAGGAGCTCCGGTAGTATCACTTATGGTGTAACCGGCACAACCCCTAACCGAATATTTGTGATCAGTTATAACGCAGTACCGGATTATAGTAGTGGTGGTCCTGAAACAGGGCAAATACTCATTTATGAAACATCTAACATTATAGAATTTCATGTAGCTACAGCTCAATCTACGACGCATACGTTAGGAGTACAATCTGCTTCGGGTGCATCATCGCTCGCGGTTACAGGTCAGAATCTCAGCTCAACACCGATATCAAATACGGCTTGGAGAATAGGATTCCCGACACCTTCTTTCGCATGGGTAGCAGACCCGACGCTAAGCTCTACCACAATAGCTAATCCTACGGCAGGGCCATTGTCTGCTACTAAAACTTATACTGCAATAGCTACGGCAAGTAACGGCTGTACGGGTACAGGTACCATTACCGTTACTATAGCCCCGGCACCTACGGCGCTCACCGGTACATTTGTGGTTTGCCAGGCGGGCACTACTACGCTTTCGTCTTCGGCAGGTGGTACCTGGGCTAGTAGCAACACAGGTATTGTTACTGTTACCTCAGGTTCTTCATCTACAGGCATTGTGTCAGGTGTTAACCCTGGTACTGCTACTATAACTTATTCATTTGGTTCGGCTTGTTATGTTACTAAAACAGTAACAGTTATACCAACAACACCCGTTACAGGCCCAACGGCAGTATGCCCGGGACTCACAATTACCTTGTCTGATGCCACGACTGCGGGTACATGGTCCTCTTCAGATAATTCAATGGCTACTGTTGATCCGGTCACTGGTGTAGTTACCGGAGTAGCTGCAGGCAACCCTAGCATTATATATACACACCCTAATGGCTGTCAACGCAGCCTGAATATTACAGTAAATCCATTGCCTGCGGCAATCACGGGCCCGACAGAAGTGTGCAAGGGGCTGGATATTACATTGACTGAAACTTCAACAGGTGGCGCATGGTCCAGTAGCTCAACTTCTATAGCAACAGTTGTTGCGCTTACGTCCACAACATCTGATCTGTATGGTGTTTCGGCAGGGTCGGTAATTGTTACGTATACTTTGCCTACGACCTGTATCATGACGAAGGCTATTACCGTCAATCCATTACCTGCACCAATTGGTGTTCCTGCAGCAGGAAGTTGTCTTACAAATGCGGACAACCCTCCATTGATATTAACGGACGCTTCTACACTGGGTACGTGGACCAGCGGCACTCCCGGGGTCGCAACCATAAATTCATCCACAGGTGCATTAACGGGCCTTACCGTCGGCACTACAATTATTACTTATACATTACCTACTACATGCATAATGACTTCGGCAGTAACGATTAATCCAATACCTGCTGCAATAACCGGTACTCCTGTCGTATGTCAGAACGCAGTCACTTACCTCAATGACGCTGATTTCGGCGGTACCTGGAGCAGCGGCAATTTGGCTATGGCAACGGTGACCCCAACCACAGGTATAGTTACCGGTACAGGTGCGGGTAATCCAATAGTAACATATACATCTTTTGCGGGCTGTAAAGTTACAGCCACGCTTACAGTAAATCCGGCTCCGGCAACGATAGCGGGAAGTTCACAAGTATGCGAAGGCAGCACGGTCACCATGTCGGATGCTACACCGGGTGGCACCTGGGCCAGCACAAGTGTCGGAAATGCTACCGTTACTTCCGGCGGCGTTGTAACAGGTTTGTCAGCCGGCAACGCCAGTATTATTTATACATTATCTGCAACTGGTTGCTTTGGTATAAAGGCAATTACGGTAAACCCTGTACCTGCTGCTATAACACCGGTGACCGCAGCTACTTGTTATGGTACTACGCTGACACTTAATAATTCGTCACCGGGCGGCAACTGGTCTACAACAGCTACAGTAGCATCTGTTTCGGGCGGCGGAGTACTTACTCCAACTTTTTCGACTACAACACCGCAGACTGCCGTTGTTAGTTACACTTATCCGGGTACAGGTTGTAGCGCTGTTCGAACAGTAACTATCAATCCGGTACCCGTGGTATATAATCTGACTGCGTCAAAGACTTCTTATTGCGCAGGTGACATGGCAGGTGTTACACTGAGTTTGAATAATTCCACATCAGGTATTTCTTACGAATTATACAATGGAAGTACTTTAATGGGGGTGACTACAGGCTCGGGCTCATCTCTTACTTTTACTAATCAAACAGCGGCTGGTGTATATACCATGACAGCAAGGGATAATAGTGTGTTCCCTGCCTGTGCCAGCATTATGTCAGGTACGCCAAATGTTAGTATAGATCAGTTGCCTGTTCAGTTCACACTTAAAACGACAGGCTCTTCAGGTTCGTATTGTGATGTGCCGGGTGGTGGGGTACATATTATTCTCGACTCTTCAGAAACAACAAGCAACTATACAATATTTTACAACGGTATAGCACAGCCATTTGTGCCTGGTACCGGCGTTAGCCTTGATTTCGGGATCGATACGCAAGGAGTTTATTTTGCTTCAGCGATCAACCCATCTACCGGTTGTCGCAACGATATGCTGGGTCTTGTAAATGTTGTTAAAAACCAGCTTCCTGCTGTACATAATGTCATGGTGACTGACAGCGGCTATTATTGTGCCGGAACTGCGGGTGCGCATGTATTCCTTGACTTTGGTAATGTAGGTATAGACTATGATCTGTATAACGGAGGAACAAGCCCTGTAGCTACAAGACATGGTGCCAACACCAGTGTTGATTTTGGCTTGAGAACCGCAGGCGTTTATACAGTGGTTGCAAGGAACGCGGTAACAAATTGCACACAGAATATGAACGGATCTGTATATGTCATGGTCCGTCCGTTGCCGCCATTGCATAATGTATCAGGCACAGGAGGGTATTGTGCAGGTGGTACAGGCGTTGCAGTAAAGCTTGATGGCTCTGAAACAGGTATCCTTTACCAATTAATGTTAGGCACTGTAGCCACAGGCAGCACACTTGCAGGTACCGGTACGCCACTAGCATTCAGCGGGCAGAAGGCAGGTGGTACCTATACTATTTTTGCTACTGAAGTGGCCACAGGTTGTACTCAGTTGATGAGTGGCAATGCCATAGTGACCGTATACCCTGCATTGAGGATCGATACTGTTGTTTTAGAAAATAACGGACAGTTCTGTGCAGGTGGTACAGGAGTTTCTGTTATTTTGAAAAACTCTTATCCGGGACTTGCATACCAGGTATTCAAGGTGGGTAGCTCTAGTCCGGCAGTGG
>Ga0209023_10000659_pt1 | contig 50697 bp, 47 predicted proteins | sample LakOneMetagenome_FD_187468 | JGI IMG/M metagenome (GOLD analysis project Ga0209023, IMG submission 187468) | Freshwater and sediment microbial communities from Lake Erie, Canada (SPAdes) (version 2) | ecosystem: Environmental > Aquatic > Freshwater > Lentic | place: Lake Erie, Canada... | reverse complement strand
CGACCGATTTATACGATATCCGTTCCCTGCTTTCCGAAGAGGAGCGCATGATTCAAGACGCCGTGGCGCGTTTTACCGACGAAAAAATCATTCCGATAATCGGCGACGCTTTCAGCGAAGGCCGTTTCCCGAAAGAACTGGTGCCGGAAATCGCTTCGATGGGATTACTCGGTTCTTCCTTGCCTGAAAAATACGGCTGCGCCGGTTTGAACTCTGTCAGCTACGGCCTGATTTGCCAGGAACTGGAACGCGGCGATTCAGGCATCCGCAGTTTTGTTTCGGTACAAAGCTCGCTTTGCATGTATCCGATTTATGCCTACGGTACCGAAGACCAGCGCATGAAATATTTGCCTGGCATGGCGAAAGGCGAAATCATCGGCTGCTTTGGTCTGACCGAACCGCATGGTGGCTCCGATCCACTCAATATGAAAACCACCGCGAAGAAAGACGGTGATGACTGGGTGATCAATGGCGCAAAAATGTGGATTACCAACGGCAACCTCGCACATATCGCAATTGTCTGGGCGATGACCGATGACGGCATCCAGGGTTTCATCGTCGAAAAAGACATGAAGGGTTTTGCCGCGCAGGAAATTCACAAGAAAATGAGTCTGCGCGCATCGGTTACATCGGCATTGTTCTTCGACAATGTACGCGTACCCGAAGCCAACCGTCTGCCGAACGTGAAAGGCCTCAAGGGACCGCTCGGTTGCCTGACGCAGGCGCGCTACGGAATTACCTGGGGCCCGATTGGCGCCGCCCAGGCCTGCCTGACCGAAGTCACCGAATACTGCAAAACCCGCATCCTGTTTGGTCGTCCTTTGGCAGCGAATCAGGCCGTTCAATTGAAGCTGGCCGACATGGCACGCCGTATTACTTTGGCGCAATTGCTGAGTTTGCAGTTGGGCCGTTTGAAAGATGCCGGCAACATGCAGCCAGCACAAGTCAGCCTGGCGAAATGGAATAACGTGCGAATGGCTTTGGATATTGCACGCGAAGCTCGCGATATTCTCGGCGGTGCCGGTATCACCACCGAATATTGCCCGATCCGCCATGCACTGAATCTGGAATCGGTCATCACCTATGAAGGTACCGAAACCGTGCATCAATTGGTCATCGGTCGCGAGTTGACCGGCATCAACGCGTTTTAATCGAAGTAGGCGCGATGTCAAAATACAGCAACATCGTTATTGAAACATCGCGTTTGATTCTGCGTCCGCCAATGCTGGAAGATTTGCAGCACTGGATTCGCTTCGCCGGTCACGAAGAAACCATGCGTTATCTAGGGGGCGTGCATTCGCCATCGATGGCCTGGCGCAGTTTGATGACCGCCATCGGTAGCTGGGTAGCAGAAGGTTATGCGATGTTTTCCGTCATCGAGAAATCAAGCGGCCAATGGATGGGCCGAATTGGCCCGTGGCAACCGCTTGAATGGCCGGGTACTGAAGTAGGCTGGGGCTTGCATGCCGACCATTGGCGTCGCGGTTATGCGCTCGAAGCTGCGGCCGCGACAATCGATTGGTCGTTTGAAAACCTGCACTGGTCCCAAGTTATTCACACCATCGCTGCCGAAAATGTGGCTTCGATTGCCTTGGCAGAAAAACTCGGGTCACGTTATCAGCGCCAGGCCATTTTGCCGGCACCGATGAATCTTGAAGTGGGCGTCTGGCAACAAACACGTGAGCAGTGGGCGGATAACCGCCATCGGCTAGGCCTGTAAACCATGGATACCATCTATGGAATGAAATCCTCCGGCAATTGCTACAAAGTGCAATTGCTGCTGGAAATACTTGGCAAGCCTTATCGCTGGGTCGAAGTAAACAGTGCGGCCGGCGAAACACGGACGACGGAATATCTCGCCAAAAATCCGAACGGTAAAGTGCCGCTGCTGGAAACAGAAGCTGGCCAATATCTGCCCGAATCCAACGCGATACTTTGTTATCTGGCCAGTGATACCGACTTGTTTCCGAAAGAAAAATGGCGGCAAGCCAATGTTCTGCAATGGCTGTTTTTCGAGCAATACAGCCATGAGCCCTATATTGCCGTTGCACGCTTTATCAAAAAACATTTACCGCAAACGCATGAGCGTAATGCCGATTTACCGCGATTGCTGGAGCGCGGAAATCAGGCTTTGAGCGTGATGGAAAAACATTTGGCCAAACAGGATTACCTGGTCGAGAGCGGTTTTTCGATTGCCGATATCGCCCTGTTTGCCTACACGCACGATGCTGCCGTCGGTGGCTTCGATTTAAGCCAGTACCCCAATCTGCAAAGCTGGTTGCAACGTGTACGTTCGCAATCGGGTTTTGTGGCACAAGAAAATTAATTTCAAAGATAGAAAATATTATGTCTGCCCAACCCGTACTGATTCCCGGTCGTCAAAAAAACGTCAATCGCGCCATCGTCTGTGATGAAAACTTTGTCGAATTCGTCAACAACTGGTCTGGCCATGTAGACGGCAAACCAGCGGCGAACGAAGAAATTCTCCCCGGCAGCCTTTGCACGGCAAAAGATTTTGCCGATTTATTCGAATCGCAATTGATCAGCCGTCATCTCGATTTGATGGCCCGCGTGTTGCGGGTGCAGAACAAGGTTTTTTATACCATTGGCTCGTCCGGCCACGAAGGCAATGCGATGGTTGCGCGTCTGACACGCCACACCGATCCGGCTTTCCTGCATTATCGTTCGGGTGGTTTCATGGCCGAACGTTTTCGTAAATTGCCGGGCATGGACCCGATCATGGATTCGGCCCTGAGTTTTGCTGCCAGCAAGGAAGACCCGATTTCCGGTGGCCGTCATAAAGTCTGGGGCAGTAAACCGCTGTGGGTATTGCCGCAAACATCGACGATTGCTTCGCATTTGCCAAAAGCATTGGGTACGGCAATCGCGATTGAACAGGCCAAGCGCATTGGTCATGCGCTGCCGATCCCGGAAGACTCGATCGCCATTTGCAGCTTCGGTGATGCTTCCAGTAATCACGCCACTGCACAAACCGCTTTCAATACCGCGCAATGGACTGCCTACCAAAAATTGCCGGCGCCGGTTCTTTATGTTTGCGAGGACAACGGCATCGGCATCTCGGTGAAAACGCCAAGCGGCTGGATTGCCAATGCATTCCAGCAACGACCTGGCCTGGATTATTTCTTTGCCGATGGCCTGGATATCGCCAGCGGTTACGAACAAGTGGCACGCGCAGTGAGTCATTGCCGCACCACGCGTCGCCCGACCTTTCTACATCTTAAAACGACACGCATCATGGGCCACGCCGGTACCGATTTCGAAATCGAATGGCGCAGTTTCGAAGAACTGATGGCAGTGGAAGCAAGCGACCCGCTATTGCGTTCGGCTGAAATTGCATTAAGTTCCGGCTTGATGAGCAAAGACGAAGTGCTGGCGAAATACGAGGCCACCCGCAAACTTTGTTTTGCCGCGGCAGAAAAAGCCGACAGCCTGCCAAAACTCGACAATTTGGCCGATGTGATGGCACCGCTTGCGCCTTACACGCCGGATAAAGTAGCTGCAGAGGCAGCACGTTCGGATTACGCCGAAAAACGTGCGGCCATCTTCGGTGGCGAAGATAAATTGCCGGAAAAACTGGCGCCGCGCCACATGGCAATCCAGATCAATAATGCTTTGCATGATTTGTTCTGCAAATATCCTGAAACTTTATTGTTCGGCGAAGACGTTGCACAGAAAGGTGGCGTGTATACGGTTACCAAGGGTCTGCAAAAATCCTTCAAGGGTGCACGCGTTTTCAATACCTTGCTTGATGAAACCATGATTCTGGGCCTGGCCCAGGGCTTCTCGAACATGGGCATGTTGCCGTTGCCGGAAATCCAGTACCTGGCGTATTTTCACAACGCCTGCGATCAGATCCGTGGCGAAGCCTGCTCCCTGCAATTCTTCAGCAATGGCCAATTCAGGAATCCGATGGTCATGCGGATTGCCTCCTTGGGTTACCAGCGTGGTTTCGGTGGCCATTTCCACAATGACAACTCGATCACGGCATTGCGCGATATCCCGAGTCTGGTCGTTGGTTGCCCAAGCCGTGGCGACGATGCTGCCACCATGCTGCGCAGCATGATGGCACTGGCGAAAGTCGATGGGCGTGTTTGTGCCTACCTTGAGCCGATTGCCTTGTATATGACCAAAGATCTTTATGAAGCCGGCGATGGACAATGGCTGACCCAATATCCGGCACCGGAAGAATCGATGGAGATTGGTTCGGCGCGTGTTTATAACGAAACGGCCAAAGATCTGGTCATTTTCAGCTTCGGTAATGGCATTCCCATGAGCTTGCGCGCTGCACGCGAGATCGAAAAAAACCATGGCTGGAAAGTGCGAGTCGTAGATCTGCGATGGCTGCAGCCACTCAATACCGACGAGATCGCCAAGCATGCGCGCGAGTGTGCCCGCATCATGGTGGTCGACGAGGGCCGTCGCAGCGCAGGCGTGGGCGAGGGCATCATTACGGCGGTGGTGGAATGCGGGCAAGGTGCAAAACCGTTGCGTCGCGTGGTCGGGCAGGATACCTACACCCCGCTTGCGGGCGCGGCTTTCCTGGTGATCCCGAGCGAGGCCGATATTGTGGCCATGTCCGGAGAACTCGTCTAAATTCGTTAACTATCATCTGTAGAGCTGCCAAGCTCGCTCGCTCGGGTTACACTGCGTCCTATGAGTTCATCACGTCCACAAGCCATTCTTTTTGCTGATGTCAGCGGAAGCACGCGTATTTTCGAAACAAAGGGCGATGTTGAAGCTCGCCGTCTGATTTCAGCGGTGTTGACGGCTTTGTCGGATATCTGCGTGCAGCATGGCGGTCGTGTCATCAAGACCATTGGTGACGAAATCATGTGTACCCTGCCAGCTGCCATGAATGGCATTTTGGCTGCCGTGGATATGCAGCGAAAAATGGCGCGCGATATCAATTTCGTGCGCGACAATCTGGCCATTCGCATTGGCCTGCATTTTGGCGATGCCCTGGATGAAAATGGCGATGTCTATGGCGATGCCGTCAACACGGCGGCGCGCATGGCTTCGCTGGCAAAACGCGAGCAAATCGTTACGACTCTCAGTACCACGAAGTCGGTTTCGGGAAAAATGCCGGAAACCCGCAGTCTTGGTAAAGCGCGCGTAAACGGGAAATTATTTCCGATCGATATCGTCGATGTCATTTGGCAGGAAGACACTTCCGGCATGACCATGGTGCAAAGCGCCATTCGCTTGCAGGATTTGCCCGGCGCGGTTGAAACCATTGCTAAACTGACTTTGCGCCATCGCGGCAAGCTGATTGTTCTGGATCAAAACTCCGAACCCTTCATGATGGGGCGCGAAGGTAGCAATAATCTGACGGTGGAAGCTGATTGGGTGAGCCGTAGTCACGCTCAAATCGAATTCAAGCGTGGCCACTTCATGATTGCCGATCGTTCAACCAATGCAACCTATGTAAAGCTGGGCGAAGACGATGAGTTGCGTTTGCATCGAGATGAACTGCATCTTCGCAAATCAGGCACGATCAGCATGGGGCAATCGGGTGCCGTCAATGCGAACGACCTGATTTACTACGAAACCGAAGGCTAGCCTGCAGCTTCCCGATATCCATCATTGTCAGGCATCGGCGGGCAACACCAACCCTACAAAAACCCCCAAGCTAGCTTGGGGTTTTTGTTTAATCCAGAACTCGACCAGCTTATTTCTTGGCAGGTGCAGCTGGTTTTACCGCCGGGGCAGTTACCGGTGCTGCCGCAGGTTTTGGTGCATAACTTGGCAGTGCATAGCCATAGGCGGAACTCAACAAGCTTTCACTACCGGCATATGTGGCAGCATTGGTAGGTACGAACTTGGCTGTACCGATTTCGCTGATCACGTCGTACAAATTATTGTCCAGGTGCAACTTCAGCATCGCATTGGTGACCGCTTTGCGAACATCGGCAGGGACATCCTGTGATGCCGACAATGCACGGCCGGGAAGCTCGCGAGTAACAAGGGCAGGTTGCAGATTGCTGTATTGGTCGGCGATATAACTCGGCACCATGGCGCCATCGGATTCACCGGCGAAAATCATTTCCACGCCGTCTTTCAAATTGGCAGCGAAGGATTTGATTTCAGGCTGGGCAATGGGGTTTTTGTAGATTTCACCCAGTAACAGGTAGCCCAGGCTTGGCGATGACATGCTGGTGATGCGATGGCCAATCAAACCTTGCGCTCCGCCGGCCGCCATTTCATCGCTGATTAGCAAGGTGTATTTGGTTGGCTCAACCACGCGGACCAAGGGGATCATCCGTTGACGCTTGGCACGGTAATCGGTGAAATGGGCTTCTTCAAAAGTAAAGTCGACTTTGGCTTTGCTGCGCATGTCGCGCCAGTGGACATGGTAGTTCAGGGCGATTTTCAGAACGAAAGTCTGGCCCGTGGATTTGGAAAGATAATCGAGCAGAGGCTTGTAAACTTCCTGTGCCTGGGCCGGTGGATAGTTCGGTTCAACGGTCAGGGTATAAGTCGCAGCGCTGGCCTGCATGGATACGAACATCAATACAAGGCTGGCCCATAAGCCAACAAGCTTAATCTTTTGATTTTCCATAGTGTCCTTCCTCCTGCAAATCGCGATATAGCAAAGAATACGCCTTAAGCCAATCTTTGTGCCAACCCAATGTAGCCGAAACTGTTAAATAGGTCGCTGTAAACCTGTTAAAGGTTGTGAATGTTTCACCTCGTTTTGACAGCAACTTAATAAGTCGGAGTCCGAAACACTTTGTAATAAGGCCAGGCCAGTCTCGGCATTGGAGCTTGAGCAAATCAAATCCCCAACTTTTTCCTCGCCTCTGTAGACCACTGCCTCAACGAGCAAGTTCCTGCCGCGAACCAGCCTGGTTTGTCGTTTTGCCTGTCCCAGATAATGTGTACGGGCGACGATCTCCTGGCCGGGATAGCAGCCTTTTTTGAGGCTGAAGGCGTTCAGGCGTTCAAGCCCAAGCATCTGTGGTGTCCACAGTTCCGACTGCGATTGCGAGAGCCTCGGCAAGCCATGTTCGATGTCGGTATCACGCCAAAGAGCTTCAAGTTTATCGTCCGGTAAAATACCGGTCGCCAACGCTTGGGGAATCAAGCACAGCCGCCGCTTGCTGGTGTCCGACGAGAAATCCAGAAAGATGCCATGTTGGGCATCACCAGTCATGAAGTCCAAAGGCAATGTCGAAAGGTCATCGGTGTTGAATTGGGCGGCAAATACCAAATCGGTCGCTAGGACCGTTTTTACTTTGCTTCTGAAAATGAAGCGTCGCAAATGCGACTCGAGTTTTTCCGCAGGAAAATCCGGCGACAACAAGTACAGCAAGTCGGCGCGAATACGAAGCAGTACAAATAGCGCAATCATGCGGCCTTTCGGGTTCAGCAAGCCATTCCAGTGCCATTGGCCGTCCGCCAATGCCTTCACGTCATTCATGCTTTGGGCTTGAATGAAAGCCACGGCATCAGGGCCTTCCAGCGTCAAAAGGCTATAGTTTCGCAAGGTAATGAATGAGGCGGCGGAAAAATTCAGCTTGTCGGACATAGGCGCGGGATTTAAAATTCCACTTTCGATAAAGAATGCAGATGATAGGCCAGAAACCCGACGCCGACGATGACAATGTTCCGCAGGAGCCTTCGGATGCTCCGGCAGAAAGCGATGTCAAGCAGCCGACGGAAATTGGTGGTCGCAAGGGGCCGGAGCCGACGCGTTACGGCGACTGGGAAAAAAACGGCCGATGCATCGATTTTTGACGCGGCTGTCGCATCTGAATTCCTATCATTGGTTGACTAAAAAGAGAGCATCACATGGCAGCTATACAGCGACCGTTATCTCCACACCTGCAAATCTACAAGAAGCAAATTACCAGCGTTTTGTCCATTTTCCATCGCGGCACCGGCGTTGTGCTTGCCATTGGTGCGCTGGCCGTGACTGCCTGGCTGCTGTGCGTTGCAGGCAATGCTGATTGCTATGCCTGGTGCCAGCAAATCCTTTCTGCCTGGTATGGCCAAATTGCCTTATTCGGTTTTTCAGCCTGCATGATGTATCACCTGCTAAACGGTATACGCCATCTGCTCTGGGATATCGGCTGGGGCATGGAAATCGGGACTGTGGTGAAAACGGGTTATTTGGTGATCGTGCTTTCGATAGTGTTGACCGGCCTGCTTTGGTTTATTGCCATGCGCGGAGGTGCCTTATGAGCGATATGCGTGATCCATTAGCCAGGGCGCGTGGTTTGGGCTCGGCCAAAGACGGCGTCAATCACTGGTGGATGCAACGCGTCACTGCCATTGCCCTGCTGGTACTTTCGCCCTGGTTTATCTATTTCGCCGTGTGCCTGATTGGTGCCGATCAGGGCGCGGTACGCGCGGCAATCGCCAAACCTCTGAACGCCACCTTCTTGGTCGGTTTCATGATTGCCATGCTTTGGCATGCCCGTCTGGGGTTGCAGGTGGTGATTGAAGACTATATCCACGGCTGGCAGGAAATCACCCTGCAGTTGGTTATCAAATTTGCATACGCCATTGCTGCCATCGCCGCGATTATCGCGATTGGCCGCATCGTATTTTCTGCCTGAGGCGAACAACATCATGACGGCGTACAAAATTACCGAACACAAATACGACATGGTTGTCGTTGGCGCAGGTGGTGCAGGGCTGCGTGCCACTTTTGGTCTGGCGGAAAAAGGATTGAAAACCGCCTGTATCAGCAAAGTATTTCCCACCCGTTCGCACACCGTTGCGGCGCAAGGCGGCATCTCCGCCGCGCTTGGCAATATGGGCGAAGATGACTGGCGCTACCACTTCTTCGATACCGTCAAAGGTTCCGATTGGCTGGGCGATCAGGACGCTATCGAATACATGTGCCGTGAAGCCATTCCGGCAATCATCGAGCTTGAACATTACGGCGTACCGTTTTCGCGAACCGAAGAGGGCAAGATTTACCAGCGCCCCTTCGGCGGCATGACGACCAAATACGGCAAAGGTCCTCCGGCACAACGTACCTGCGCCGCTGCCGATCGGACCGGCCATGCAATTTTGCACACGCTGTATCAGCAATCATTGAAACACGACGCGAAATTCTTCATCGAATATTTCGCCCTTGATCTGATCATGGACGAAGAGGGTGTTTGCCGCGGCGTCCTGGCGCTAGACATGGCCGACGGCTCCATGCATCTTTTCCGCGCCCACGGCGTCGTATTGGCAACTGGCGGTTATGGCCGCGCCTACTTCTCCGCGACTTCGGCACACACTTGTACCGGTGATGGTGGCGGCATGGCATTGCGTGCCGGCCTGCCGTTGCAGGATATGGAATTCGTACAATTTCACCCGACCGGCATTTACGGCGCCGGCTGCCTTATTACCGAAGGTGTTCGCGGCGAAGGCGGCATTCTGCGCAATAGCCAGGGCGAGCGTTTCATGGAACGGTATGCGCCATCGGTAAAAGACCTGGCACCACGCGACATGGTCAGCCGCTCGATGACCATTGAAATCCGCGAAGGTCGCGGTGTCGGTCCGAAAAAAGATCATATCCATCTGGATCTGACGCATCTTGATCCCGATGTCATCCACAAGAAATTACCGGGCATTGCCGAAACCGCGAAAATTTTCGCCGGCGTCGATGTCACCAAACAACCGATTCCGGTATTGCCGACCGTCCACTACAACATGGGCGGCCTGCAAACCAATTACCACGGTGAAGTGGTGACCCTGAAGGACGGTAACCCGAACACGGTGGTTCCCGGCTTGTACTCGATCGGTGAAGCGGCCTGCGTGTCGGTGCACGGTGCGAACCGTCTGGGCTCGAACTCCTTGCTGGATCTGGTGGTGTTCGGACGCGCCGTTGCCATCCGCTGCGCCGAAACCATCAAGCCGAACATGTCGCATAAATCATTGCCTGCCAGCGCACTTGATAAATCACTCGGCAATTTCGACAAATTGCGCAATGCCAATGGCGGTACGCCAACTGCTGAAATTCGCGACAACATGCAGGCCATCATGCAAAACGATGCTGCCGTGTTCCGTACCGGTGAAACACTGCAACAAGGCGTCACCAAGATCAGGGAAGCGTTCAAAAGCTTTGAAGATGTCAAAGTGTCCGATCGTTCACTGGTCTGGAATTCCGATTTGATTGAAACCCTGGAATTGCAGAATTTGCTGGGCCAGGCTGTTGTCACGATGGTATCGGCTGAAAATCGCAAGGAATCGCGCGGTGCACATGCACGCGAAGATTTCACCACGCGAAATGACGCCGAATGGATGAAGCACACCTTGAGCTGGATCGATGAAAAAGGTGAGGTCACCATTGATTATCGTCCCGTCCACATGAGTTCGCTGACAACCGAAGTGGATTCGATTCCACCGGCCGAGCGTAAATATTGATTTTTCTCAGGGGCGATTCATGAATCGCCCCTACGCCCGAAAATACTATTGGATAAATTATGGCTGAGTTCACGCTTCCTAAAAATTCAAAGATCGGTAAAGGCAAACATTTTCCTGCCAAATCCGGGACGAAGAATGTTCGCAGCTTCAAGATTTATCGCTGGAACCCGGACGATAACGCCAATCCGCGTGTCGACACCTACGATGTCGATATGGATACCTGCGGTCCGATGGTGCTGGATGCGTTGATCAAGATAAAAAACGAAATTGATCCGACGCTGACATTCCGTCGTTCCTGCCGCGAAGGTATCTGTGGTTCGTGTGCAATGAATATCGACGGCACCAACACGCTGGCTTGCACCAAGGGCATCAGCGAATGTGGAAAAGCCGAAGTGCCGATTTATCCTTTGCCGCATATGCCGGTGATCAAGGATTTGGTGCCCGACCTGACGCACTTCTATGCCCAGTACGCTTCCATCAAACCCTGGATTCGTACCCAAAGCACGACACCAGCCAGTGGCGAACGCCTGCAATCGCCTGCCGACCGCGACAAGCTCGACGGTCTGTACGAGTGCATCCTGTGCGCCTGCTGCTCGACTTCCTGCCCAAGCTATTGGTGGAATGGTGATCGTTATTTGGGCCCGGCCATCCTGTTGCAAGCCTATCGCTGGATCATCGATAGCCGCGATGAAGATACCGGCGCACGCCTGGATGATCTTGAGGATCCATTCAAACTCTATCGCTGCCACACCATCATGAATTGCACCCGGACATGCCCGAAGGGTTTGAATCCTGCCAAGGCGATTGGTGAAATCAAGAAATTGATGTTGCAAAGACGCGGTGCCTAAACCGCGGTAAGCGCATTGGGCGATGTCGCTTGATGTTAGTCGATGCGCTTTCCGCTGTCGTGAGGCAGATTGAGAATGGATTCCGATGTATCTGCGACTCCGATTGTCATGCAGGCATATCCGCCATTCCTGGCCGTTTCAGCTCCTCCCGAGGAAAGACCGCTGGGTTATGATTCCCTGCAACTACCATGAGGCGTATCCATGACCAATACAGCATTTTTCTGGCCGGCTTTCATCCTTGTTCTGCTGACAATCTCGGTAATGCTGCGCATGTTATCCACTCGTGTCGCGCAAATGAAAGCCAACAAAATTCACCCGCAATCGATTTCGACTTCTATCGAATTACTTGCAAAAATGCCTGATACGAGAGCGTCCGACAATTTCAGGAATCTTTTTGAAACCCCGGTGCTCTTTTATGCCGCATTGGTCTTCGCAAGCATCACCCGGCCAGACAACCAGATTCTGATTGCATTGGCCTGGCTTTATGTTGGCTTGCGGATTATTCACAGCCTGATTCAATGCAGCTACAACAAAGTGATGCACCGTTTCTATGTCTTCTTGGCCAGCGTTGCGGTGTTGAGTGCAATATGGATTGTTATGGCCATTGGCCTGCTGAAATGACCGACGACCCGGAAATCAAGCGTTTACGCTGGCGTTGCCGTCGAGGTATGCGCGAATTGGACCAGTTGATGCTCCGTTATCTGGATCAACGATTCCATCAAGCACCTACAAACGAGCGTAATGTTTTCCTACATTTACTTGATTGCGAAGACGATAAGCTGTGGTCCTGGTTTATGGGGCGCGAACAGCCCGAGGACGCAGCACTGAATGATCTCATCCAAACCATTACTGCATTGCCGCCTTGATTGGCGACCTTCGCCGTTGCTGCAAATAATGCTGTTTGCGCTGATGCTGCTGGCAATTTTGTCGGTTGGAATCAGCGCACTGGTCTGGTATTTCTCAATTCCGCTTGGCCTGCTGGTCGTCTATACAGGCGCATTCAAAATCAGGCAAGAGCGCCTAAGACCGCATTGCAGCTTGTTCTGGCGGGCGGGTGAGAATGTCATTACCCTGAACTTTGGCCGCTCGAGCGAGTCTTTGACTGAGCCAAGATGCCATCAACAAGGGCCATTGTGGATAATAAGCGCCATGGATGGCTTTCGGCAGAAACGTCATTTTGTTTTTCTCCCCGACACCATTACCTGCAGCGAGCGCAGGCTGCTTCGTTTGATAGCCGCCACGCCCATAACATTGGAATGAAATGTTTCAACCTTTATCACTAGCAATTGGACTGCGTTACTTACGATCGAATCGTAAAAAAGGCCGGTTTTCATTTATTTCCGTGGCACTGATTCTAGGGATCGTGATCGGTGTAACCGTCCTGATCACCACGCTTGCCGTCATGACAGGCTTCCAGGAGGAATTACGCACCCGGATTCTGGGAACGGTTTCCCATGCAACGATCTCCGGCTTTGATGGCCCCATGCAGGATTGGCAAAAAGCAGTGAAAATTGCCGAAGCCGACAAGCGTGTATTGGGTGCAGCCCCCTATGTGGAACGCGAAGCCTGGCTGCAGGCCATGGAAAACCAGGGCGCCATGATCCGCGGCATCTTGCCGGATCAGGAGCCCAAGGTTTCCGATCTCGACAAAAAAATGAAGGAGGGCAAGCTCTCCGATTTAAGACCCGGTGAATTCAATATTATTTTAGGTACCGAACTGGCGCAGTTTCTTGGCGTGCGCGTCGGCGACAAAGTCACGGTACTGATTGCCGACCATAGCGCTACTCCCGTCGGGATATTGCCAAAAATGCGGCGTTTCAACGTGGTCGGCATTTTTGAAGTCGGTGCACAGGAATATGACTTCGGCCTTGCACTTGTCCATATGCAGGATATGCAACGAATGGGGCGCATGGGCGAGAACGTTACTGGCGTTCGCTTGCGATTGACCGACTTATGGAATGCCTGGGAAGTAGCGCGTGATCTCACCGATCAGATGAAAGGCGATTATCGCGTGAAAGATTGGTCGGGTGATCATGTGAATTTTTTCCGCGCATTGAAGATGGAAAAAATGGTGATGTTTATCCTGCTGTCGCTTGTGGTGGCAATTGCCGTATTCAATCTGGTTTCATCATTGATAATTCTTGTAAAAGACAAACAATCGGATATCGCCATCCTCCGTACGCTTGGCTTCTCACCTGCAAAAATTATGCAGGTATTTGTAGTGCAGGGGACAGTCATCGGAATGGTGGGTATTTCCCTCGGCATTGCGGTAGGCGTCCTGCTTTCAAATAATCTGACTTACATCGTGAAACTCATAGAAAAGATTACCGGCAGCGAATTGATGCCTTCGGATGTTTATTACATCAGTGGAGTTCCTTCCCAGGTAGTGTTCACCGATGTCGTACAAGTAGCGGTTGTCGCGTTCATCCTGTGTCTGCTTGCCACTCTCTATCCTGCCTGGCGTGCCTCGCGTACTGACCCTGCGAGTGCATTGAGCTATGAATAATCCAATGGACAATATCGTATTGCGCGCGGAAAACCTCGGTAAGACCTATTCCGAAGGTGATTTGAAAACACCGGTTTTTTCCAACCTGCAACTTTCCGTCAAGGCCGGTGAAACCGTGGCCATTGTCGGTGCTTCCGGTGCCGGCAAAAGCACCTTGCTACATTTGCTGGGCGGGCTGGATACGGCAACGTCAGGTGAAGTGACTGTCGCAGGGCAAGCTATTTCAAAATTATCCGAAACAGCCCGTGGCGAATTGCGCAATAAACAGCTGGGTTTTGTATATCAATTCCATCATCTGTTGCCGGAATTCACGGCGCTGGAAAACGTGATGATGCCTTTGCTTATCCGCGGCACGAAAGTTTCGCTTGCAAGGAAAGAAGCCCAGGCCTTGTTGGAACGGGTCGGTTTGTCGCATCGATTGCACCACAAACCAGGCGAGTTATCCGGCGGTGAGCGTCAGCGATCGGCTGTGGCGCGTGCATTGGTGACCAGGCCAGCTTGCGTGCTGGGTGACGAACCTACCGGCAACCTGGATGAAAAAACGGCAGCTGGTGTATTTGATTTATTGCTGGAGCTTAATCGCGAACAAGGTACTGCACTGGTATTGGTTACCCATGACCGTCGCCTGGCAAAAAAGCTGGGGCGCACCTTGGAACTTACGCAAGGTCAGCTTAGCGATTTGGTTCATACAGACTGATGCCGGATACAAAAGTACCGCCACTGGGGTTGGCGGTGGCTGCATTTTTATTGCTGGGTGTTTGCTGGGTACAAAGTTGGCCTGCTCTAATGCCGATGTGGCAGTCGATTATTGTTTTGATATGCGGCGGTTTTTTATGGTGGAAAAGCGAAAGTCTGCTTCGTTGTCTCGCAGTCTTTTTGTTCGGCATCGGCCTGGTGAATATTCACGGCGCCTGGGGTATGGCGCAACGGATTGATGCAAATACGGACGCTGAAGTCATCGGGCAGGTAGAAGGCCTGCCATTGCACGATGACGATAGTGTCAGTTTTGAATTTCGTATCAGTGAAAGCAAAAATAAAAATTTGATCGGGAAGAAAGTACGTCTCGGCTGGTATGGGGACGCACCAGGGCTTGAAGCGGGTAGCCGATGGAAATTTCAGGTTGAGCTGCGGCCTCCGCGTGGTTTACAGAATCCCGGCGGTTTTGATTTCGAGCGGCGCGCCCTGGAACAGAATATTGCTGCTACCGGCCATGTAAAAAGCAAGGCATTCAAAAAGCGTCTGAAAGCAGGCGAGGGAATTGATCGCTGGCGTGAAATATTGTCGCAGCGGATTCAATCCGCATTGCCCGCCGATCAATCCCGTTTCGTAAAAGCACTCGCTCTTGGCGATACACGGCAATTAAGCGATGGCGACTGGCAGATTTTACGCGCAACCGGCTTGACGCATTTGATTGCGATATCCGGATTCCATGTGGGACTTGTTGCGGGGTTTGCCGCGCTATGTTGCTATCTGGTCTATTTCATATTCCCGTCATTGGGGCGCCTGTGGCCACGCCAGCAAAGTATGGCAATGTCGGCAACACTGCTGGCATTGGCTTACACCGTATTGGCCGGGTTTGCATTGCCTACCATGCGGACATTTTTGATGATTGCCGTAGTCGCCCTGGCAAAACTTTCCAGAAGGCCCCTGCGGATTTCACAATCGCTGGCTCTGGCATTGATCGCGATTTTATTATTCGACCCGCAAGCAGTTCTGGCGCCTGGGTTTTGGCTGAGTTTTGTCGGAGTAGCCTGGTTGATATGGTGCCTGCCATCCAATCCCGGCCAACAAAGTGTTAGTAAAGCACAGCAGATAAAAATATTTTTTCAATCGCAATGGATTGCGCTGCTCGGCCTGTTGCCCTTGTCGCTGTGGTTCTTTGGTCAAACCTCGTTGCTTGGACCACTGACCAATATCGTCGGTATTCCCTGGATCAGTTTGGTAGTGGTGCCATTGGCATTGCTCGGGTTGCTATTTTCATTCATGCATCCCGGTACGGCAGCTTTCTTCTGGAAACTCAGTGCCGCCGCCATGCAAATGCTGTGGTCTGGCCTGGAAAGAATCAGTGAGTGGCCGCAGGCATTGCTCTGGCTGCCCGAGCCGAGCCTGTTGGCATTGAGTCTTGCCATGATTGGCGCCTTTATATTGTTGCTGCCTCGGGCAATGCCGGGGAAATGGCTGGCCATCATTTTGTTTTTGCCATTGTTGCTTCCTGTCGTCGAGTCGCCAAAACAGAATGAATTCGATATTGCACTGATCGATGTCGGCCAGGGATTGTCTGTTTTAATCAAAACGAAAAATCACGCCTTGTTGTATGACACCGGACCGGCAAAGCCTGGTGGCTTTGATGCCGGTGAATCTGCAGTGGTACCTGCCTTGCATGCAGTCGGGATAAGAAATCTTGACCGCATTATTATCAGTCATGGCGATAATGATCATGCCGGCGGTTTAACATCGGTGAGCAAGGCATATCCAGCGACTCCGGTAACTGCTTCAGAAGGCTCCCTGAAAACAAAATCAAGCCCCTGTCTGCGTGAGCAAAAATGGACCTGGGATGGCGTGAGTTTCGAATTTTTACATCCACCGGCATTTTTTCCCTATCTTGCCAATGAAAGTTCTTGCGTGCTTCGCATAGAGGCTGGCGGAAAAGTCGCATTGTTCACGGGCGATATGGGCAAGCAAATCGAATTCCGTCTGGTCAAAGAGCAGCCTGGGAAAATACGCGCCGATGTGTTGCAGGTTCCGCATCACGGTAGTGAAACCTCGTCCAGTCCGGAATTTATAGATGCCGTTAATCCTGGTCTGGCCCTGATTGCCAGCGGTGCGGATAACCGCTTCGGTCACCCCCGACGAAGTGTAGTTGAACGTTATCGACAGCGCGGGATTGAACTGGCTGCCAGCCCCCAGCGAGGCTGGATGCGCATTCGGCTTGGTCAGGATGGCGTGGAATGGCTGGAAAGCCGCCGCCAGGGAGCTGCACGTTATTGGCAGGCACCGAAAAGTACCGAGTCAGGCTATGCTATTGGCAAGTAATTACAGACATGGATAGGTGAATGGATGTTTGAACTAATTAAATCCGGCGGCCCGGTGATGATTCCGATCATCATACTGGCCATTGTCGCGATGGCGATTGTCGTAGAAAGATTTTGGAGCTTGCGTCGAAAAGAAGTTTTTCCGCCTGGTCTGGGTGTTGAAGTTCGCGAATGGGCTCGTGGCCGCGATCTCGACACCAAACATATCGATGTTTTGCGGCGTAATTCACCGCTTGGTGAATTATTGGCAGCTGCCCTGGATATGCGGCACAAACCCCGCGAAATGATGAAAGAACGGGTTGAGGATGTTGGCCGCCACGTCGTACATCAAATGGAACGCTTTCTAAATACCCTGGGCACCATTGCGGGGGTTGCCCCATTGCTCGGCTTGCTCGGGACAGTATTCGGCATTATCCAGATGTTTTTGACGATCCTGAAAACGGGTATTGGTGACGCCAATCAACTTGCCGGTGGCATTGGACAAGCATTGGTGAGTACTGCAGGTGGCTTGTGCCTGGCAATTCCGGCATTGATGTTCTATCGCTATTTTCGTGGTCTGATCAATGAATACGTTATCGATATGGAGAAGCAGGCCATTGCCTTGATGGATGTGCTTGATAATCGCGACCCCGATGCCATGAAAATCGGAGAGCAGGGGTGAAGCTTTCAACACATTCCAATAATCTCGAACCTGAAATCAATTTGACTTCACTGATTGATGTCATTTTCGTGCTGATTATTTTTTTCGTGGCAACCACCACCTTTAACCAGCGCAGCACGATGAAATTGCAATTGCCGACGGCGCAAGCCGTTGCCAAGCAAGACGCGGGCGAACCATTGAATGTGATTGTCGATGCCCAGGGGCATTTTTTCATCGGTGAAAATGAAGTGCTTAAATCCGATGTCGGCTCGCTGAAAGAAGCCATCGTTGCAGTGGCCGGGCAAGACCGCACCATGCCGGTTGTATTGCGCGCCGATGCGCGTACGCCACATCAATATGTCATTACTGCAATGGATGCGCTGGGCCAACTTGGTTTTGTAAAATTGTCCATTGCCACAACGCCAGAAAAGAAACCTCAATAATTATGACGGCTGCAACAACTAAAGCGGCAACGCCGACACCCTGGCAAATTTATAGACGCTTGCTGGCCTATGCCGGCCGTTACAAGGCATTCCTGATGCTGGCCAGTCTGGGCATGGTGGTAGAAGCATTATGTGCGGCCTTATTCACTTACCTGATGAAACCGGTCATCGACGAGACCATCGTTGCCCAAAACCCGGAAGTGCGCTGGACACTGCCTCTAGGCATCGTTTTGTTATTCACTGTACGCGGTATTGCCACCTTCGTTACCGACTATGGCATGGCACGGTCAGGCCGCAGCGTGGTACGTGATTTGCGCAATGCGGTATTGAATAAATTTCTGCGCATTCCCAATACCCGCTTCGATATCGAACCGGTCGCGATGATGGTGTCGCGCCTGAATTACGACACCGAACAGGTCAATCAATCGACCAGTGAAGCACTTAAAAGCATGATCACCGATACCTTGCTGATTATTTTCCAGCTTGGCGTCATGTTTTTGTATAGCCCGATTGTAACCTTGACCATGTTGATCGTCGCGCCAATCATTGCGGGCATATCGGCTTATGTCAGCCGCCGTTATCGACGCATCAATCGCAGTATCCAGGAAGGTGTTGCCAACCTTGCACAAAGTGCCGAAGAAACGCTGGCCTCGCAACAGGAAGTCAAAATCTACGGCGCACAAGCCAAAGCCAGCGAGAATTACGCCAAACTGGCCAACAAGAATCTGCAGCTCAGCATGAAAGTGGAAGTCACCCGTGCCAGTGCTTCCTCGGTCATCCAGTTTCTGGCCGCAATCGCCTTGGCCGTCATCATGGTGGTGGCCGGGAAGCAGGCGGCGGCGCATGAGTTAAGTGCTGGTGATTTTGTGGCGATCATTCTGGCCATGATGACCATGCTGCCTTCACTCAAACGCATAACAAATGTGCAAAGTGCGATTCAACGCGGTATTGCGGCATCAGAGCGCCTGTTTGCCGTGCTCGATGAGCCCGAAGAATTGGACAACGGCCGTGTAGCCCTTGAGCGCGCGAAAGGCGGTATTGAATTTCGCGATGTTTCCATTCGATATCCAAGCCAATCGACTTATGCACTAAGCAATGTCAGTTTTACCGCCAAGCCAGGCACCGTGACAGCCATCGTCGGCCGCTCAGGTAGCGGTAAATCAAGCTTGATCCGATTACTTCCGCGATTTTACGAAGCCAATAAAGGCCAGGTACTTCTCGATGGGGTCCCCATTTCCGATTATCGTTTGGCGGATTTACGACGTCAGATTGCACTGGTTGGGCAAAAGGTCATGTTGTTTGACGATACCATCGCCATGAATATTGCCTATGGCAGCAATGTCACCGATGAGCAGCTATTGCGTCGTGCGGCCGATGCCGCCAATGCCTCAGAGTTCATCAATAAACTTCCGCAAGGCATGCAAACAAGAATTGGTGAAAACGGAAGCCTGCTTTCCGGCGGCCAGCGCCAGCGGCTTGCCATTGCCCGCGCCATTCTCAAGGACGCGCCGATTTTAATTCTGGATGAGGCGACCGCGGCACTCGATAATGAATCAGAGCGGCTTGTGCAGGATGCATTGAATCATTTGATCCCCGACAAAACTACATTGGTGATTGCCCATCGCTTATCGACGATTGAACACGCCGATCAGGTATTGGTGTTTGACGATGGCCGGCTTGTCGAGCAGGGTACGCATACACAACTACTCGCAAAAGCCGGTGTTTATGCGCATCTCCACAGCATGCAGTTCAGGAACCCGGAGGGGGCGTGAGAGCGAAGCTGGAGGCGGCTCTCAATAAAAGATGGTACGGCGGTATCAAGCCAAACCTCATGCTCAGGCTTGTCGCTTTTTTGTATGAATATTTAAATGACTTCCGGCGGTTTTTATATCGCGGCAATTTCCTGAAATCGGTAAAAGTTTCCAGGCCGGTAATTGTGGTTGGCAATTTTACCGTGGGTGGCACCGGTAAAACTCCGTTCACGATTGCATTGGTCAATGCCCTGAAAGCACGCGGCTGGAGGCCCGGTGTTGTCAGCCGCGGTTATGGCCGGACAATGATCGCCCCGGTAAGTGTGCAGTCCGATAGCTCAACACAAGATTGCGGTGATGAACCTGTACTCATATATCAAAGAACCCAATGCGCCATACGCGTAGATGCCGACCGTGTGCGTGCCGCCGAGTATTTGATTGGGCAAGGTTGCACCATCATTATTGCCGATGACGGTTTGCAACATATCCGTTTGCAGCGAGATCTGGAAATCGAATTGGTTGATGCCGAAAGAAAATACGGCAACGGCTATATTTTGCCCGCAGGGCCTTTGCGCGAAAAACCGAGGGCATGCGACTTCTCGGTATTCAATGGCGCGTTGGAAGACGATGTAAAAGCCCGTCAATACGGCATGCAGCTGATTTATGGCGATGCCGAAAAACTGAATCACGGCGAGCACAAGGCCTTGGGCGAATTTGCCGACATCAAAGTCAATGCGATTGCCGGCATAGGTCATCCGGAACGTTTTTTCAATGCGTTGAAAGCGCGTGGCCTGAATATCGATGCCATTTCCTTTGCCGACCATCACGACTACATGATTTCCGATTTTCCCGATGATGCGCCGATATTAATGACGGAAAAAGATGCCGTAAAATGCCGCGGGCTTGGCTTGAAGGATGCCTGGTGTGTACCAGTCTATGCCGCCTTGAATGAAAACTTGTTCAACGCTATCGAATCAAAATTGAAGGCAATGCCATGACAGATTTTATCGCCGCCATCCCGGCGCGTTATTCGGCTTCCCGCCTGCCCGGAAAGCCACTGAGATTGATTGCCGGCGAACCGATGGTTGTCCACGTTGCACGCCGTGCACTGGCGGCGGGAGCTTCGCAAGTGGTTCTGGCAACCGATGATCAACGAATTGCAGATGCGGTTTCGGCCTACCGCGTGACAGTTTGCATGACAAGGGTCGATCATGCTTCCGGCACTGATCGATTAGCCGAATGTGCCGAACAACTTAAATGGACGGACCAGCAAATTATCGTGAACCTACAAGGCGATGAACCGTTCGCTCCGGCAGCCGGAATCAGGGCGGTTGCAGAAGTACTGGAAAACTCCGGCGCACCGATGGCAACGCTGGCAACCATAATCGAAGATACCGAAACCTATTTCGATACCAATGCCGTCAAGGTCGTGCGATCAGGCAATGGCAATGCCCTGTATTTCAGTCGCGCTCCGATGCCGTGGCAGCGTGATCGTTTCGCCAATGATCGCATCAGCACACCTCAAGCCGGTGCGCTTAGACATATCGGCATCTATGCTTATCGCGCAGGGTTTCTGAAAACATTTTCGCAACTTCCGATGGGAAGCCTGGAACAACTAGAAGCACTGGAGCAGTTGCGCGTTCTGGAAGCGGGTTATGCCATTGCGGTTGGTATTGCTCCGGAAGCATTTCCACCCGGCGTGGACACCGAGGCGGATTTACTGAGAGCGGAACAGCGGTTTCAAACGAGTAAATGAATTCCGGAGCCGCACCATTGAATCCGGCCTTGCATGGATTACGCGGTTTCGCCGCCATGCTGGTTCTACTTTTTCATTGGAGCACGGCATTTCCGGAAGTGAATAACTGGCTGGCTGGAATCACATTCGGGCCAAAAGCCTGGATGAATTTATCTTTGCCTCTGGCGGTGGGATGGCAAGGCGTTCCTCTTTTCTTTGTCTTGTCCGCCTATTTGCTGACAAGTCAGTGGCGCGAGCGTGCTCTTGATTTAACGACGATTGCACGCTTCTGGAAGCGACGTTTATTTCGTATCTATCCGGCCGTGTGGCTGCAAGTATTGCTGCTGGTGTTTTTTTCTCTTTGGATATTTCCGATAGTGCCATCATTGAAAATGGCCGATTGGGTCTGCAATATTTTCCTCTGGATCAATTTGCCGCCGATGTTCATTCAGCCGATCAATGGGGTCTGGTGGACTTTGCCGATCGAGTTGATGTTCTATCTCGTTTTGCCCTTGTTGATCTACCTGCAACGCCGTTCGCATTGGCTCGTCGTCAGCCTGCTGTGTCTGATGATTACCATGCTTTGGCGCAGCCATGTGGTGTCGCAATTATCGGGGACCGATATCGCACAGAAACAATACATTCTTGATGCACTGCCGGGATCCATATTCACTTTTGCCAGTGGATTTGCTCTTGCCTTTATTCCATCGGTTTTGTCCAGGCAAAAGTTCCTGCTTTTGTTGCCGGTATTTTTCGCTGCCTATTGTTTTCTTGAGTATCTGCAGTGGGAAAATGCATCGACTTACTGGCGGGGCGGCTGGCTGCTGATTGTCCGGGGGCCGCTTCTATCGGTGATTGTGGCTTTGGGTGTCTATCTTGTCTTGAACGCCAGCTTCAAGGTTGGTTTGTTCAGCAACAGGGTGCTTGTATGGTGCGGCAATCTTAGTTTCGGTATTTATCTTTGGCACTTCCCGGTGTTGCAGTTTATGCAGAGTCACTTCGCGGCGGATTTGACCGGGAGACGTGGTAGCTTGCTCGCGCTTTGCGTTTGTCTTCTACTTACATTCAGTCTTGCTGCAATCAGTTATTACCTGGTAGAACGTCCGTTGATGGGCTGGGGAAAGCCGGTTCGGCAATGACTGCATGTTGTTTGATGCCCTGATCGCAGGCGGTGATGTTGCGTGCTGCATTATCGGCCAGCCACCTATCGTTCGGGTTGATGCCTGCGGGCTGACGTTCGTGATGGTAGATATGCGCAGCCAGCCCCGAGAACCGTAAATCGCGGCGTTTCAATCCCATGCGGAATGCCCGGGCGAGAATGTCATCGTCTTCGCGACCCCAGCCAATAAATCGTTCGTCGAAACCGTTCAATGCAATCAAATCACTTCGCCACCAGCCCTGATTGCAACCTTTTACGCCATCGCGCTTTTTACCTTCGCTCATTTTCAGTAACAGGCTGGCGACCTTTGGCATGCGTAGGGTATGGCGACGGCGGTCTATACCTTTACTGAAAAAATGTAGCTTTTTGTTTTCATGCAACAGCTTCTTTGCATCGAAACTAGGCAGGGTAAGAATGCGGGAACCTTGCACCATGAAGCCAGGTTTTGCGGCGCGCAAGTGGTCGTCAACAAAATGGGCATCAAGCACCATATCGCCATCAATAATGATGATGTATTCGCCGCGGCTCATGGCAATTGCCAGGTTGCGTGAGCGCGATAGTCGAAATCCATCGTCCTCCTGCCAGCTATGTTTCAGCATAACGGGATAGTTCTTTGCAATTTGCTGGATCAGGTTTTTGGTGGCAATTTTTGAGCCGTCATCAGCCACGATGACTTCGTCTGGCAAGCGGGTTTGCAAGGCGACGCTTTCCAGCACCGATTCCAATGCCGATTCCCAATTGTAGGTTGTGACGATAATGCTGACTTTCATCTTGGCAATTATGCGGTTTGCAATCGCAGGTCCGGCAGGGGGTTTTGTCTGAAACCTTCGAGGTGTTGATCCACACCAAGTTCACAGGCAATCAGGTTTCTTTGTGTATTATCGTTCATCCATTGCTCGTTTGGGTTTTGCCCCCGGGGCTCGAGCGTTTTATGATAAATATGGGTAGCCAATCCGGCATAACGCATGTCGCGGCGCTGCAAACCCATTCGGTAAGCCCGGTGCTGGATATCTTCATCTTCACGGCCCCAACCGGTAAACCGTTCGTCATAGCCGTTCATGGCAAGCATGTCTTTTCTCCACCAGCCCTGGTTGCAAGACATCACACCGTGATACTTCCTGCCTTCTGATTTTTCCAGACGTCTTTTTGCAAGCCAGGGCAGACGAAGTGTGTGACGGCGTTTCAATAATCCTTTGCTGAAGAAATGTGGCTGCCTGTTTTCGGTAAGCAGTGTTTCGATATCGAAATCCTCGGTCGTCACGATTCTGTTGCCTTGGACGTAAAAGCCGATTTTTGCTGCACTTATATGGTCCGAGACGAAATGCCTGTCCAGCATCATGTCGCCATCCATCATGATGATGTAATCCCCAGTGGCTGCCGCAATGGCGCGATTCCTCGAGCTCGCAACGCGATACCCGATATCTTCCTGCCAGCTATGTCTTAGAGCAACAGGATAATCGGTGGCAATTTTTCGTATCAAATCGCCGGTACTTTCTTTCGAGCCATCATCTGCCACGATAACTTCATATGGCAGCAAAGTTTGTTGCGCGATGCTTTTGAGAGCGCAGGCGAGTGCTCGTTCCCAGTTGTATGTTGTCACAACGATGCTGACTTTCATTTACGTTACCTGTTCAGCGGAAACAAAAAACGGGCAGATATTGCCCGTTTTCGATTTGTTCAAAGACATTGATTACAGCGATTCGAAAATACCCGCTGCACCCATGCCGGTACCAATACACATGGTGACCATGCCGTATTTTTGTTTGCGGCGTTTCATGCCGTGAACAATGGTAGCAGTACGGATGGCACCGGTAGCACCGAGCGGATGGCCAAGTGCGATGGCGCCGCCGAGTGGATTGATTTTCGAAGCATCGAGACCACAGTCGCGAATGACGGCGAGGGATTGGGCCGCGAAGGCTTCGTTCAACTCAATCCAGTCGAGTTGGTCCTTGGTCAAACCGGCTTGCTTCAATGCTTTCGGAATTGCCGCAATCGGGCCGATGCCCATCACTTCCGGGCGCACGCCGGCAACCGAGAAGCTGACGAAACGGGCGAGCGGGGTGAGTCCGTATTCCTTGATCGCTTTTTCCGATGCCAGCAAAACCGCGCCGGCGCCGTCCGACATTTGCGATGAATTGCCGGCAGTGACGCTGCCCCCGGCACGGAAAACCGGCTTCAGTTTTGCGAGGCCTTCGATGGAAGAATCGGCGCGCGGGCCTTCATCGTTGAGTGCAGTAACTTCACGCATTTGCACCGTGTTACCTACGAGCACTGGCTGACGGGAGATGATTTGATACGGAGAAATTTCCGAAGTAAATTCTCCTGCGGCAATCGCGGCAATTGCTTTTTGATGGGAGGCGAGCGCAAATGCATCCTGATCTTCGCGTGAAATATTCCACTCCGATGCGACTTTTTCGGCAGTGATGCCCATGCCGTAGGCAATCGCGATATTGTCGTCTTCGAATACTTTCGGACTCATCGCGACCTTGTTGCCCATCATCGGCACCATGCTCATGCTTTCGGTGCCGCCAGCCAGCATTAAATCAGCCTCGCCAAGACGAATGCGATCGGCTGCAAGTGCAACTGCTTGTACGCCGGACGAGCAAAAACGGTTGATGGTTTGTGCAGCAATAACGTTGGGTAAGCCGGCTAACAGCAGGCCGATACGCGCAACGTTCATGCCTTGCTCGCCTTCAGGCATGGCGCAACCAATGATGGCGTCTTCAATGCGGCTGGCATCAATGCCTGGCGCCTGTGCGACAACGGCTTTCAATACATGCGCCAGCATTTCATCCGGACGGGTATTACGGAACATGCCGCGCGGCGCTTTGCCAACCGGGGTGCGGGTAGCGGCAACGATATAGGCTTCTTGAATTTGTTTGGACATTTTGATTCTCCTGGTCTCGTGCGCTTAGTTGCGAAGTGGTTTGCCGTTTTGCAGCATGTAAAGAATGCGATCCTGCGTTTTCGGCATCATCGCCAACGCGACGAAATGCTCGCGTTCCAGTTTCAGCAACCATTCTTCATCGACCAATGCACCGCGGTCGATGTTGCCGCCGCACAAGACTGTGGCGATGCGTGTGGACACTTCCATATCGTGCTCGGAGATAAAACGGCCTTCGAGCATATTGACCAGCATCATCTTGAATGTCGCGATGCCGACATCGCCTGCTACCGGAATTTGACGCGCCGGCAGAGCCGGGCGATAGCCTGATTCAGCCAGTGCTTTCACTTGTTGTTTGGCAACGTAGAGCAATTCAAATGCGTTGAAGATGACAACATCGTTTTCGCGTGCGAGTTTGAGCTCTTTGGCTTCAAGTGCCGAAGCCGATACCTTGCCCATTGCAATAGCTTCGAAATAGGGTTTCAAGCCGGCAAACACGTCGCCGCCCTGGCCTGCAGCCAAGCCAACACGAGTCGCGATTTCTTTCAAGCCACCACCGGCCGGTAGCAAACCGACACCGGCTTCCACCAAGCCGATATAACTTTCCAGCGAGAACACGGTACGGGCCGAATGCATCTGGAATTCGCAACCACCGCCGAGCGCCAAACCGCGAACGGCGGCAACGACCGGGACCAGCGAATATTTGATGCGCTGGCTGGTGGCCTGGAAGTTGGCGACCATGGATTCAAATTCTTTCAGCTTGCCGTCTTTCAAACTTTGCATCGCACCGGACAAATCGGCACCGGCAGAGAAGGTGTCCTTGTTCTGCCAGATCACCATGCCGGTGAAATCTTTTTCGGCGACATCGATCGCCTGTTGAATTCCGGCCAGCACACCGTCGCTGACGGTGTTCATTTTTGTCTTGAAACTCAGAACGGCAATGCCGTCGCCGTCATGCCACATGCGAACGGCATCGGTTTCGAATACGGTTTCGCCCGGCGAGAAAGTTTCGCCAAGAACCGGATCCGGGAAACGCTGGCGCGCATAGACCGGATTGGTCGAGCGACCAATGATTTTGTTTTGCGCCGGGCTATAACTGCCCGCAGCTTCATTCACGCCATCGCGTTCGCTTACCCATGCTGGCAACGCCGCCGAGCTCATGGATTTACCTGCAGCGATGTCTTCCTGAATCCAGCCGACCACCTGTTTCCAACCAGCTGCCTGCCAGGATTCAAACGGACCCTGAGCCCAGCCGTAACCCCAGCGAATAGCCAGATCTACATCGCGTGCAGTATCGGCAATATCAGCCAGGTTGTAGGCGCTGTAATGGAATAGGTCGCGGAAGCAGGCCCACAGGAATTGGGCTTGCTTGTGTTCGCTGGCGCGCAATTTCGCGAATTTTTCGGCCGGATTTTTGATTTTCAGGATTTCAACGATTTCAGGAGCCGCCTCGCCAGTGGCGGGGCGATAATCCTGTGCTGCCAAGTCCAGCACGACGATGTCTTTACCGCGCTTCTGGAAAATGCCGGCGCCGGTTTTCTGACCCAAGGCACCTTTGGCGACCAAGGCCTGCAACCAATCCGGTGCCTTGAAATAGTCTTTCCATGGATCGTTCGGCAGCGTATCGGCCATCGTTTTGATGACGTGCGACATGGTGTCAAGACCCACCACATCGGAGGTTCTGTAGGTTGCTGATTTCGGGCGACCGAGCAGCGGGCCTGTAAGTGCATCGACTTCATCAAAGCCCAAACCGAAAGCGGCCGTGTGATGCAAAGTCGAAAGAATCGAGAAAACACCGATTCGGTTACCGATAAAGTTTGGTGTGTCCTTGGCATAAACCACGCCCTTGCCAAGGGTAGTCACCAGAAAAGATTCCAAACCTTCGAGAACTGCCTTGTCGGTATCTTTACAAGGAATCAGTTCGGCCAAATGCATATAGCGGGGCGGATTGAAGAAGTGCACGCCGCAAAATCTGTGATGAAGTGATTCATCAAGAACATCAGCCAAGCTATTGATTGATAAGCCTGATGTATTCGATGCAAGGACAGCATTCTGGTTTACGTAAGGCAGAATCTTGGCGTAAAGATCTTTTTTCCAGTCCAAACGTTCCGCAATGGCTTCGATAATAAGGTCGCAGCCTTTCAGCCACTCCAGATTTTCGTCGTAATTGGCCGCGACAATGGCGGTAGCCTTGTCTTTGGAAGCCAATGGAGCAGGCGAAAGCTTGCTTAAATTCGCAATGGCTTTATTCACGATACCGTTCTTATCGCCGTCTTTAGCTGGCAAATCGAAGAGGATGGTATCCACATTGGCGTTCACCAAATGGGCGGCAATTTGCGCGCCCATGACGCCAGCGCCGAGAACGGCGACTTTACGGATGCGAAGCTGAGACATGTAAAACTCCGGGTTTATGTATCAAAAGTAAAAATCAGGCTGCCCGTAAACCGGCAGCTGCGAAACGAATGAGGCCCTGGGCGGCCTTGTCGGCATGAGCCCGATCTGAAACGCCTGCGGGCCGTTTAATCAAGCCAAAATCTGCCATGGCATAGGTAAGAGCACCGGCGGTGAAGTCCAGTCTTAGGTAGAGATCTTCTTTTGCGAGGCCGGGAAGGCAAGCCGCCAAAGCTTTGGCAAATTCACGCAAAACCTGGCCGTAGTTGTCGGAAAGAAATTTACGCAGCCCGTCATTTTTCTCGGCATATGCTCTGGCCAGAACGCGCACAAAGGCCGAGCCGTGACGGTCATATGTAAGTGCCAAGGCAGGTTGGATGAAGGCGGCCAAAATGGCTTCAAGGTCACCGGGCTTTTCATCGACGGCTGCACGCAACTGGCTTAGTCGGCGCTCGCTCATTTCGTCCATTCTGCGTCGAAACACTTCATTTACAAGGTTTTCTTTCGATCCGAAATGATAATTTACGGCCGCGATATTGACGTCGGCACGGCTGGTTACCTGGCGTAGCGAGGTGCCGGCAAATCCGAATTGGGCAAATAATTCTTCGGCGGCGCCGAGAATCCGGTCTTTGGTATTGAAGTGGGCGGTTGGCATGGGTTCTGTTCCAGCGTTTGATTCAAACGAATGTTTCAAGCTTAAATTCGAACGCTTGTTGGGTCAAGCCCGATACTGCGTTGCCAGGTCATTGCCAGATACGCACAACGAACGTGACTGGGCTTTCAGAATTCGCTCTAAGTGCGTGTTTAATTGGGCTTTTTATGGTAAATTTAGCGACTTTCAACCCTTAGACACTGGAGTTACACCATGGCGCTGGAACGCACCATCTCAATTATCAAACCTGATGCCGTTGCGAAGAACGTAATTGGCCAAATTTATGCCCGTTTTGAAAATGCCGGCTTGAAAGTAGTCGCTGCAAAAATGAAACATCTCTCGCGTAAAGAAGCCGAAGGTTTCTACGCAGTACACAGCGCGCGTCCGTTCTTCAATGCACTTGTCGAATTCATGATTTCCGGTCCCGTGATGATCCAGGTTCTGGAAGGCGACAATGCCGTTCAGAAAAATCGCGACCTGATGGGCGCTACTAATCCGAAGGAAGCTGCTGCAGGAACCATCCGCGCGGATTTCGCGGAAAGCATCGATGCCAATGCCGTGCATGGTTCCGACAGTCTGGAAAATGCCGCCATCGAAACTGCCTATTTCTTTGCTGCTACCGAACTCTGCCCACGCTGAGTTTCAAAGAGAACAACGTGACCGACGCTCAATCCAAAATCAATTTGCTCGATCTCGATCGCACAGGCATGGTGGAATTTTTCACCGGCCTGGGCGAAAAACGTTTTCGTGCCGAGCAGGTGATGAAATGGATTTACCATCGTCACGTCGACAACTTCGAGGAAATGACCGACCTTGGCAAGGCACTCCGCGCCAAGTTGGTCGAACAAGCCGAAGTACGTGCACCAAAAACAATGTTCGACAAACCTTCGCTCGACGGCACCCAGAAATGGTTGCTCGGTATGGATACCGGCAACGCCGTCGAGACGGTTTTCATTCCTGACAAAGGCCGCGGTACGCTATGTGTATCCAGTCAGGTCGGCTGCGGTTTGAACTGCCAGTTTTGTTCAACGGCAACGCAAGGTTTTAATCGCAATCTTTCCACTTCCGAAATTATCGGGCAGGTCTGGGTTGCGGCAAAGGCACTTGGCAACCAGGTGCACCAGCAGCGCAAACTCACCAACGTCGTCATGATGGGGATGGGCGAGCCTTTGCTGAATTTCGACAATGTCGTCCGTGCGATGAGCATCATGCGGGATGATCTTGGATTTGGATTGGCCAATAAACGCGTCACCCTTTCGACTGCCGGTCTTGTGCCGATGATCGATCGTCTTTCGATCGAGAGCGATGTTTCACTGGCAGTTTCATTGCACGCCGCGAACGACGAGTTGCGCACGCAGTTGGTGCCGCTCAATAAAAAATACCCGCTAGAAGAATTGATGGATGCCTGCATTCGCTACGCCGAACGCAAGCCGCGCACTTCCATTACTTTTGAATACACCATGATGAAAGGCGTTAACGACACTCCTGCACTGGCTCGCCAGCTTTACAAATGGGTTCATGCGCTGCATGCAAAAGCACAACGCAATGACATCGCAAAAATAAATTTGATTCCGTTCAATCCGTTTCCCGGCACGCGCTTCGAGCGTTCCACCGAAGAAGATATTCGCTCCTTCCAGAAAATATTGCTCGATAACGATGTGTTGACCATGGTTCGCCGTACACGTGGCGACGATATCGATGCCGCATGTGGTCAGTTGAAGGGCCAGGTAATGGATAAGACCCGTCGTCAATCCGAGTTCAAGGCGAAACTTGAAGCTCAGGGTATTAGTGATGCGGCATAAGGCCGTCAGGTTTTCGGCTCTTGTTTTGCTGGCTTTTACCGGCATCAACTTCTGTTATTCCATCGAAGCGATAGAAAAACCACTGTCATATGCCGGACAAAATGCCATTGCTTATGCACAGGATTATGTCGGCGAGAAAAAATACGAAGATGCGATGAAGCAAGCCGAAGCTGCCATACGTTCCGATCCGAAATCCGGCGTTCCATACATGGTGAAGGGGTTCATTTACGACTTGCAGAACGATACACAGAAAGCCTCGAAGGCTTTCAGCAAGGCAATCGCCTTGTCACCGCAAAATGGCTACGTCTTGACGGCTTATGCCAAACACCTTTGTTCGAAATTGCAATTCCAGCAGGCAGATGCGGCATTTCTCAAAGCTACCCAAGATAGCCTTTATCCGTTGTCCAGCAAGGCGCTGGAAGGCGCAGCACAATGCGCCATGACAAAGGAAGATTTTGATTTGGCAGAAGTCCGTGCACGCGCCGCACTTGCCTTGTCGCCTGAAAGCGCCGTCGCACTGGAAACCATGGCGCAGGTGAAGTTCAAACAATCCAATTCTTTCGAGGCCCGTGCATTCATGCAAAGACGTGAGGCATTGGGTCCGTTGAATGTTCCAATGCTGCAACTTGCAAATCAAATAGAAAAATCAGCCGGCGATGACCGGGCTGCTGCTCAGTATCAAAAACAATTAGACATCTTGCTGCAAGCTCAAATTCAGCCGCCCACGGGAGAGGGGCAGAAGAAACCATGAACGATAACGCCTATCAAGAAACGCTATTTGCCGAACCCATTGGCCTGCAGCTCAGGCACGCTCGTGAAAAAATGGGGATGAAAGCCAGCGATGCTTCGGCTCGACTGAAATTTCCCGTGGATGTCATTGACGCACTCGAGCGCGAAGACTGGCAAAAACTGGGCGCGCCTATTTATGTGCGAAGTTACCTGAGCGGCTATCTTAAGTTACTTGGCTTGCCGGCGACCATGATTTCGGAAGTCCGTTTCGAACAGGCGCCAACATCGACCATGAAGCTATTGAGCGACAAGCCTCTGCGAAGGGATATAGACAAAACTCTCAGCACATTGGCTTATTTTGCGTTAACCGGAGTGATTGTGGCTTCGGTAATCATGATCGCCATGCACTTCCAGGCGCCGAACAAGATGAATGAAGTGCTGCCTTTGGATATCCAGGCGCAAACTGCACCTGCTCCATTGCCCGCAGTGCAAACACAAACGGCAACGCCTGCTGAAAGTCAGGTTGCAACAGCCGCCAATCAAGTGCCAGTGATGGCAAGCATGGCCCCTTTGGCCGCCAACACAACGGCAGGCAATGGCTGGGAAATTCGCGTCAACGCCGATAGCTGGATGGAAATCACAGGGGCCGATGGCAAGCGTATCGAGAGCGGGATTTTCAACGCAGGTGTCACCAAGCAATATGCCGCCGATCAGGTCGCGGCATTTACAATAGGCAATGCCGATCAGGTGCAGGTTTTACGAAACGGCCAGGTGGTCGATTTCAGTGCATTCAAGCAAGATAATGTAGCTCGTTTTAAAATCGCTAAAGACGGCGCATTGATTGCCCAGACTGCCGCCAATTAATTACTTCACTACTACCAATCACATTTTTACTGCCCAGCAGATTAGAGAATTATGTCCAACCATCAAATTGACGAATATGAATTAGGCGAACGCGTTAGAACCTGGTTCAAGGAAAATAGCGGTTCATTGATTACCGGCGTTGCAATCGGGTTAGGTTGTATTTTTGCCTATCAGTGGTGGCAGGGAAGTGGCGACAAGCATCAGAACGAAGCAGGAATGCAATATCAGGCATTCACCAACGAATTGGAAAAGAATGATCCTGCGAAATCGCAAATCATCCTGAGTTTGCTGGAATCCAAATACGCAGATACTCCCTATCTGGATTTTGCCGTTTTGCGTCAGGCGCAACTGTTGCAGGCTAACGGTAAAAATGCCGAATCCATGAAGCTTCTCGAAAGTCATGCCGCCGCAGCCAAAGAGCCAGTCGTCAAGGACATATATCAACTTCGCATCGCCCGTTTGCATCTGATCAGCGGCAAAGCTGATCTGGCCTTGAAGCAACTAGCCAATGTCAAAGACAGTACCTATGCCGCTTCGCTCGAAGAAATTCGCGGCGATGCACAAATGGCGCTGGGTAAGCGGGAACTTGCCAGTCAGTCTTATGTCAAAGCGCTCACTGCTCTTGATGAAGCAGCACCCATTCGTAACTTAATCGAATTAAAACTCATAGAAGCAGGTGGCACATTGCCTGCTAAGCCAGGAGCTTGATCCATGTTGCAACGCATTGCTTTGATTTGCTTGATGGCACTCACGCTTAACGGCTGCTCCACCGTCAAGGGGTGGTTTGGCGGACATAAGAACACGGCGAGCGAGCCGGCTGAACTGAAAAAAATGACAAACGCCATTGCGGTGAAACGCATTTGGTCAACCGGTATTGGCGACGGTGAAGAAAAATTATGGCTTCGCCAAAAACCCGCGGTGCTGGGTAACAAAGTTTATGTAGTTGATGATGGCGGCCACGTTCGTGCACTGGATGCAATGAGCGGAAAAGTAGTCTGGGAAACCAAAGCCATTGAAATGCGCTCCAGCGGAAGCCGCCTGTTTTTCTGGCGTAAGCATTCCACTGAAACCGGTTTGACCAGCAGCGTTGGTATCGGTACAGGCATCGTTGTTGTTGGTGGCCGCAATGGTGAAGTGATTGCACTTGATGCCGAAACCGGCAGCAAGAAATGGAGTGCGAAAATTACTTCCGAAGTCATCAGCACGCCACTGGTGGTTGATGATCGCGTCATTATTCGTGGCGGTGATGGTCGTGTATTCGGGTTTGATATTGCCGACGGCACCCGTAAATGGGTTTTCGATCGTGCGCTGCCAACGCTTAGCGTACGTGGTAACGGCAGTCCGGTTCCGGGCGCTGGCGTTATTTATGTTGGCTACGAAGATGGCACCGTGGTGATGCTGCGTACAGCAGATGGTTTGCAGGGTTGGGAACAAGCCGTTGCAGATCCCGATGGTCGCACCGAACTTGATCGTGTCGCGGATGTCGACGGCGAAATCCAGGTCGGTAGCGATGCCGTTTTCGCAACCAGCTATCACGGCCAAAGCATGGCTTTATCGCTAAACAATGGTCGCCCAATCTGGTCGCGCGATATCGGCAGCTACGGCGGCCTCGCGATGAATGACACCACAATTATCATTGCCGACAAGCAAGGCGTTGTACATGGCCTCAGCCGTGCAGACGGTTCCGGCACCTGGAAACAGGAAGGCTTGCAGCGCCGCATGCTGACCACGCCGGTCATTCAAGGTAACTATGCCGTGGTAGGTGACCTGGAAGGCTATCTGCATTGGATGAAGATCGACACCGGCGAGATTGTCGCGCGTGTTCGCGTGCAAAGTGCATATTTGCGAGGCACGCCCGTCATTTCACCGGAAGGCGTTCTCTATGCATTGACCGCCGAAGGCGAATTAGCAGCTTATAAATTGGAACAATAATGATATTGCCGATGGTGGCCTTGGTCGGACGGCCTAACGTCGGCAAGTCCACGTTATTCAATGCTTTGACACGTACGCGTGATGCGCTGGTTCATGACGAACCAGGCGTTACACGTGATCGCAACTATGGTTTTTGCCGTCTGATTGATGGCTTGCCGTTCATCGTGTGCGATACCGGCGGCTTATCAGGTGATGAAGAAGGTCTTGCGGGTGCAACGGCAAAGCAGTCGCGTGCAGCCGTTGATGAAGCCGATCTGGTTTTGTTCGTCGTTGACGGCCGTGAAGGCCCCAGCTCGATGGATCAGAATATTCTGCCCTGGTTGCGCCGCAGTGGTAAGACCATTGTTTTGGTCGTCAATAAAACCGACGGTGTTGATGAAACTGCCGCCATCAATGAATTCTCGCGCTTTGGCATTGATACAAAAGTAGCGACAGCCACGGCGCATCAGCGTGGCGTTCCGGAATTGCTGACGGTCATCCAGGAGCGTTTGCCGAAGCCCTCGGCTGCCGATATCGATGCATCGTCGGAAGTTGATCCAGACGAAATCCGCCTGGCTTTCATCGGCCGTCCCAATGTCGGAAAATCGACGCTGGTCAACCGCTTACTCGGTGAAGAACGCGTCATTGCATCCGATGTGCCGGGTACGACGCGCGACTCGATCTCGGTGGATATGGTGCGTGATGGCAAGAAATATAAATTGATCGACACCGCTGGTTTACGCCGGCGATCGAAAGTGGAAGAAGCTGTCGAAATTTTCAGCACGTTTAAAACACTGCAGTCCATTGAAACCGCACAGGTCTCCGTAGTCATGCTCGATGCAGGCGAGGGTGTGACAGAACAGGATGCAACGGTACTTGGCCATGTGCTTGAAGCGGGCAGGGCACTCGTGATTGCCGTCAACAAGTGGGATGGCCAAAGCACGTATCAGCGCGATCAAACCATGGGTATGCTGGAGCGCAAGCTGTCGTTTTGCACATGGGCAGAGCGCGTCACGATCTCCGCCAAACACGGCACCGGCATGCTGGAATTATTCAAGGCCATCAACCGTGCGCATGAATCGGCAACCCGGGTTTTCGGTACTTCCGAAGTCAATAAAGCGCTTGAAATCGCCGTTGAAACCAATCCGCCACCGGTACAGAACGGCAATGTCGCCAAGCTTCGCTTCGTGCATCCGGGTGGTACCAATCCGCCGACCTTTATCGTGCATGGCACGCGTTTGAAAAAACTGCCGGTCAGTTACAAGCGTTATCTTGAAAACTTTTTCCGCAAACGTTTCAAGCTCAGCGGTACCCCGGTCCAGTTTATTTACAAGGAAGGCGTGAATCCGTTTGAAGGCAAGAAAAACGTGCTGACCGAAAAACAAGTCAAGTCACGTCAACGTTTAATGAGACATGCAAAACGCAAATAAATACAGGAGGGCCTCAGGCCCGAAAAAGTGAAACATTACGACAACGTCAGTCTGGGCATTCTTGCCGGTGGTCGCGGTTCCCGGTTGAAGGGTGCAGACAAGGCTTTCGTAAAATACGAAAATGAAATCCTGTGCAGGCGCGTCATCAATCAACTTGATGTCGAATTTTCCGTCATGTTCATTAGCGCACGACAACCAGATGAACGCTTCAGTGAAATGCATTTGCAACCGGTCTTCGATATTCGCGAATCGTTTTCAGGTCCGTTGGCCGGTATCGAAGCCTTGATCAAGAGCTGCAATAGCGAATTTTTGCTCAGTATTCCTGTCGATATCAAAAATTTCCCACTTGATCTGATCAGGCAATGGCTGGAAACCCCGGAGCGTCCCGGCATTACGTTGCATGATAAGAATGGCCTGCAGCCATTGCTGGCGCTATGGCATGTAGCCAGCGTGAAGTCTGCCATCACGGATGCACTGGATCGCGGTGAACTTGCCGTTCATTCGCTGATTGCTAAACTGAATTTCAAAATTGTTACCCGCCCCGACATCCAAATCGGTAATCTAAACACCCCCCAAGATTTCGAATTCCAGTGAATCAAAATTATCCACAAAGAATCAGTTTTTCCGAAGCCCAGACCATTATTGATGATGTTGCAGCGAAGAATCAGCTTGGCATCGAACGTGTTCCGCTCGCGCGTTCCCTGAATCGCGTATTGGCAGAAGATGTCATTGCCAACGTTTCCCTGCCGAATTTTGATAATGCGGCTATGGACGGCTATGCACTACGAGCGGAAGATTTGAATGAATACGCCAAATCCGGTTTTGAAATAATCGGCGAGCAATTTGCCGGTACGCCGAAAGGTTTCGTGATTGAAAAAGGCCAGTGCGTTCGCATCACCACTGGCGCCATGCTGCCCGAAGGCACCGATACGGTCGCCATCAAGGAAGACAGCACCGAAGATCAGGGCGTAGTAAAATTCCATGCACCCATTAAATTTGGCGCGAACATACGCCGTGCCGGCGAAGACGTGTCCGTCGATGACAACATCGCCAAAGCCGGGCAGGTATTGAAAGCGGCAAGAATAAGCTTGTTGGCGGCAGTTGGTTTACATGATGTCAGTTGTACAACGCGACCGACCGTTGCCATTTTTACCAGTGGCGATGAACTGCAGACCCCGGGTCAGCCGCTGCAGGCAGGCCAGATTTACGATAGTAATCGCGTATTGCTGCAAAACCTGTTGCTTGCAGAAGGTCTCGAACCGGTCGCCTGGCCGGTGTTGCCTGACGATCCGGCGCGCATTGAAACAGCATTGAAGGATGCCGCATTTTCATTTGATGTGGTCATTACCTGCGGCGGTGTCTCGGCCGGCGAAAAAGATTATTTGCCTGCATTTCTGGAACAGCACGGACAAATACATTTCTGGAAAGTTCGCATGAAGCCTGGCATGCCGCTCTTGTTTGGGCAGGTCGGTAATACCCTGTTCCTGGGTTTGCCCGGGAATCCGGTTTCGGTATTGGCGACTTTTTTGAGTCTCGGTCGCCGGTTGCTTGACGGACTCCAAGGCAGAGTGGAACCACGCAGCTTGTTGCGTGCCCAGCTGTCACAAAGCATCAGCAAACAGCACGCACGGCTGGAATTTATGCGCGGTGATCTGCATATTGATAATCAGGGCATGATTTCAGTCACGCCCAATGCAGCGACAGGTTCGCATCGCCTGCGGGCTGCAGCAGAGTCCAATGCCTTGATCGTGTTGCCCGAAGGCGAGGGCACTATTGCAGCAGGTGCCATGATGCGGGTCTTGCCTTATGGCCGCTGGCTATCTTGAGGTTGTTTTCAACAGATGAGCAAAACCATTACTGATATCACTCCTGCACAAGCCATCATCATGCAGGCTGATGGCGCAATATTTATTGATGTGCGCGAATCCGATGAGCATGCTTTGGGCGTGCCAAAAAATGCCCTGACTATCCCCAGGGCCGAGCTCGAAAATCATGCTTCGAGCCATATCCGGAATTTCGATGAAAAAGTCCTGCTGATTTGCGGTAGCGGACGCCGTTCGCAGATGGCAGCAGAAGCGCTGCAGCAGCAAGGTTACAAGAATTTATTCAATGTTCTTGGCGGCTATCAGCGATGGATAGCCGAAAAATTGCCGCTGCAAGCTGGCGGCCTTGACGAAGATTTTACCGAACGTTATGCAAGACATTTGCGCTTGCCGCAAGTGGGCATCGAAGGTCAAAAGAAACTCGAGCAAGCGAAAGTCGTTCTAATTGGCGCCGGTGGCCTGGGTTCCCCGGTTGCCTACTATCTGGCTGCAGCCGGTGTCGGCAATATCATGATTGTTGATAACGACATCGTGGACAAAAGTAATTTGCAACGCCAGATACTGCATACCGAAGCCGGTATCGGAACACCGAAAGTGGATTCCGCAGAACAGGCATTATCGGCACTCAATCCAAGAGTTAAAATCCAGAAACGCCGGGCCAGGCTCAGTGCAGAAAATGTTCTCGGGATTATCGCCAATGCCGATGTGGTCATTGATGGTTCCGACAACTTTCCGACCCGATATTTATTAAACGACAGCTGCGTGCAATTATCCAAACCGCTAATCTATGCGGCTGTCGAACGTTTCAACGGACAAATAAGCGTGTTTGATGCCGGTCGTCATCGTGGGTCAATGCCCTGTTATCGATGTCTTTTTCCGGAAGCCCCGAGCGGCGAAGATGCGCCTAATTGTGCCGAGGCGGGCGTTCTTGGTGTGTTGCCCGGTGTCATGGGTTTATTGCAGGCCACTGAAGCGATCAAGATTATTCTGGATATCGGCAAGAGCTTGTCAGGCAGGTTGTTGCAATTCGACGCGCTTGCGATGCGCTTTAGTGAAATCCGGATTCCGGTCGATAGCCAATGCGCGACTTGCGGTACGTCAAAACACTAACTCAGTTTCGCAACACTGCCTTGGCAAGATCTTGCAACTGCGCCATTTGGCATAATTCGAATTCACGTCGATCAACTTTAATCAGCCCTTCATCCTGAAAGCGGCGCAATACGCGACTAACGGTTTCCGGTGCAAGCCGTAGATAATTGGCTATATCGGTACGCGACATCGTGAGATGAAAACGGCTGGCGGAAAAACCACGCGCTGCAAATCGGCGAGATAGCGAAATCAGGAATGCCGCCATTCGCTGGTCTGCATTATAGTCGCCTGACAGCAAGGCAGCTTTGCCGATATCCTGCGACAATAGTCGGAATAACTGGGTTTGCAGCTCCGGCATGCGGGTAGCCAGCAAAGCCATTTTCGGAAATGAAAAACGACACAGCATCACCGTATCCAGAGCAACCGCATTGCATGGATATTTTTCGTGATGAATGGCATTCAAGCCAATGACTTCGCCTGGTAGAAAGAAGCCCAGCACCTGTTCATTACCGGCCGTATCGAGAACATAGGTTTTGACTGTGCCGCCGCGCACTGCAGCAATGGCATTGAAATCGTCGCCTTCGCGGAAAATATGCTCGCCTTCATGAAACGGACCGATGTGTTCCACCAAAACATGGAGTTCATTCAATTGTGTCTTGTCATAGCCTTGCGACAAACATGCCTGCGAAAATGCGCAAGTGCTGCAGAAATGCAGCTCATCACCGTCATCTGCGATGGGGGACAAGCGTCGACGGGCGTTCATTGCCATTGGATTGGTGGCAAACCGCCAGTCAGATGGTTTTTGAAAACTGCACCACTTGGGGTGTTGGTTTTAGATAGGCATCGAAACATGCGGCAATGATACGCACTAGCAGGCGTCCGCGCGAGGTGGTTTTTAGGTGTTTCGGGTCAATCGTTACCAGACCATCGGCTACCAAGCTTTGCAGTTTGAGCAGTTCTTTCGCGAAATACTCGTTGAAATAGATATTGTGCCGGTCCTCGAAGTCGGCGATATCGATTTCTCCCAGGCACATCCAGCGCTGGATTAAATCGGCGCGAATAATATCGTCCTCGTTGAGTTTCATGCCGCGCCAGACAGGCAGGTGGCCGGTTTCAATATTGTTTTCCCAATGGTGCAAATCACGCGGGTTTTGACTGAAGCTATCGCCGATATGGCTGATGGAGCTAACGCCCAATCCGATCAAGTCGCTCTCGGCATGGATAGTGTAGCCCATGAAATTACGATGCAAGTCGCCGCGTTCCAGTGCAATTGCCAGTTCATCTTTCGGCAAGGCAAAATGATCCATCCCGATATAGCAGTAACCTGCCTGCGATAGTTTTTCGATCGCCAGTTGCAGCAATGCCAGCTTGGTTTCGCCGCTTGGCAATAGTGTTTCATCCAGTTGCCTTTGCGGTTTGAACAATTGCGGCATGTGTGCGTAACTATAAACCGCGATGCGGTCGGGGCGTGCAGTGATAATAGTGTCCAGTGTTTTACTGAAACCTTTAAGTGTCTGTTTCGGCAGACCGTAAATCAGATCGACATTCACGGAACGGAAATTATGCTCGCGACAAGCATCAATAACGGCGAGGGTTTCTTCAACCGATTGAATGCGATTGACTGCTGCCTGCACTTCCGGATCGAAATCCTGCACGCCAAGACTGGCGCGGTTAAAGCCCATGAATGCCAGCGCTGCAATATCATCGGGCTTTACGCAACGCGGATCTATCTCAATCGAAATGTCGCGTTTTTCGGAAGCGCTGAAGCGGAAATGCTGCAGTAGAAACTCCATGAACTCGCCAAGCTGGATCGGACTAAGGAAATTCGGTGTGCCGCCACCGAAATGCAGTTGAATGACTTCGCGATCACTCTCGAACAAGGGGGCAATCAAGTCGACTTCCTTCATCAGGTCTTGTAGGTACTTTTCGCCGCGTTTTACATCGCGCGTGATGATGCGATTGCAGCCGCAGTAAAAGCACGGACTCGCACAGAACGGAACGTGGACATAAAGCGATAAAGGCCGCGGAATCGGGTCTTCGTTGCTGCGTTGAATGACATCGCGCAGGGTCGCCTCGTTGAAGGTCTCCGAAAACTGCGGTGCCGTAGGGTATGAGGTATAGCGCGGACCCGGCCGATCATAACGGCGCAGCAGTTCGGCATCGAAAGGGGGGGTAGAGGTCGTATTCATGATGCAAGCCTAAGCACTTGCATGCCAGCCCGTCTTGACGTCAGTCAAATGGATGGCTTTTCCAGCAACAGATAAATGTTGGTTCTACTTGACATGAATCAAAGCAGGTTCTTTCCATTCCCTTGACCATGGCGCATCTGAAAAGAGGGAAGTGTCATGAGTACGACAAAAAGACTATGGATCGGACTAAGCCTGTTGCTGATTAGCGGTTTCGGGGTACTGCTTTGGATGGGGGGCGAAATCCATCGTGAGTCGCCGCCAATGCCGAAAGCCGTTGTCACGGCCGATGGGCAAACATTATTTACCCGGGACGATATCGAAACCGGGCGAACTGTGTGGCAAAGCATCGGTGGGCAGCAATTGGGTTCAATCTGGGGGCATGGCGCGTTAGTGGCACCCGATTGGAGTGCCGATTGGCTGCATCGCGAGGCCGAGGCTTGGCTGGCTTTGCGTGCCAATCATCAATACCACCAGTCCTACACCAGCATGAGTGCGGGCGACAAGGCAAAAGTGCAGGCAGAACTACAACCGGAGATTCGTGCCAATACCTACGACCCGGCGACCGGCATTTTGACGGTATCAAGCGAACGCGCGCAGGCCATCGCAGCCGTCGCCGCGCATTACGAAAGTCTTTTCAGCAATGACCCGGCAACACAGGGTTTGCGTGAAACCTACGCGATGAAAGATTCCACCGTCGATACGATGGAACACCGCCGGCAAATGTCGGGCTTCTTTTTCTGGACATCCTGGGCAGCCGTCAGCCAAAGGCCAGGCAAGGAAATGAGTTACACCAACAACTGGCCGTATGAGCCTCTGGTAGGAAATCGCCCTACCTCGAGCGCATTTTTATGGACGGTATTCAGCGTACTTTTCATGATTGGCGGCATCGGTTTGCTGGGCTGGCATTACGCGGTGTATCACGGCAAGGAAGGGCCGCTGACACCCCCGGCTACCGATCCATTGCGCGGTCTCACTATCACGCCATCGATGAAAGCAACGGCGAAATATTTCTGGCTGGTGCTGGCCTTGTTTCTGGTGCAAATTCTATTGGGCGCCACCACGGCGCATTTCCAGGTGGAAGGCCAATATTTCTATGGATTCAAACTGGCAGATATTCTGCCTTACTCGCTGACCCGCAGCTGGCATACACAACTTGCCGTGCTGTGGATTGCCACGGCGTGGCTGGGAACTGGCCTGTATGTTGCACCGGCAATATCCGGGTATGAGCCGAAACTGCAACGCGCAGGGGTCAATTTTCTATTTACCTGCCTGTTGATTATCGTGGTGGGTGCTTTCACAGGGCAATGGTTTGCCGTGATGCAAAAACTCGGCCTGGCCAACAACTTCTGGTTTGGCCATCAGGGTTGGGAATATGTCGATATCGGCCGGTTCTGGCAGGCATTTTTATTCGTCGGCTTGATGGTTTGGCTGGCCTTGATGGGTCGTGCGTTGTGGCCAGCATTGCGTCGCAAAGATGAGATGTCCTCAATCGTCGGTTTGCTGTTTTTGTCAACAGTCGCCATCGGCATGTTCTACGCCGCCGGTTTGATGTGGGGCGAACACACTTCCTTGTCGATGGTCGAATACTGGCGCTGGTGGGTAGTGCATCTGTGGGTAGAAGGTTTCTTTGAAGTGTTTGCAGTTGCGGTGATGAGTTTCCTGTTCGTGAAACTGGGTTTGGTGCGTGGAAAATCGGCCACGGTGAATGTGTTGTTTGCGACGATCGTGTTTATGGCTGGCGGTATTCTCGGTACTTTCCATCATCTGTATTTCACCGGTACCACGACGGCAGTGATTGCACTGGGTGCTTCGTTTTCGGCACTGGAAGTGGTGCCCTTGGCATTGATTGGTATCGAAGCCTACGAAACATGGTCGCATAGCAAGGCCACGCCCTGGATGGCGCGTTACAAATGGCCATTGATGTTTTTCATCGCCGTGTCGTTCTGGAATTTGATTGGTGCCGGTTTGTTCGGTTTCCTTATCAACACACCGCTGGCGCTGTACTACATGCAGGGTTTGAATCTAACCGCATTACATGGCCACACAGCCTTGTTTGGTGTGTACGGCATGCTGGGTATCGGCTTGTTGCTGTTTTGCGTACGTGGTCTAAAACCGGATGCCGTGTGGAATGAAAAATTGTTGCGCAACAGTTTCTGGACCTTGAATATTGGTTTGACCATGATGGCGCTGCTGACTTTGTTGCCACTGGGTCTATTGCAGCTCAATGATGTATTGAATAACGGTTACTGGCATGCCCGTTCGGCGGAATTCATGGGCAAGCCGATTGTCGATTTGCTGGTCTGGATAAGAGTTCCCGGCGATACCGTGTTTTCAATTGGTGCGATAACGCTGGCCTGGTTTGTCTTGCGTCTATGGATCAAGCCCAAACAGGTAAACGAGAAAGCACTGGCTGCAATTGCAGAATAATTTGACTGGCATGATGAGTGTATTCAGGGGCCGCGGAAGCGGCCCTTTTTTAATGTTTTGATTTTCACGCCCGGAAAAATGGAGGCGAGGGGAAACAACATGTTGCCGCCATATGACTTAAATCAAGGCAGTGCCAACCCCTAAAGCGCACACTGCCGATATGGACACAACGACGCCCGCACTACTCAGTATTGATCCGAAGCTTCTGGCAGCTGCGCCGCATCGCCTGTTATTTCTTGTTGGCGCAAGTAATGTGCTGCTTGCAATGTTCTGGTGGGGCTTGTGGTTACTGGATGCCCGCTTTCAAATTATCGGATTGGCACAGCCCATTATTCCTGCGGTCTGGATGCATGCCATCATCATGCAGTTCCAGGTGTTAACGCCATTTATCTTCGGGTTTTTGCTGACGGTTTTCCCGCGCTGGATGAATCTGCCGGCCTTAACACGTTGGCATTACATACCTGTCGGTCTGGGCTTATTGGGTGGTCAGATACTTACACTGATTGGTTTGTTCGGATTTCCGCATCTGTTGATTCTGGGTTTGATTCAATCACTTGCCGGCTGGGTAGCGGGATTGTATTTTTTGCTGCAATTATTGTGGAAAGAAAAACAAACGACCTGGCATGCCATAAGCGCGGCAACGGCGTTGACATTGGGCTTGGTTGGCTTGTCACTGGTGCTTGCCTACGCCTATACCGGCAATGCACGCCTGATGTTCGCGGCCATTAAATTCGGAAGTGTCGGTTTGTTGCTACCGATATATTTCACTGTCTGCCACCGGATGATTCCATTTTTCGCCAGCAACATCATTCCCGATTACAAAGTGTTCAGGCCCTTGTGGGCGCTGGCCGTGTTCTGGTTTTTAATCTTGCTGCATCTAGGGCTAGAGCTGGTGCATGGCTACGCCTGGTTGTGGATTTCCGATATTCCCCTGATGCTGCTGAGTGTGTTTTTGCTTTGGCATTGGTGGAGCAACAAGCCACAGCCGGCCTTGCTGAAAGTACTGATGTTGGGTTTCGCCTGGTTACCTATTGCCATGTTGTTGTATTCGATTCAAAGCCTTTGGTATGTCGGTACCGAACAATTCATTTTAGGCCGGGCACCGGCACACGCGATGTTTATCGGTTACTTTGGCAGCCTTTTGGTAGCAATGGTGACGCGGGTTACACAAGGTCATTCCGGAAGGCCATTGGAACTTGGTCGTGTAGCCGGTTTTGCATTCATGACTATCCAGTTGGTGGCCATCCTGCGCATCGTTGCTGAAATCATGCCCGATGCAATGTGGTGGCAAGTTATTGCTGCATTGCTCTGGCTACTGGCGTTTCTGCCGTGGGTGATGCGTTCGGCGTGGATTTATTTAACACCGCGTGCCGACGGGCAAGCAGGTTAAACGATGATCGAATTTTACTTGCCGATCAAAGCCGTGCATATTTTTGCAGTATGTTTGAGCGGCATTGTTTTTTTCATTCGCGGCTTGTTGCTGCTCAACCACCGCCAATGGGCAATGTCTGCACCGATACGCTATGCCAGTTACGGCATTGATACCGTGTTGCTGACCGCAGCCTTGATGCTTGCCACCATGCTGCCGTCGGCAATGTTCGCCAATGGCTGGTTGGCACTGAAGATCGTATTGCTTGTTATCTATATCGTTCTTGGCTCGATGGCTTTGAAATGCGGTCGTACACGGCGGAGTCGAGGCATTTTTTTCGTTGCGGCTTTGCTGGTCTATGGCTACATGATCAGTATTGCGATAGCGCACCATCCGCTGGGTATTTTCTGGATACTTCTCAAATGAATAAATCGACTTCTTTTGACGCAAGTCAAGGAAAACGCCTGTACCGGAGCGCACTCTGCTAGTGTGATACTTTCCAACCTGGGGGCTATATGAAACGTTCGGTCTTACCCATCATCATCGCCAGCGGCCTGCTTGCCGGTACTGGCTATTTTCTTATGCAAAATGCCGGAGCTGCGGGTAGTAACCAGGTGTCAACCGATACTGGAGGTTCCGCCAATGGAGATTTTGGTCCGCCGCAAGGCGAACCGATACACGCCATCCTGACCAGCCCGCCGATGGTGCCACCGGCAACGGGCCGCCACGTGCCCGCCAAGGTAATCGTTGATCTGGAAGTCAAAGAAGTAGAGAAAGAAATTTCCGAAGGCGTGAAGTACACCTTCTGGACTTTTGGCGGCACCGTACCGGGAAGTTTCATCCGTGTTCGCCAGGGCGACACGGTTGAATTTCATTTAAAGAATCACCCTGATAATAAAATGCCGCATAACATCGATTTGCATGCAGTCACCGGCCCGGGCGGCGGTGCTGCTTCGAGTTTTACCGCGCCTGGTCATGCATCGCAATTTACGTTCAAGGCACTTAATGCCGGTTTGTATGTTTACCACTGCGCCACGGCACCTGTCGGCATGCATGTCGCCAATGGCATGTATGGCCTGATTCTGGTGGAACCACCGCAAGGCTTGCCGAAAGTGGATCGCGAGTACTACATCATGCAGGGCGATTTCTACACCGTCGGTAAATATCGCGAGAAAGGCGTGCAGCCTTTCGATATGCAAAAAGCGATTGACGAAAATCCTACCTATGTCTTGTTCAACGGTTCCGAAGGTTCGATGTTGGGCGATAAGGCATTGAAAGCGAAAGTGGGGGATAAAATACGTTTGTTCGTCGGTAATGGCGGGCCAAATCTGGTATCGAGTTTCCATGTCATCGGTGAAATATTCGACAAGGTTTACACTGAAGGCGGTACGCATTATCAGGAAAACGTACAGACCACATTAATCCCGGCCGGTGGCTCGACGATTGTTGAATACCATGCCGAAGTGCCCGGAACAGGCGTAATTGTCGATCATTCGATTTTCCGTGCTTTCAACAAAGGCGCCCTCGGCATGATTAAAACCGAAGGTGACGAAAACAAAGCCATTTATTCGGGCAAGGAAGTCGATAGCGTCTATCTGGGAGACAAGGCGGTAAGTTCAGCACCGATTTCTGCCGCAGCAACCGCAACGGCCGGCGGTACTTTGACACTGGATCAACAAATCAAGGCTGGTGGTGCCCTGTTCAACGGTACTTGTTCGGTCTGCCATCAAAGCAGCGGCGAGGGCATTCCGAATGTGTTTCCACCATTGGCAAAATCGGATTTTCTCAATGCCGATAAAACCCGTGCCATCCATATTGTGCTCAATGGCCTGACCGGACCGTTGATTGTCAATGGCGCAAACTACAATTCGGTCATGCCACCGATGAGCCAGCTCAATGATGACGAGCTAGCCAACATCGTGACTTTCGTTCTCAATAGCTGGAACAATAAAGGTGGTCGCGTCACGGCGGCAGAAGTCGCCAAGGTGCGTGCCGAAACACCACGCCCGCAAGGTGCCGCGCATTAAGCCATGCGCGCATTCCTGATCGCATTGTGTCTATTGCCCACCGTCGGTTTTGCTGGCGGTGGGTATGTTCGAATTCCGGCAGGTGAATTTCGTTCGATCCTGAAATACGAAGACAATAAAGGTCTGCAAAAAGTGATTGCATTCGACATGATGCAGATGCCTGTCAGCAACGCGCAATTTCTTGAGTTCGTCCGCAAGCATCCACAATGGCAGAAAGACAAAGTTCCAAAGCTGTTTGCCGAGCCACAACATTATTTGTCCCATTGGAAGGCACCCATGATCCTGGGGCCCAATGTAAAACCGCAACAGCCAGTCACACAGGTGAGCTGGTTTGCCGCGAGTGCTTTTTGCGAAGCACAAGGCGCCCGCTTGCCAACCTGGAATGAATGGGAATATGTAGCGGCGGCTGATCGTACAAGACGCGATGCACGCAAAGATGCCGCCTGGCGTGAACAAATTCTTGGCTGGTATGCAAAGCCAGCGGCGGCAAGCTTGCCCTTGATTGGCCAGAGCCCGGCAAATGTCTATGGCCTGAAAGATCTGCATGGTTTGATTTGGGAGTGGACGCAAGATTATTCCGCCATGCTGGTATCGGCAGATAACCGCAATCAATCAGACCCCGACAAAACGAAATTTTGCGGTGCCAGTGCCTTGTCGATGGAGGACAAGGAGAATTACGCCGTGATGATGCGTGTCGCCATGTTGTCTTCGCTGGAAGCGGTCAACAGCACCTCGAATCTCGGCTTCCGCTGTGCAAAAAAACATCCTTGAGAAAAAAAGTCATGAAAAAGATGCTTTCTATATTTTTATGCAGTCTGGCATTCACTGCCAGTGCTGCCATTCCCATGGCACCTCTGCCATCCGATTCCATTTTGCAAATCGACAGTACTTTCACTAACCAGGACGGCAGGAATTTCAAACTAGGCCAGAGACGAGGCAAGCCGCAGGTGATATCGATGTTTTACACATCCTGTCCCTATATGTGCCCGTTGATGATCGACAGTGCAAAGGCGGTTGAACATTCAATGTCAGCCTCTGAGTTGGGCAGTCTCTCCGTGCTATTGGTCAGTATCGATCCGGTGCGCGACACGCCGAAAGCATTGATGTCCATCGTCAACAAACGCAAGATCGACACCCGGCGCTGGACCTTGGCGCGCACCGACGAGAAAGGTGTCAGGTTACTCGCCGGCGTGTTGGGAATTCGTTATCGCGCATTGAGCAATGGCGAGTTCAATCACACCAGTGTTTTGATTCTTCTGGATGCCGATGGCAGAATTTTGGCCCGCACTGAAAATCTTGGCAATAAACCTGACCCACTATTTCTTGCCGCAGTGAAAAAAGCGGTGGCATTGAAAGCCACGCACTAATTCAAGTCATCCGCTTCAGGGTATCGTCCTTGCGGACAAAGTGGTGGTACAGGGCTGCCAGCACATGTAAGCCGACCAGGAAATAGAAAATGTTGGCAAGCAATTTGTGCAGGTCTTCGAGTTGATGCGCCAGCACCTCGTTTTCGGCCAGCAAGGCAGGCAATTGAATGTCGGTAAATGGCAACATGATGGCTTTGCCATCGGTCCACACGGTCGCGAGCCCAAGTAGCGGTTGAATAAGCAGGAAAGCATAAATGGCAATATGCAATAGCTTGCCAAGATTCGCTTGCCAGCCTGGCAAGGATGGTTCAATCGGCGGCACGCCGTGTTTGAAGCGTGCCAATACGCGCGGGATAAACAACCCCAGAATCGCTATGCCCAACCAGAAATGCGATTGCACCATGAATACACGGCCACTACTGCCACGGGGGAATTCGCTGCGGAATTCCATCGACACATAGGCCAATACAATCAGTATCAAAACGATCCAGTGGAGAGAACGTTGGGCGGTGCTGTAACGATTCATGGGAATCCTTTATCGAATATCCATTGATGATACGACACTGCCACTACATTTTCACGGCGTACTTCAGTAAATGTATTCAATACTGAACCAGGTTTTTCCGACATCGAAGCCAACGTCATCGGCCCGATACCCGGCATGTTTCAGCACTGCATTCCACTTGGGTGCGAAAGCCCAGGCTAGCGAGGCATCCCATTCCCGGCCGTAATGAATATTCAAACGGTCGGATTGAAAATCATGCCAGGTGACATTGGCACTGACTTTGCCCCATTTCCGATTCCAGCTTAAATACGAATCCCCAAGGCCATTCACAGGCGTGGTCAAAAAACGATCAGCCCAGCCATTGAAAGCATGCAGGGTAGCGAAAGGCGTTGCAAAACCATAACTGCCATTGCTGCCCAGTTTTTCGTACCCGGCCTTGAAAGTATTCGCGTGCCACACGATACCGCCTTCAAGCAATAAATAATCCGCGTCGATCACATTGCTGCCATCGGCATAGTTGTTTTGCGTGGCGTATTCGCCGCTGGCCAGCCAGCCGATACCATCTTTATTATCGTGTTTGGCAACGTAGCGAATGCCGATATTCCGGTGTGAACCCAAAGGCAGTGTCTGGTTGTCGATAAAATGGGCATAAGCGGTCAATATGCCCGGTCCGAGTTTGTGGCTCAGGCTTAAAAGATGTGCATCCAGTTGCCAGCGGGCGAGATCCTCATTGGGGTGGTCATCACCGTAAATGCGTTGCACGCGATCGAGGTAGCTGTAGCGTAGGTTCAGACCATTTTCGAAACGATGCTCGATATTCAAGGCATCGAAGGTTTGCTCGTTTTGACGCCAGCCGGAATTGCCGAAAAAACGTTGGTTGTCGTACATCACGCGCTGGCGTCCGAGCATGAATTTTGTGGCATCAGAAAGTGCATATTGCACGTAGGCCTGATTGAGTTCGGTATTGTCCGGATCTACTACTACCGGATAGGAAGTTTGATAATTTGCCGTGCTGTTGAAATCTTCGCCGAATACATGCGAAGTATGTTCCAGCTCGACGACGGCACTCCAGCCAGAGCGCACTGGCGTGCGATAACCCAGACGCAGCCGCAAGGTATTGGCCAGGGCATTTTTGGCGAATGCATCATCGTCCACGCTCTCCATTCGCCAACGCGCATCGAAAATAATTTTTCCCGCGTCGGCAGGTTTTGCGTTGGTTTCCGCTGCGATGGCGGGCATGGCAGACAAGGCCAGATTAATCGCACTGACAATCACTATTTTCTTGAACATTTCAAACTCCCGTCAGGACTGATGCCAGTTTGAATGTTCCGAAAATGCCTGCCATGACTTGCATCAAGTCGATATCAGAAAACCCGAAAATCTTTTTCCATGATAGCGCCTCGTGAGAGCGCGCTATGGAATCAAGGCGTTGCAGCGTAGATTCGGACGGCTACTGATTTTCAACTTGTAGTTGGTGCTTTTAATTTTAAGCCCCTTTCACGAGCACGCTTCAATACCACGTAATACAGTAGCGGAATCACAACGAGCGTCAGTACGGTAGACACCAGGATACCGAAAATCAGCGAGACCGCGAGGCCGTTGAAAATCGGATCATCGAGAATGAAGAAGGCACCGAGCATTGCCGCCACACCGGTCAATAAAATCGGTTGTGCGCGTACTGCGCAGGCGTCGATCACCGCTTTTTCCAGCGCCATGCCTTGTTCGACCGCCTGCTGGATAAAGTCCACCAGCAGAATCGAATTTCGTACGATGATGCCCGCCAGTGCAATCATGCCGATCATCGAGGTCGCGGTGAATTGCGCGCCAAGCAGGGCATGGCCGGGCATCACGCCGATCACGGTCAGCGGAATGGGCGCCATGATGATCAGCGGCACCAGATAGCTGCGGAATTGGCCGAGTACGAGCAGGTAAATCAGTACCAAACCAGCGGAATAGGCCAGACCCATGTCGCGGAAAGTTTCGAACGTGATTTGCCATTCGCCGTCCCACTTGATCGCGAACAAGCCAGTATCGACGGGCTGCTTGAAGAAAAATTGCTGAATCGAAAATCCGGCGATCTTGTTGTCCGATACCTGGCCGACGACATTGAACATGCCGTATAGCGGGCTATCAATCCTGCTTGATTCGTCGCCGGTCACATAGACCACCGGCAATAAATCCTTGTGATAGATGCTGCCGTCCCAGATTGCCTGTTTAGTATTCACAAGTTCCGAAATTGGTACGAGTTTTCCATTGTCCGCACGAACGCGGATGGCCAGCAAGGATGCGAGCGAAGCCTGGTCGCCGGCGGGCAGGCGCATACGAATCGGCACCGGATATTTCGAGGCATCGTCGCGCAAATACGTCACGTTATTGCCCGACAGACCGGCGGTGATGGCTTCGCTGATGCTCGCTTGCGAGATACCGAGTCTTGCGGCGCGATCACGATCGATGCTGATGATGTCACGCGGCGAATCGGCCTCGACCGTGGTGTCGATATCGACGATGCCGGGTGTTTTCCTGAATCGCGTTTCCAGATCGCTGGCGATCAAGCGACTTTTTGCATAGTCCGGCCCGTAGATTTCGGCGACCAAAGGCGCGAGTACCGGCGGACCCGGTGGTACTTCCACCACTTTGATCGAGGCTCCCAAGCGTTCGCCGATGGCATTGAGTTTGGGCCGAAGCGCGGCGGCAATATCGTGACTGGCGCGATCACGCTCGTGTTTGTCGACGAGATT
>Ga0209023_10000657_pt1 | contig 50954 bp, 42 predicted proteins | sample LakOneMetagenome_FD_187468 | JGI IMG/M metagenome (GOLD analysis project Ga0209023, IMG submission 187468) | Freshwater and sediment microbial communities from Lake Erie, Canada (SPAdes) (version 2) | ecosystem: Environmental > Aquatic > Freshwater > Lentic | place: Lake Erie, Canada... | reverse complement strand
GGCGCGCGCGGGGGCGGTGGAGTCTTGCGCGCGGCGGCCTCGTTGCCCATCTTGAACACACTCACGGCCTGGGTCAGCTGCACCGCTTCCTGGGCCAGGCTGGCCGCCGCTGCCGCGGCCTGTTCGACCAGCGCGGCGTTCTGCTGGGTTACCTGGTCCATGTGCGCCACGGCGGAATTGACCTGCTCGACCCCCAGGCTCTGCTCGCGCGAGGCGGTGGCGATATCCTGCATGATGCGCGTGACTTCCTGGGCCGAGGCGACCACCTTGTGCATGGTGGTGCCGGCATCCTTGACCTGGACCAGGCCGCGGTCGACCTTGCCGAGCGAGACGTCGATGAGTTGCTTGATGTCCTTGGCAGCGGTGGCACTGCGCTGGGCCAGGTTGCGCACTTCGGCCGCGACCACGGCAAACCCGCGCCCCTGTTCGCCGGCTCGCGCCGCCTCGACCGCCGCATTGAGCGCCAGGATATTGGTCTGGAAGGCGATGCCTTCGATGAGCGAAATGATGTCGCCGATCTTGTGCGAGGAACCGTTGATCTCGTCCATGGTGCGCACCACGCCGGCCACCAGTTCGCCCCCTTGCACGGCGACGTCGGCGGCGACGGCGGCCAGTTCGCTGGCATGGACGGCGCTTTCCGCATTCTGCTTGACCGTGGCGGAAAACTGTTCGACGCTCGACGCGGTCTCTTCCAGGCTGGCCGCCTGCGCTTCCGTGCGGCTCGACAGGTCGGCGTTGCCGGCGGCGATTTCGCGCGTGGCCTGTTCCATGGTGTCGACATTGGTGCGCACGTCGCGGATCGCCGCCACCAGGTTCGAATTCATTTGCGCCAGGGCGCGCAGCAGCTGCCCCATTTCATCGTGCGAATGGGTATGGAAGGTGGCCGACAGGTCGCCGGCGGCGATCGCCCGCGCGCCCTGCAGGGCCGCTTCGAGCGGCTGCACGACATTGCGCCGCAGCGTGTGCCACAGGAAGACGTTGATCAGCAAGCCGGCCAGCGTGGCACCGAAGGTGGCGCCGCCGGCGCCGATGCCGGCCAGGCTGGCCAGGCAGACGGCCAGCAGCAACAGATTGACGACGCTGGTGGCTAGCCAGATACGGTTGCGCAGCGACAGGTGGGCCAGGCGCAGCAGGCGATACAGCAGTCCGGTGCGCACCATCTCGCCGCGCCGCACGGTCCAGCCGCCGGCGTCCTTGCCGGCCAGACGCTGGTAGCCGCTGGCAGCGGCGCTGACCTGGTCGAGCGCCGGACGCACCCGCACCGACATGTAGCCGCTGATGCTGCCCGCTTCGCGGATCGGCGTCACGTTCGCCTTGACCCAGTAATAGTCGCCATTCTTGCAGCGGTTCTTGACCATGCCGGTCCAGGGAATGCCGGCGCGCAGTGAGCCCCACATGTCGGCAAAGGCTGCGCGCGGCATGTCCGGGTGACGCACGATGTTCTGCGGCTGGCCGATCAGCTCGGCCTCGGTAAAGCCGCTGATCTCGCAGAAGTAGGGATTGACGTAGGTGATATTACCGTTGAGGTCGGTCTTGGACACGATCGCGCGATCGTCCCGCAACAACACTTCGTTATTGGTCACAGGCAGATTGTTACGCATGGATGTTCTCCTCGATGAGTGGGTGGGGCATGCGGACGCACATGGACGTACTGGCGGGCCAGCCTGGCGCGGCCGGTCCCAGCAGCCGTGCGAAGGTCTCGGCATCGACCGCACGGCTGAACAGGTAACCCTGGAACTGGCGGCAACCGAGTTCTTCGAGCAAATTGCGCTGGGCCTCGGTTTCGACGCCCTCGGCGATCAGATCGAGCCCCAGGCTGGTGGCGATCATGATGATGGTCAGGACGATGGCCTGGTCGCTGCCGTCGGCCACCAGGTCACGCACGAACGATTGGTCGATCTTGAGCTGGTCCAGCGGCAGGCGCTTGAGATACTGGAGCGACGAGTAGCCGGTGCCGAAGTCGTCCAGCGAAATGGCCACGCCCAGGCGCTTCAAGGTGTGCAGGCGCGAGACCGTCTCTTCCAGATTGTCGAGCAGGATGCCTTCGGTCAGTTCCAGCTTCAGGCGCGCCGGGTTGATCTGGTGGCGCTGCATGGCGGCGGCTACCTGTTCGCAAAAGCCGCTCTGGTGAAACTGCCTGGCGCTGACGTTGACGGCCAGTTCCAGATCGCGCAGCCAGGGCACATCGCTCCATTCGCGCAGCTGGGCGCAGGCTTGCTCGAGCACCCATTCGCCGATCGGCAAGATCAACCCGGTTTCCTCGGCCAGGCCAATGAAGTCGCCTGGCGCGACCCAGCTGCCGTCGGCGCGGCGCCAGCGCAGCAGGGCCTCGGCGCCGCGCGCCTTGCCGTGGTGGTCGACCTGGACCTGGTAGTGCAGCTCGAATTGCTGCAGCGCGACGGCTTCGCGCAAGGCATCCTCGCGCTGCGCACGCACGTTGATCGCGTCCTGCATGCCGGGGGTAAAAAAGCGGTGGCCATTGCGCCCGGCCTGCTTGGCCTGGTACATCGCGATATCGGCCTGCTGCAGCAGGATTTCGGCACCCGGGCTGTCAATGCCGCGAAAGATCGTCACGCCGATGCTCGGCGTGCTGCGGCAGTGATGGCTGCCCAGCATGAACGGGCCGTCAAAGGCTGCCATCACGTTGGCCACCACCTGGTCGGACTGGGCGTTGGCAGCGCCCGTGGCCGCATCGAGACCCTCGATCAGCAGCACGAATTCATCGCCGCCAATGCGCGCCACTAGGTCGCTGTGACGCAGGCACATCTGCAGGCGCAGGGCAACTTGCTGCAGCAGCAGGTCGCCGGTGCTGTGGCCGAGCGAATCGTTGAGGGTCTTGAAGTTGTCCAGGTCGAGGAACATCAGCGCCGCGGCGCGCCCGCTGGTAATGCTGTTGGCCTGGGCCTGGGCCAGGCGGTCGAGCAGCAGGCGCCGGTTGGGCAGACGGGTGAGCGGATCGTAGAAGGCCAGGCTGCGGATTTCCTCGCTGGCGGCAATGCTCACGGTGATGTCCGACAGCGAAGCGACATAGTGGGTGATGCTGCCTGCGCGGTCACGCACGCAGGCGATCGACAGGCGTTCCGGGTAGACGTCGCCATTCTTGCGCCGGTTCCACACCTCGCCATCCCAGTTGCCGCGCTCGCGCAGCGTGCTCCACATCGTTTCATAGAAGGCGGGGCTGTGCCGTCCGGAGCTGAGCACGCTGGGGGACTTGCCGATCACGTCGGCCTCCTGATAGCCGGTGATGGCGCAAAATGCGCTGTTGACCTGGACAATGGTGCCGCCCGCATCGACCACCATGCGCCCTTCGGGCGTTTCAAACGCCACTGCGGCGATGCGCAACTGGGTTTCCGCTTCGCGCAACAGGGACAGGTCGGTCTGGATCACGGCCACATGGGTACTGTCGTCGGAGGCGGCGCTGACGGTCATGCGCAGGCAGCAGCGGCGCCCCGGCGCCGGCCATTCGAGTTCGATGTCGCTGCGCAGCTGGCGGCCCGTCAGCACCGCTTCGAGCGCGGCGCAGGCGGCGCTCGCGCCGGGAACGGCCCGATGGCGGCAGTCGCGCCAGCAGTCAAGGTAGTTGGTCCCCACCGGTTTGGCCAGCGGCCAGCTGGTATCGGCGTTCGGACTGTCGTGACCGGCGTGCCAGCCGCCATTGGCCGACAGGATGACGCCGCTGCGGTCGATCAGGGCGACCTGCTCTTCCAGCGCCTCGAGCAGTTGCGCGATGGACTCCGGTATGGTGACGTCGATGGTACTGTTGCTGGTCGCTTGCATCTTGCTCTCCTGCGGCGGTGGGCCGATGAAAGCAGTGTCGCGCAGTCGCGGTTTTGATGGAATCGGGCAACACGTACACATTGCGTAGGGGAAACCCTACAGTGCCTGCTCCGGTCAGATCACGCCGTTTTCCAGCGCGTAGCGGGTCAGTTCGGCGTTGGTCGCCAGGCCCATCTTGTCGAGAATGCGGGTGCGATAGGTGGTCACCGTGTTCGGGCTCAGATGCAGCAATTCGCCAATGCGCACCAGCGTCTCGCCGGCCGCGATCAGCTTGAACACTTCCAGTTCCCGGTTCGACAAGGCGCCCAGGCCGACGCTGCCGCCGGCGCCGCCGCCGATCATGCTGGCCAGGCGGTCGCCCAGCGTCTGGCTGACATGCTTGCCGCCGGCGGCTGCCTTGCGCACGGCGGCCACCAGCAGGTCGGTCGAACTGTCCTTGGTCAGGTAGCCGGCCGCGCCCAGCTTGAGCGCGCGCACGGCGTAGATTTCCTCGGCATAGGTGCTGAGCATGAGGATGGCCATGCGCGGACAATCGACCCGCAGCAGCTTGAGCAGGTCCAGGCCGTTGCGGCCCGGCATGGTGATATCGAGCAGGGCCACGTCGAAGCTCTGCTCGCGCACCAGTTCGCGCGCTTCGTGGGCGTCGCCCGCTTCGGCCACCACGACAATGTCGGGCGCGGTGCTGAGCATCAGGCGCACCCCGTTGCGGGCGATCGCATGGTCGTCGACCAGCAGGACACGGATCGGTTGGTCAGGCATACAGGCTCTCCAGTGGCAAGCGCAGCAGCAGGGTGGTGCCGCGCCCCGGGGTACTGTCGAAGGTGACATTGCCACCGCAGTGGCCGGCGCGCTCCTGCATGCCGAGGATACCCCAGGATTCGCGGTTGAGCAGACGCGCCGCATCGATGCCCTTGCCGTCGTCGGTCACGCTCAGCAGCAGTTCGGCGCCGGCGGTCCAGGCGTGCAGGCGGGCTTCGGTGGCGCCGGCATGGCGCACGACATTGGTCAGCGCTTCCTGCACCACCCGGAACAGCATGGTGCTGTGCTGTTGCGTGAGGGTGAGGGCGGCGGCGGCGGGCGCCACCTCGCAATGCACGTGCAGCCCCGCGCGCCGTTCGACCTGGCCGCCATACCATTCCAGCGCGGCCCAGATGCCCAGCTGGTCGAGCACGCTGGGCCGCAGATCGGTGATCACCCGGCGCACGGTATCGATGGCGTCCTGCACCAGGGCATCGGCCTCCGACAGCAGCGGCTCCGGCGCGGCGCCGCGCGCGGCGCCGTTGGCGATGGCCACGCCGATGTACGCCTTGATCCCGGTAAGCAAGCCGCCCAGTTCATCGTGGATTTCCTGGGCGATGCGCGTGCGCTCGCATTCCTTGATGCTCTCCTGGTGCGCCGCCAGGCCGCGCAGCGCATCCTGCGACTGCAGCAGCGCGTATTCGGCCTGCTTGTTGCGTGTGATGTCGATCAGGATGCCCTGCATGAACAAGGGCGTGCCCTCGTCATCGGTGACCACTTCGGCCTGGTCGCGGAACCAGAACTGCTGGCCGTCGCGCGAACACAGGCGGTATTCAATCGACAGGGTGCTGGCGCTGGCCCGGCTGGCGCCAATGGCGGCCAGCACGCCCGCGCGCTCGCTGTCGACCATGCGCGCGCCATGCAGGTCGGGATCGGCCAGCCATTCGCCGGCACTGTAGCCGAGCACCCGGATCTGCGGGCTGATGTAGGTGAGTGCGTGCGGCGGCGCCAGGGTGGCAATGTAGCTGATGGCCTGGATCTGTTCGACCAGGGTGCGGAATTTCGCTTCGACCTGCTGCTTGGCATCGATCAGGCGCTGCTCGCGCAACATGCGGGCGATGGCCACCGGCAGCTGCTCGAGATAGTGGCCGGCGACATCCTTGACCAGATAGTCGCGCGCCCCGCGCCGCATGGCGTCGGCGGCAATGGCTGCACTGTCGGCACCGGTCAGCATCATGACCGGTGGCGCATGGCTGTGGTTGGCCGCCAGCAGGGTCAGAAATTCCAATCCGCTCAGGTCGGGCAGCTGGTAGTCGAGCAGGATGCAATCGATCTGCTGCTCGACCGCCATGGCCAGGCCGTCGGCACCGCATTCGGCCTCGATCAGCTCGAAGGCGGGCTCGCTGCAGGCGCGGAACGCACGGCGGCAGGCGAGCCGGTCGACGATATCGTCTTCGACGATCAGGACACGGAGGGGCGAGGGCAGCGGCATCGGTTCAGGGCATTTCGCTGGCGGACCAGTACAGGTCGATCGAGCGCATCATCTCGACGAACTTGCGGTAGTCGACCGGTTTGGCCATGTAGCCGGCCACGCCCAGGTCGAAGCTGCGCGTCTTGTCCTTGGGCTCTTCCGAGGTGGTCAGCATGACCACGGGAATCGAGCGCAGCGCCGTATCCTGCTTGATCGCCCGCAAAAACTCGATGCCGTTCATGACCGGCATGTTCAGGTCGAGCAGGATCAGGCAGGGCCGCTCGCTGGCGGCATCGGCCAGGTAGGCCAGGCCGGCTTCGCCATGCTCGGCATGTTCCACCATGTTGGGCACGCGCAGTTCCTTGAGCGCGCGGCGCACGGTCATGACGTCGACGACATCGTCTTCGATGAGCAAAATGGGTTTATTACTGACTCTCATGGGCGGATCCGTGTGGTGATGCGGCGGCCGCAGCCGCCTTGGGGAGGGTGAACCAGAAGGTGGCGCCGGCGCCGACGTGCGACTCGACCCACACCCTTCCCTGGTACGTTTCAACAATTTTCTTCACAAGCGCCAGGCCGACGCCGGTGCTTTCGATGCGGTCGCGCGCAGCCAGGGTCTGGAACAGCTGGAAGATGCGCTCGAAATGGCGCGTCTCGATGCCGGGACCGTTGTCGCGCACATAAAAACGCCAGAAAGCGCCATCGTCAAGGTGGCCGACCTCGATCACGCCATCGGGCTTGTTCATGTACTTGATGGCGTTCGACAGCAGGTTCTGGAACAGCTGCTCGATGCGGGTCGGTTCGGCGGTGATGACGGGCAGGTCGGGCGCCACCCGGATGACCATGCCGGCGGGTGGGGCGAGCAGCACGAGGGTGTCGGCCAGGATCCGGTTCAAATCGACCGACTGCACCGTTTCACGCACCCGGCCCACGCGCGAATACTGCAGGATGCCGTCGATCAGGCTGTTGAGGCGGTGCACGCGGCCGATCAGCAGCTGCATGTGCTCCTTGCCCTCGTCATTGAACAGGTGGGCGTAATCGGTGCCGAGCCAGTCGGCCAGCGAGCTGATGCCGCGCAGCGGCGCCTTCAGGTCGTGCGAGACGACATACGCAAAGTTGGTCAGTTCCTCATTGGCGCTGGTGATTTCCTGCAGCAGGCGGCGGTTGTTTTCATCGTTGCGGCGCCGCTCCGACACATCGCGCACGATGCCGGTAAACATGCGCCGTCCGCCCACCTGCATTTCGGCCACGGTCAGCTCGAGCGGGAAGATGGTGCCATCGCGGCGCCGGCCCTCGACTTCGCGCCCGGTGCCGATGATCTTTTTCTCGCCCGTATTCAGGTAATTGGCCAGGTACTGGTCGTGGTTGGCGCGGTGCGGCTCGGCCATCAGGGTGGAGACGTTGCGCCCGGCCATTTCCGCTTCCAGGTAGCCGAACAAGCGTTCGGCCGACGGGTTCATGCGGTCGACCCGGCCACGTTCGTCGATCGTGATGATGGCATCGACGGCGGAATCGAAGATGGCGCGCATGCGCGCCTCGCTTTCCTGCATGGCGCGCTCGGCCGCCTTGCGCGCGGTGATGTCGTGCACGGTGGCCAGCACCAGCGCCTGCCCCTGGGGCATCGACAGGGGCGACAGGCTGACTTCGACGGGAAACTCGGTGCCGTCGCCGCGCAGGCCGAACAGTTCGGCGCCGGCCCCCATGCTGCGGGTGCGCGGCTGGGCGGAAAATTCGGCGCGCTGGGCGCTATGGCGATGGTGGAATCGGGCAGGGATCAGCAGCTCGACCGGTTGACCGAGCAACTGTTCCTGCGTCAGGCCGAACAGGCGCTCGCAGGCCGGATTGGCCAGGGCGATCTTGCCGCTGGCATCGGCAATGAGCATGGCATCGGTGGCCGCTCCCAGCAGCCACTCCAGACTTTTGCCTTCGATGAGCAGATTTTTCAAACGGGTCCCCGGCTGTGCAGAACATGCCTGAATACAAAATTTTGCAATAGTAATTTCTGTGCAACATCAATATCACAATTAGCGCGGTTTGGGCGCGATATACGGACTTTTTTTCGAGAAGGTTGTTTTGTCGCCTTGTCGATTGACTCTTGAAATCAACGCGCGCGGCCCCATCTCGCCTGCATCCGTTCAACCTGTCTCGACGAGGACTAAAAAATGGCTGTTGCCGAAAAAGAAACCCTTGGTTTTCAAGCTGAAGTAAAGCAGTTGCTGCAATTGATGATCCACTCTTTGTATTCGAACAAAGAAATTTTCCTGCGCGAGCTCATCTCCAACGCCTCCGACGCGGCCGACAAGCTGCGCTTCGAGGCGATCAACCACGACGCCCTGTACGGCAATGACCATGAACTGAAAATCAAGGTCAGCTTCGACAAGCAAGCCAAGACCGTCACCATTTCCGACAATGGCATTGGGATGAACCGGGACGAAGTCATTTCGCACCTGGGCACCATCGCCAAGTCGGGCACCAAGGAATTCTTCGGCAAGCTGTCGGGCGACCAGCAGGCGGATGCCGCCCTGATCGGCCAGTTCGGCGTGGGCTTTTACTCCGGCTTCATCGTGGCCGACAAGATCACGGTGGAGACGCGCCGCGCCGGCGTGGACGCGGCCGAGGGCGTGCGCTGGGAATCGGGCGGCGAGGGCGACTACAGCGTCGAAACCATCAACAAGACGGACCGCGGCACCGACGTGATTTTGCATCTGCGCGCGGGCGAGGAAGAATTGCTGTCCGGCTGGAAGCTCAAGTCCATCATCCGCAAGTATTCGGACCACATCTCGCTGCCGATCGTGATGCAGAAGGAAGACTGGGACGCGGAGAAAAAAGAAACCGTCATCAGCGACGAATTTGAAACCGTCAACCAGGCCAGCGCCCTGTGGGCGCGCAACAAGGCCGACATCACACCCGAGCAGTATGACGAGTTCTACAAGCACGTCTCGCACGACTTCCAGGCGCCGCTGACCCATACCCACAACCGGGTCGAAGGGCGCAGCGAATACACCCAGCTGCTGTATGTGCCGAGCCATGCGCCGTTCGACCTGTGGGACCGCAACAAGCGCGGCGGCATCAAGCTGTACGTCAAGCGCGTGTTCATCATGGACGATGCCGAGCAGCTGATGCCGGCCTACCTGCGCTTCATCAAGGGCGTGATCGATTCGAACGACCTGCCGCTGAACGTCTCGCGCGAGATCCTGCAGGAGTCGCGCGACGTGAAGGTCATCCGCGAAGGCTCGACCAAGCGCGTGCTGGGCATGCTGGAAGAACTGGCCAACGCCGACGAGCAGGACAAGAAGGACAAGTACGTCACCTTCTGGAAGGAATTCGGGCAGGTGCTCAAGGAAGGCATCGGCGAGGACGCGGGCAACAAGGACCGCATCGCCAAGCTGCTGCGCTTTGCCACCACCGCCAATGACACCGACGACCAGAGCGTGTCGCTGGCCGACTACATCGGCCGCATGAAGGAAGGCCAGGACAAGATCTACTACGTGGCGGGTGACAATTACGTCGCGGCCAAGAACAGCCCGCATCTGGAAATCTTCCGCAAGAAGGGCGTGGAAGTGCTGCTGATGACCGACCGCGTCGATGAGTGGATGCTGTCGTTCCTGACCGAGTTCGAAGGCAAGGAGCTGGTATCGGTGGCCAAGGGCGGCCTCGATCTGGGCGCGCTGGAAGATGAAGCCGAGAAAAAGGAGCACGAGGAAACCGAGAGCGCGTACAAGGAGCTGACCGAGCGCATGAAGGGCGCGCTGGGCGACAAGGCCAAGGACGTGCGCGTGACGTTCCGCCTGACTGATTCGCCAGCCTGCCTGGTGGCCGACGAGAACGAATTGTCGGGCAACCTGTTGCGCATGCTCAAGGCAGCGGGCCAGAACGCGCCCGATTCCAAACCCATCCTGGAAATCAATCCGAACCACCCGCTGGTGACGCGCCTGAAGTATGAAAGCGCCGACAGCGCCAAGTTCGGCGACTGGGCGCACATCCTGTTCGATCAAGCCTTGCTGGCCGAAGGCGGTTCGCTGAGCGACCCGGCCACCTTCGTCAAGCGCTTGAACGAGATGCTGCTGGGTTCGGCCGCGGCATAATTCGCGCAGCGTCCCGACAACGGCCCGGCCGCGCAAGCGTCCGGGCCGTTTTTCCGTGCGGCGTCACCACGCATCGCTCGCTCGCGCCGTCGTCCTCGCGCAGGCGGGGACCCATGGCACCTGCGCTCAGCCGGCGCAGGCGCGCCACGCACGGCGCCGGCTTACTCGCCTGACGGTTTGGCCGTCTTGGCCGGACACAGCGGCAGCAGCTTGGCCACCGCCCCCGGCTTGTCGCCCAGGATGCGTTTCGGATCGAGCTCTTTGCCAAAGACCGCGGCCAGGTCGTCGCTGTCGGCATTGAACAGGCCAAGCACATAATTGTCCTGTCCCTTGGCCGGCTGCATCACGGCTATGTGCGAATAGCCGCGATGTTCGGCAAAGCGCGCGAAACTGCACAGGACGAACATCGCCTGGGGCCGGGTGTAGGCCGGACCGGACGCTTCGAACACGGACAGCCGCTCGCGATGCTCGATTTCCTTGAGCAGCAGCGGCGGCACATTGGGCCGTTCGGCAAAGCTGAACGTCGCCATCGCCGTTGGCGGGACTTGGGCCAGCGCGCTGGCACCCCACAGCAGGGCGGCCAGGCCGGTCAGGGAGCGCAGGACGGTCCTCATGCTTGCTCCACCTGGGCGCACAGCTCGTCAAGCAGGGCTTGGCCCGCGGGCCAGTCGCTCAGCTTGCTTTCGCCATTGATGTGGCCCGCGTTGCCGATCTCGACCAGGCGGCTGCCCCAGGCGTCGGCAAACTGGCGTGCCCGCGCGGGCGACACGTAGGCGTCGTCGGCGCTGGCGACGACGATGCTGGGAAATGGCAGCCGCGCCAGCGGTACCGGGGCGAAGCCGTTGGCCGGCACCGGGTAGGAGGGCGCTTCGGTATCGCTGGGGGCGACCAGCAGGGCGCCGGCAATGTGCAACGGCGAGCCGGAACGGGCCCATTGCACCACCAGCTGGCAACCGAGGCTGTGGGCCACGAGAATCGGCGGCCCTTCGCTGGCGGCAATGGCGGCGTCGAGCTCGTCGACCCATTCATCGCGCGCCGGATTGTTGTGGTCCCGGTGCGGCACGCGCACGTAGGCGGGATGCTTGCGTTCCCAGTGGGTTTGCCAGTGGTCCGGTCCCGAATTCCATAATCCGGACAGGGTCAGTACGTCACATGCCATCATGCCTCCGCATAGGGTTCAATCAAGAACGTCGATTCTACGGTGAAAAGGGAAAGTCCAGCGTCAGGCTGCTGTGAAAGGGCAAGGCTTGCCACTGCGCATCGAGCGCCAGCGCGGCGCCGAACAGGGCGCGGCCCGCGTCCGGCAGGTCAAACACGAAGGGGGGCTGCGCGCGCACCAGGCAGGCCGTGCGCACGCCCTCCAGGAAGTCCGCGTCGCTGTACTGGCCGCTCCAGAGCTGGGTTTGCAGGGCTTCGACGATGGCTTCGACCTGGATCGCTTCGGCTTCGACCTCCTTGCCGGCCGGTGCGTGGGTCGTGTCCATGGCGAAGGTCGCCGCCGCGCCGCGCGCCACCAGGCCCGTGAAGCCATGCCGCAGGCCCAGCCCGGTTTCAACCACGTAATGGATCAGGTCGTGCGGCAGGATGCCCTGGCGCGGCATGGCCGCCTCGGTGTCGCTGCCATCGTCGCGCAGGTAGCGCAGGCGGTCGAGCTTGTCCGATTTCCCGCCTTTTTCTGCCACGAGTTTCATTTCTGTTTGCGGAAAGGAAAGAGGAATTGTTTCGTGAAGCCGTCCGGCATGTAATCGCCCTGGACGCCATACTTTTCCGGAAAGCCGGTCTGGCCCTTGATGGCGGTGCCGAACAGGTGATCGAGGAAGGCGTAGTGCGCCGCGTAATTCTTGTCGATCGCCACGTCGTCGGACGCGTGGTGCCAATGGTGGAAGTCGGGCGTGACGAACAGATACTTGAACGGGCCCCAGGGCAGGTGCACATTGGCATGGTTGAACACGGCCTGGAAGCCGACGATCACGATGTACAGGTCCATGACGGTCTTGTCGAAGCCGAGCACATACAGGATGCCCAGCACGCCCACCCGGGTGACGATCAGTTCGAACATGTGCTGGCGCGAGCCGGCCAGCCAATCCATGGTCTTGGCCGAGTGGTGCACGGCGTGGAAGCGCCACAGGAACGGGATCTCGTGGTACGAACGGTGGGTCCAGTACTGCACGAAGTCGGCCGCCAGGATGCACAGCAGCAGCTGGGGGATCAGGGGAATCGCTTGCACGGCAGCGTGCACGCGGTCGTTGGCCATCCAGCCGAACAGGCGGTGAATCGCGAAGTTCACCGTCAGCAGGGCCAGCCCGACAATAAAGTGGTTGACGGCGAAGTGCACCATGTCAGTCTGCCACTCCTTGCGGAACAGCAGTTGTCCTCTATAGAGCGGGAACATTTTTTCGATGGCGGCAAAGATCACTGTCGAGCCGAGCAAGTCCAGGATGAACCAGTCCATGCCGATATACGGGGTGTTGTCGGGGAAGTCGGCCACCGGCACGTGCGAGCCGCCCAGCGCCACGGTGGCCAGCACCAGCGCGGCGGCGACGCCGTTGAGCCCGCGCTGGCGCTTGAACAGGATGTTGAGCAGGCTGATGGCACCGCCGATGACCAGCGCGCCGAACATGATGTGGCGGATGATGTCCGGATTGTACTTGTGGCGCAGTTCGGGCGTGGTCAGGTACTGGGGAAAGTGAAACGCCAGCACGCCCAGGAAGCACAGGATGCCCAGGGTGAGCGCCACGACGCCGCTGGCGATGCCCACGCCCGGGGTGAGGGGGCCGCTTTGCTTGAGCAGGTCGGTCGTTTCGCTGACGGCGCCGCCGACGTTGTCGATCACGGCCCTGGCCGGTTTCACGATGTGTTTCATTGCCGCTTCCTGGTTTCAAATGATATTAATGGCAACATTTTATAACGCAATTAAGGTTTGCCAAAGAAAAGATAGAAGGTGCGGTTACCTTGTTCGCCTACTCCCACGCCAACGGTGAAGGGGCCAAGCCCCGTATTGAGGGCGCCGAACATGCTGGCCGAGAATTTCGTGCCGGCATCGGCGCCATTGAAGCGGTGCGACACCCGCCCCGCCTCGAGGGTGCCGCCCAGATAGATGTTCTTGAGGCCAAAGAATTCGGTCTGGCGGCTGTACATGGCGCGCCCGTAGCCATAGCCTTCGCCGATGAACTGGCGGTTCGGGTAGCCCGACAGGTTGAGCACCCCGCCCAGCGAGAACAATTCCAGCAGCGGTGCATCGTCACCCCAGATCTTGCCGCCGCGCGCAGCCAGGCTGAAGCGGTGCTGGCGCATGCCCCACACCCCTTCGAGGCCCGCTTCGAGCCGGCGGTAGGCAGCGTCGGCCCCCATGCCGGTGCTCGACACGCGCGCATTGGCGAACGCGAACGTGCCCGTGGTGGGAAACACCCAGTCGTCCAGCCGGTCTTGCAGGAATTCCATCTTGACGACGGCGATGCGGTCGGACTGGCTGGTGAAGTCGGGCACGGCCACGCTGGGGTCGGCGCGCGAACTGCCGCGCTCGATGCCGAAACGCAGCGTGGTGCTGTTGTCGGTGTGGCGGTCCAGGTCCAGTCCCACAGTGTGCTGGCGGATGCGGTAGGTGGCCACCGGCCGTTCGTTGACGATCAGGTTGTCGCGCGTTTGCGAAAAGCGGAACACGGGGGCGACAAACCAGTCGCCGGCCGCGTCGAACGGCTGGTAGAGCTGGGAATTGAGCGACATGACCTGGCCCAGCGAGACATCGTTGCGCCACTCCAGGCCCGACGCATTGAGCCACTTGGAACGGTGGTTGAGCAGGATCGAGAAGTCGCTTTCGCCAGCCAGGTCGGTCGAGAGGCGGAAGCCGCCGCGGATATAGTTCGGTCCCCATTCCTTTTCCACCGGCTCGATCACCAGCGTGCGTCCGGCTGCGTCCTGCTCGAAGCGGTGATTGACGTTCTGGAAGTCGCCGCTGGCGTACAGGCTGTTCAGGTTGGCCTGCAGCTCGTCCATGTTGAAGGTGGCGCCCGGCTTGATGGTGACCTTGGCCTGCACCGCGGCCACGCTCACATGGCGCAGATAGTAGGGATCGATGCGCACGGCCTTGATGGTGCCGGCGCTCAGGTGGCGCGCCTTGCGCGCGGCCATGTGGGCCTGCCAGCCATCGGCGTCGAGCGCGAGCGAGGCCAGCCGGGGCGCCACCGCGCGCGTGGCCGCCTCGCCGATCACGATGGTCGAGGTGGCATGCTCGAAATCGGCTGCCGAGTAGTCGCCCAGGGCGGGGGTGATCAGGATATCGCTGGCGGTCAGTTCGCGCAGCGAGGTTTCAACATTCTGCTCGGTGAGGATGTTGAGCATCTGCTGGCCGACGCCGAACACCGACGTGATCTGGTCGCGCTTGAGCAGCGAGGTGCCCAGGTTGACGGCGATGATGATGTCGGCGCCCATCGAGCGTGCCACGTCGACGGGCAGATTGCGCACCAGGCCGCCGTCGAGCAGGGCGTGGCCATCGATTTCCACGGGGGCGAACACGCCCGGCACCGACATGCTGGCGCGCATGGCGCGGGCGATGGCGCCGCGCTCGAGCACCACCATCTTGCCGCTCTCGATATCGGTGGCGACCGCGCGGAAGGGAATGTCGAGCTGGTCGAAATGGTCGATGTCGCCCGTGCGGGCAGCGAGGGTATTGAAGAAGAATTCGATCTGCTGGCCGTAGTTCAGGCCGCGCGGCACTTGCAGTTCGGCGTCGCGAAAACCCAGTTCGCGGCTGCTGATGCTGTTGCGTTCATTGGCCTTGGTATAGGTGGTGCGGGCCAGGCGCGGCGGGTTGTCGTCCAGCACCTCGTTCCACTTGACCTTGTCCAGCCGGGCCGCCAGGTCGGACGGGTCGTTGCCCATGGCATAGGCGCCGGCCACGATCGAACCCATACTGGTGCCGACCACCACATCGACGGGAATGTGCATTTCCTCGAGCACCTTGAGCACGCCGATGTGGGCCACCCCGCGCGCGCCGCCGCCCGACAGGACCAGGCCGATCTTGGGGCGGGCAAGCGCCGGCGCGGCCAGCAAGAGGAACAGCGCTGCGGCAGCGCCAAAGGTGCGGAAGGTGGTCGGCATGGGTTTTGGTTTACGGCAAAGTTGCTTGAGTGCCAAAACTTACCATAGATTCGGGCATCCGCCATGGGCTTGGCGTCGGCCCATGGCAACGCGGAATGGCGCGCCGCTACAGCGCGGTGCGCAGCGCGAACAGTTCGGGGAACAGCACCACATCGAGCATCTTGCGCAGATAACTGACACCCGCCGTCCCGCCAGTGCCGGTCTTGAAACCGATGATGCGCTCGACGGTTGTCACATGGCGGAAGCGCCAGAAGCGGAAAGCGGTCTCCAGGTCGACCAGCTTTTCGGCCAGTTCGTACAGCGCCCAGTGCTGGTCCGGCGCCTGATACACGCCCAGCCAGGCCGCCTTGACCGACTCGTCGTGCGTGGTCGGCTGCGTCCAGTCGGCGTTCAGGCGCGCCGGCGCGATGGCAAAGCCGCTGCGCGCGAGCAGCATGACCGCTTCGTCATACACCGACGGCGCATGCAGTTCACGGGCCAGGATGGGATGCGCCGCGGCGCCGTCGTGCACCGCCAGCAGGGCCGCGTTCTTGTTCCCCAGGATGAATTCGAGCTCGCGGTACTGGTAGGACTGGAAGCCCGACGAGGCGCCCAGGTAGGGCCGGATGGCCGTGTATTCGGGCGGCGTCATCGTCGCCAGCACATCCCAGGCGTGCACCAGCTGATCCATGATGCGCGCCACCCGGGCCAGCATCTTGAAGGCCGGCGCCAGTTCGCCGGCGCGCAGGTGCACGCGCACGGCCTGCATCTCGTGCAGCATCAGCTTGAGCCACAACTCGCTGGTCTGGTGCTGAATGATGAACAGCATCTCGTTGTGGTTGGGCGAGCGCGGATGCTGGGCGTTGAGGATTTGCTCGAGGCCCAGATAGTCGCCGTAGCTCATCGCTTCGCTGAAATCCATCTTGGCGCCGTGCCAGCTGGCGGGGCATTTGTCATTGTCGGACATGGTCGTGTTCCCGGGTCAGGTCACCGCAGTGCGGCGGGCGTGGATGTCATAGGCGGCGTCGTCGAGAATCTGCTTGAGGATCTCGACCGCATCCCAGACCTCGGCGAAACTGGTGTACAGGGGCGTGAAGCCGAAGCGCATGATGGCCGGCTCGCGGTAGTCGCCGATCACGCCGCGCGCGATCAGCGCCTGCATCACCGCGTAGCCGTGCGGGTGGGTGAAGCTGACCTGGCTGCCGCGGCGCGCATGTTCGCGCGGGGTGACCAGCTCCAGCGGGTGGCCCTGGCAGCGCCGTTCCACCAGCGCGATGAACAGGTCCGTCAGTGCCAGCGACTTGGCGCGGATGGCGGCCATGTCGGTCTGCTCGAATAGGTCCAGGCCGCACTCGACCATGGCCAGGGAGATGATCGGCTGGGTGCCGCACAGGGCCCGTGCGATGCCGTCGGCCGGCACGAAATGGGGCGCCATGGCAAACGGGCTGGCGTGGCCCCACCAGCCCGACAAGGGCTGGCTGAAGGCGGCCTGATGGCGCTCGGGGACCCAGATGAAGGCGGGCGCGCCCGGGCCGCCATTGAGATACTTGTAGGTGCAGCCGACCGCCAGGTCGGCGCCGGCCGCGTGCAGGTCGAGCGGCACTGCGCCGGCCGAATGGGCCAGGTCCCAGATCGTCAGCGCCCCGCGGGCGTGGGCGTGGGCGGTCAGGGCCGCCATGTCGTGCTGGTAGCCGGTGCGGTAATTGACGTGGGTGAGCATCAGCACCGCCGTGTCGGCGTCGATGGCCGCGCCAATCTCCTCGACCGAATCGACCAGCTGCACGCGGTAGCCGCGATCGAGCCATTGCGACAAGCCTTCGGCCATGTAGATATCGGTGGGGAAGTTGCTGCGCTCGGTGACGATGACGCGCCGCCCGCGGCCAGCGCCATGCTCCTGCATGTGGACGGCGGCGGCCAGGGCCTTGAACAGGTTCAGCGAGGTGGTGTCATTGACCACCACTTCGCCCGGCTGCGCACCGATCAGGCGGCCGACCCGGTCCCCGAGGCGCTGGGGCAGGTCGAACCAGCCGGCGCTGTTCCAGCTGCGGATCAGGTCATCGCCCCATTCGCGCGCCACCACGTCCTGCACGCGCGCCAGCGCCGCCCTGGGGCGGGCGCCCAGGGAGTTGCCGTCTAGGTAGATCACGCCGGCGGGCAGGGCGAACTGGCTGCGCAGGGGGGCGAGGGGGTCGCCGGCATCGCGTGCCAGGCAATCTTGTCGATTCATCAATGCACCTTGAAATTACTTTAGACCTAAATGAATCAGGGCGAGGAGCGCAGTTTACCAACAAACAGCGCGCCAGCGGAACTTGAAACAGGATGTAACGGTGAAAAGATGGCAGTGTTTTTATGCTACTATTGCCGCCGATTCAAGTTGGCTGGCCCCGTGCAGCGGTCTTTTTAATTATTTTCGATTTTTTTTAAAAAAGCCCTCAAGTTTCCGAAAACGGCGCCGTAACCGGATCAGACAAGGGGAAATGGGTTTGAAAAAATAGTTTCAAATGACCCTAAAGTTCTTCCCGAGTCTGACGTTAATGAGACAGACGCGGTAAAACGGCACACTTTTTTTGCGCCGCAGAGGCACCGAGTCCAGCAGTAAATCACCACCATTCCGCCCCTGCTATCATAGGGGCGCGACAATGATCCGAGCGGGTTTGTCAGACAAACTCCTACGGGTCCATCTCGCCATTTGCTGACGCAAAATACAGATCCCGGCCTATTCCTGATTCATTCCACCAGGGCCAAAATGTATCTCACTGGCAATACACACAGCGCCAGGCAACGGATTCAAGGAGATGGAAAATGACGGCGAACGACATGATGGCTGAAATTCGGGACGCGAACCTGAGCTACCTGATGCTCGCGCAGCAGATGATTCGTGCTGACAAGGTCACCGCGATCTTCCGTCTCGGCATTGCCGCCGACATCGCCGAACTGATCGAAGGGATGAGCAACGCGCAAATCCTGAAATTGGCGGGTGGTAATATGATGCTGGCACGCTTCCGCTTCGACGACAGTGCTATCCTGTCGATGCTGACCAACTACAATAAAGACCGTTCGCTGGCGCAGTCGCATGCCGCCATCCTGATGGCTGGCCAGGCAGTCGAAGAGATCGCTTAAGCTTCGTGAACACGGAAAGGCGCATCATGTCCAAGAAGAGCGTAGTGACGGAGGCCCAGGAGATCCAGCTGGCCATCGAACTGATCCAGCTTGGCGCGCGCCTGCAATTGCTCGAAACCGAAGTCTCGCTCTCGCGCGAGCGCCTGCTCAAGCTGTACAAGGAACTGCGGGGCGTGTCGCCGCCCAAGGGCATGCTGCCGTTTTCCACGGACTGGTTCCTGACCTGGCAGCCGAACATCCATTCTTCGCTGTTCATCAACATCCATAAATTCCTGGTCGAGCATGCCGGTGCCAGCGGCATCGAAGCCGTCATGAAAGCCTACAAGCTGTACCTCGAACAGATGCCGCCCGAGGCCGGCGAAGAAGCGCAGCTGTCGCTCACGCGCGCCTGGACACTCGTGCGTTTCTTCCAGAGCAATATGCTGGCGCTGGCGCCTTGCCAGAAATGCCAGGGCAAGTTCGTGGTCAATTGCATGGACTTGAATCAGCACTATCTGTGCGGCCTGTGCCACATGCCTTCGCGCGCTGGCAAAACCAAAAAATCCCGGGACGCCGCCGCGGCGCTGCAAAACGCGTGACGCGCCCCCGTGCAGGCAAGGCCGAAGGGCAGGGCGCGAGCCTTGCCCTTTTTCGCATCTGGCGCGCGCCCGCGGTCCAGGCCCTGCTGCTGCAGGGCGCCGCCTTTCCCCTGACGCTGCTGGCCGTGTACGCGCTGGCGCGCAGCGGCGCCAGTCCCGGCTACACGGGAGCGGCGCTGCTGCAGGGCGGCTTTGCGGCCCTGCTGGCGCACTGGCGCCGGCTGGCCGTGTGGTGGCTGGCCATCGAACTGGTGTTCCCGCTGGCGCTGATGGAGTCGCAGCGGCTGGCCATCGCGCCGTCGCTGTTCCTGGCCGCGTTCCTGTTCCTGCTGGCGCTGTACTGGTCCACCTTTCGCACCCAGGTGCCGTATTACCCGTCCGGACGGCGCGCCTGGGACGCCGTGGCGCGCCTGTTGCCGCCCGAGCGGCCCGTGTGCGCCATCGATATCGGCAGCGGCCTGGGCGGCCTGGTGCTCGATCTGGCGCGGCGCCGTCCCGATTCGACCTTTGTCGGCATCGAGCTGGCGCCGCTGCCGTGGCTGCTGTCCTGCGTGCGCGCGCGCCTGTCAGGCAGCCGCGCCCGTTTCGTGCGCGGCGACTACGAGCATATCGATTTCGCCCACTACGATGCGGTGTTCGCCTATCTCTCCCCGGCCGCGATGTCGGCCTTATGGCACAAGGCCGCTCGCGAGATGCGTCCTGGTAGCATTTTGCTCAGTTATGAGTTTCTGATAACGGAAAAAGCGCCCGATGTGAGCATCTTGCCCACCGGCCGGGGACCGGCGCTTTATGTCTGGCACTTTTAGGCGACAAAGCGCGGGTTTTCCCTTGCCCGGTAAGCATTCTCAGGATATTGTGGTTCCGTATGTAAATTATTCGAGTCAGTAGTTCCATGCTCTTGCCAGGATGGTCACGACGTCTTGTCAACCTTCTTGGCAACCTTGCTCGAATCACCATGGGAGTGTGCGCACTTGTTAGTCTTAATCGGATATATCGTAGTCTGCGCTTCAGTGTTTGGCGGCTTCGCTGCCAGCGGCGGTCACCTGGGTTCGCTGTTTCAACCACTCGAACTGGTGATGATTGGCGGCGCGGCCCTCGGTGCATTCTTTGTCGGTAATAACGGCAAGTCGATCAAGGCCACGCTCAAGGCGCTGCCCACCCTGTTCAAGGGATCGCGCTACACCAAGGACTTGTACATGGAGATGATGTCGCTGCTGTTCGACGTCCTGTCCAAAGTGCGCAAGGAAGGCTTGATGTCGATCGAAGGCGACATCGACCGGCCCGACGAAAGCCCGCTGTTCTCTAAATACCCGGGCGTGCTGGCCGACCATCACATCGTCGAATTCATGACCGATTACCTGCGCCTGATGGTGTCCGGGAACATGGACGCCTTCCAGATCGAAAACCTGATGGACAACGAAATCGAAACCCATCACCACGAAGGCGCCGTGCCGGCCCACGTGATCGCCAAGCTGGGCGACGGTTTGCCCGCCTTCGGCATTGTCGCCGCCGTGATGGGCGTGGTGCATACAATGGAGTCGGTCGGCATTCCACCGGCCGAACTGGGGATCCTGATCGCCAAGGCGCTGGTCGGTACCTTCCTGGGGATCCTGCTGGCCTACGGTTTCGTGGGACCGCTGGCCAGCCTGCTCGAACAAAAGCTGGAAGAGTCGACCAAGATGTTCCAGTGCGTGAAGGTGACGCTGCTGGCCAGTCTGAACGGCTATGCGCCGGCGCTGGCGGTGGAGTTCGGGCGCAAGGTCTTGTACTCGACCGAGCGGCCGACCTTCGGCGAGCTCGAAGAGCACATCAAGAAATCGAAGAGCAAATAAGTGCGGCAGCGCGCAATGAGACGGAGTTTCCATGGCCGATGAGGGCTTACGACCGATAATCGTCAAACGCATCAAGAAAACCGCGGGCGGCCATCATGGCGGCGCGTGGAAGATTGCGTACGCCGATTTCGTCACTGCCATGATGGCCTTCTTCCTCTTGATGTGGCTGCTGGGATCGACCAGCAAGGGCGACCTGGAGGGCATCTCCGAATTCTTCCAGACGCCGCTCAAGGTGGCCATGTCGGGCGGCTCCGGTTCGGGCGACAGCTCGTCCATCATCAAGGGCGGCGGTACCGACCTGACGCGCCGCAACGGCCAGGTCAAGAAGGGCGACACCGCGCCGTCCAGGAAAACCTACGACCTCAATGCGGCCAAGGCGCTGCTGGCGGCCGAGGAAGCGGGGCGCCTGAAGGCGCTCAAGGCCAAGATCGAGGCGACCATCGAAGCCAATCCCCTGCTCAAGAAATACCAGAAGCAGCTGCTGCTCGACATTACCAGCGAAGGCTTGCGGATCCAGATCGTGGACGAGCAGAACCGGCCCATGTTCGCCGCCGGCAGCGCCCAGCTGCAGCCGTACACTGCCGACATCCTGCACGTGATCGGGGTGGTGCTTAACGAAGTGCCGAACCGGATCGGCCTGTCGGGCCACACCGATTCGACGCCCTACCTGACCGACGCCGGCTACAGCAACTGGGAACTGTCGGCCGACCGCGCCAATGCCTCGCGCCGCGAACTGGTGCTCGGCGGCATGGGCGACGCCAAGATCATGCGCGTGGTGGGGCTGGCCGATGCCACCCACCTGGACCGCAAGGACCCGTTCAACCCGATCAACCGGCGCATCAGCATCATCGTCATGAACAAGGCCACCGAAGAGGCCGTGCTGCGCGACGGTGCCTCGCTGGAGGTCCCGCCCGAAGCGGATGCGGCCGCGGTCAAGTCGGCGCTTGCGCCGGCGCACTGAACCGGAAACTGGAGAGTCGAATGACGCGAAAAAAGATACTCGGTTCACACATCAAGCGCCTGCTGTCGGGGGTGTCCGACCATGGCAAACGCCACCTGACGGAAGTGGAAACGGACTTGATTCAGACCCAGCTGCTGCTGGAAGAGGCGATCGACAAACTCACCAACAGCTTCATGGCCATTCACAGCGCCGTGGGCGCGCGCCAGGACAGCGTCAACGCGCTGCTGGCCGGTGATGCGCTCGACGCCGAGCAGCGTGCCCAGCTCGAGCGCATGGCCGCCGAGGTGGGCGAGCATGTCAATGTGGCCATCACCAGCATGCAGTTCCAGGACATGACGAGCCAGCTGATCGACCGCACCATCAAGCGCGTGACGGGCTTGCGCGAGTTCCTTGGCACCCTGGGCGCGCATGGCGCCGACGTGCTGCCCGAACATGGCAGCGAAGAGATAGTCGATTTGCTGGGCAAGGTCAGCATGGCGCTGGCGATCCAGTCGCTCGAATTACGCAGCGTTCTAAGAAAAGCAGTCAATCAGCAGCATCTGGAAAGCGGCGACATCGAACTGTTCTAGTTCGCCGTTCAACGATAATGGGCAACAGCCCGGTTTTACAATAGCAGGAGCAAAGATGGCTAAAACAATACTCGCGGTCGACGATTCCAGTTCATTGCGCCAGATGGTGGCCTTCAGTCTGAAGGCGGCAGGCTATCTCGTGGTGGAAGCGGTCGATGGCCAGGATGGCCTGGAAAAGGCGAAGCTGCAGGCAGTCGACCTGGTGCTCACCGACCAGAACATGCCGCGCATGGACGGGCTCACGCTCATCAAGCTGCTGCGCGGCTTGCCGGCCTACGAAAAGACCCCGATCCTGATGCTCACCACCGAGTCGTCGGACGAAATGAAAATGAAGGGCCGCGCAGCTGGCGCCAATGGCTGGCTGGTCAAGCCCTTCGATCCGCAGCGCCTGATCGAAGTGGTCAAGAAGGTCATCGGCTGATTTCTGTTGGGAGTACGCCAATGCTGTATCGCGAAACTGACGGAGCCTCATCATGACGATCGACATAAGCCAGTTTTTCCAGGTCTTCTTCGATGAAGCGGAGGAACTGCTGGCCGAAATGGAGCGGCTGCTCCTGGCCGTCGACGTGGCCGCGCCCGATGCCGAAGACCTCAATGCGATCTTCCGCACGGCCCATTCGGTCAAGGGCGGGTCCTCGACCTTCGGCCTGAACGACATGACCGACGTGACCCACGTGCTCGAGTCGCTGCTTGACCGCATCCGCAAGGGCGAGATGGCGCTCACCGGCGTGCACGTGGACGCCTTCCTGGCGGCCAAGGATATCCTCAAGATGCAGCTCGACGGCCACCGCAATGGCGGCCATGTCGACCAGGATGCCGTGGCCAACGTGCGCATGGTGCTGCAGGACCTGTCGCAGGACGCGGTGCCAGTGGCAGCGCCCGTGGCCGCCTCGTTCGTGCAGACCGCCGCGCCGACTGCCGTGGGCAAGGGCGGACGGCGCTTCCGCATCGAGATGCCGCCGGTGCCGCAGCGCGACATCAGCGCCCTGTCGGCCGAACTGGGCCTGCTGGGCCGGGTCTCGCTGGTGCCGCTAGGCGGCGAGCGCCACGCTTTCATCGTCACCACCCACGAGTCGCTCGAAGACATCATCGCGATCTGTTCGTTCGTGCTCGATCCGGCCGACTTGAAGGTGTTCGAAGCGCCGGCCCTCACGCCCGAACAGCAGGCGATCGAGGACAAGGCGCGCGCCAAGGTCGAGAACGACCAGGGTTACGGCTTCTTCGACCCGATCGACGCGCCGGCCAGCGAGCTGTCGGACGACGCGCGCGACCAGGAACGCGGCTATGGCTTCTTCCAGCCGATCGAACATATCCGCGCCGCCGCCGGCATCACCAGCACCCCGGTTGCGGCCAAGGCGGCGCCGACGGCCGCGCGCATCGAACCGCTCGAAGTGAGCGAGACGGGCGACAGGAAGGGCAAGAAGGACGACAAGGCCGCCGCGGCGGGCGAATCGTCGTCGATCCGGGTGTCGATCGAAAAGGTCGACCAGCTGATCAACCTGATCGGCGAACTCGTCATCACCCAGGCCATGATCGAGCAGCGCAGCGACGGCCTCGATCCGATGGTGCACGAGCGTCTGCTCAACAGCGTCAGCCAGCTCACGCGCAATACGCGCGACCTGCAGGAAGCGGTCATGTCGATCCGCATGATGCCGATGGATTTCGTGTTCTCGCGCTTCCCGCGCATGGTGCGCGACCTGGCCGCCAAGCTGGGCAAGAAGGTCGACTTCATCACCAACGGCGCGGCCACGGAACTGGACAAGGGCTTGATCGAACGGATCGTCGATCCGCTCACCCACCTGGTGCGCAACAGTATCGACCATGGCATCGAAATGCCGGAAGCGCGCGTGGCCGCCGGCAAGACCGAAGCGGGGCGCCTGTTCCTCTCGGCCGGCCACCAGGGCGGCAATATCGTGATCGAAGTGTCGGACGACGGCGGCGGCCTCAATCGCGAGCGCATTCTCGCCAAGGCGGCCCAGAACGGTCTGGCCGTGCACGAGAACATGACTGACGGCGAAGTCTGGCAACTGATCTTCGCGCCCGGCTTTTCGACCGCCGAAACCGTCACCGACGTCTCCGGGCGCGGGGTGGGCATGGATGTCGTCAAGCGCAACATCGCCGCCATGGGCGGCACGGTGGACATCCGCTCGGCCAAGGGCTTCGGCACCACGATTTCGATCTCGCTGCCGCTCACGCTGGCCATCCTCGACGGCATGTCGATCCGCTGCGGCGAGGAAGTCTACATCCTGCCGCTCGGTTTCGTGGTCGAGTCGCTCCAGCCCGATCCCGAGGACATCAAGGATATCGCCGGGCGCGGCCAGGTGATCAAGGTGCGCGGAGAGTACCTGCCGCTGGTGCCGCTGTACCAGATGTTCGAGATCACGCCGCGCTTTACCAGCCCGTCCGAAGGCATCGTCGTCATCCTCGAAGCGGACGGACGCAAGGCCGGCCTGTTCGTGGACGACCTGGTCGGCCAGCAGCAGGTGGTGGTCAAGAACCTTGAATCGAACTACCGCAAGGTGACCGGCATTTCCGGCGCCACCATCCTGGGCGACGGCGGCGTATCGCTGATCCTCGATGTCTCGGCACTCATGCGTTCATCGCGCCAGCTGGCCGATGATCCGATTTTATCCACAGCACCGTAATAACAGCGAACAGGACACATCATGTCAATCAACGCAGCAGTCAAATCGACCGACGCCCGCGACGCGGCAGGGCGCGAGTTTCTCGCCTTTACCCTCGGTTCGGAAGAATACGGGATCGATATCCTCAAGGTGCAGGAAATCCGCGGCTACGAAGCGGTCACGCGCATCGCCAACGCGCCAGAATTCATCAAGGGCGTGATCAACCTGCGCGGCATCATCATTCCCGTGGTCGACATGCGCATCAAGTTCAAGCTCGGCACGCCCGTGTACGACCAGTTCACCGTGGTCATCATCCTCAATATCGGCGGGCGCATCATGGGCATGGTGGTCGACAGCGTGTCGGACGTGACGACGCTCTCGGCCGACCAGATCAAGCCGGCGCCGGAAATGGGCACGGCCTTCAATTCGGACTACCTGGTGGGGCTGGGCACGATCGACGAGCGCATGCTGATCCTGATCGACATCGACAAGCTGATGTCGTCGGGCGAGATGGGCTTGATCGAAAAGCTCGCCGCGTAAGCGCGCCGGCGCGCGGCAAGGCAGGAACTGGCAGCAGCCAGAGCATCGATTCGAACCAGCATCAGACAGGGAGAAGCAGATGAATTTGCGCGACTTTAAAATTGGTACCCGCCTCGGGTTGGGGTTTGGCAGCATTCTGCTCATTTTGGTGGGCATGGTCGCACTGACCAATGTCCTCAATGGCCAGAACAAGGACGCGCTGCTGCGCGGGCTGACCACCAGCAACGCCAAGAACCTGCACGCGGCGACCATGAAAAGCGCGATGCTCGAAACCGGGATCGCGATGCGCAATATCGGCCTGCAGTCGGATGTGGCGCTGATGCAGAAGGAGCAGGACAAGGTCAAGGCGCAAAGCAAGCGCTACGAGGATGCGCGTGCCGCGCTCCAGGCCGACGGCCTTAACGACGAGGAAAAGCGCGTGCTGGTGGAGGTGGCCAGTGTCGACAAGGAGCTCGACGCCGCCTTCAAGGAAGCCATCGCCCAGGTGCTGGCGTTTAACAGCGAAGGGGCTGCCAAGATCATTGCCGGGCGCATCGATCCGCTCAACCAGCAAACCCTGGCGCTGCTGTCCAAGCTGGTCGACATGCAGACGGCGGCGCAGCATACCTTCCTCAATGGCTCGCTCAAGGCCGATGCCACGCTCAAGGGCTGGATGATCGGCTTCAGCGCCGTGGCGGTGGTGCTGGGCGTGCTGTTCGCGCTGGTCATCACGCGCTCCATCGTCGCCCCGCTGCACGGCGCGGTGTCGGTGGCGCAGAAGGTGGCCGAGGGTGTACTGACGTCCCAGGTCTACGTGGAAGGCAAGGACGAGACGAGCGAACTGCTGCAGGCGCTCAAGAACATGAACGAGAGCCTGGCGCGCACGGTCGGCGAGGTGCGCACCGGGACCGACACGATCACGGTCGCGGCCCAGGAAATCGCCAGCGGCAATGCCGACCTGTCTTCGCGCACCGAATCGCAAGCCAGTTCGCTGGAAGAGACGGCCAGCTCGATGGAAGAGTTGACCAGCACCGTCAAGCAAAATGCCGACAATGCGCGCCAGGCCAACCAGCTGGCGGTGTCGGCGTCGTCGGTGGCGCTGCAGGGCGGCACCGTGGTGGCCCAGGTGGTCGAGACCATGGGCTCGATCAAGGATAGCTCGCGCAAGATCGTCGACATCATCGGCGTCATCGACGGGATCGCGTTCCAGACCAATATCCTGGCCCTGAACGCGGCCGTGGAAGCGGCGCGCGCCGGCGAACAGGGGCGCGGCTTTGCGGTCGTGGCCGCGGAAGTGCGCAACCTGGCCCAGCGCTCGGCCGGCGCGGCCAAGGAAATCAAGGCCCTGATCGGCGACTCGGTGGACAAGGTCGACAATGGCAGCAAGCTGGTCGACCAGGCCGGCCAGACCATGGAGCTGATCGTCACCTCGATCAAGCAGGTGGCCGACATCATGGGCGAGATCACCGCCGCCACCCAGGAGCAGAGCAACGGCATCGAGGAAGTCAATCAGGCCATCACCCAGATGGACGAGATGACCCAGCAAAACGCGGCGCTGGTCGAGCAGGCCGCCGCCGCCGCCGAGAGCATGGAAGAGCAGGCCCAGAAACTGGTCGCCGCCGTGAGCATCTTCAAGCTCGCCGGCGACGCCGAAAAAGCGGCGCGGGTGGCCAGCCGGGCACCGCAAAAGGCCCCGCCGGCGCCGGCGCCCAAGGCACGCCCCGCGGTGCAGGTAGCGGCGCCGAAGGCGGCCGCCCCCAAGAAACTGGCGGCGGCGCCGGCCGAGGACTGGGAAGAGTTCTGACCCCGTCCGCCACCTGCTCCCATCAACGAAGGAACCCCCGTGGTGCAAATGAAATCCGAGACCGCCAAAGAATTCAACTTCACCCGCAACGACTTTGAACGGGTGCGCGCGCTGATTTACCAGCGTGCGGGAATTTCGCTGGCCGACAGCAAGCAGGAGATGGTCTACAGCCGCCTGGCGCGGCGCCTGCGCGCCACCGGGATCGATTCGTTCGGCCGCTATCTCGACGACCTGGAAGCGGGGCGCCTGGGCGAGGAGTGGGAGTCGTTTACCAATGCGCTGACCACCAACCTGACCTCGTTCTTTCGCGAAGCGCACCATTTCCCGCTGCTGGCCGAACACCTGATCAAGCTGCGCGAGACGCCGATCACGATCTGGTGCTCGGCCAGTTCGACCGGCGAAGAGCCGTACTCGATCGCGATGACGGCCTGCGAAGCGTTCAATACCCTGACCCCGCCAGTGCAGATCGTCGCCACCGACATCGACACCAATGTGCTCACCACCGGCGCCAATGGGGTGTATGGCATGGACCGGCTCGACAAGATGGCGCCCGAGCGCGCGCGCCGGTTCTTCCTGCGCGGACGGGGCGAACAGGAAGGCATGGCGCGCGTGCGGCCCGAACTGCGCGCGCTCGTCACGTTCCGCCAGCTCAATCTGCTGGGAGACAAATGGCCCCTGACGGGGCAGTTCGACGTCATTTTCTGCCGCAATGTGATGATCTATTTTGACAAGGCGACCCAGCGCAAGATCCTGTCGCGTTTTGTGCCCTTGATGAAGCCGCATGCCCTGCTGTTCGCAGGACACTCCGAAAACTTTTTGTACGTGTCCGAAGCGCTCAAGTTGCGCGGCAAGACCGTCTATGAACTGGACGAGCGCCGCGCCGCGCGCGAGTCCAAGTGAGAACCGACCATGGCCTCTGACAAAGAACAATTCGCCACCAACGTCTATTACGATCGCACCTTCGACTGCGACGCGGCCAAGATCCTGCCGGGCGAGTACTTTTATACGCCCAAGGACATGCTGATCGTCACCGTGCTCGGCTCGTGCGTGTCGGCCTGCATCCGCGACCGCATCACCGGCCTGGGCGGGATGAACCACTTCATGCTGCCCGACGGCGGCGGCAGCGACGCCAACAGTCCGGTGTCGGCCTCGGCGCGCTATGGCACCTACGCCATGGAAGTGCTGATCAACGATCTGCTCAAGTCGGGCGCGCGGCGCGAAAACATGGAAGCGAAAGTGTTCGGCGGCGGCGCCGTGCTGCGCGGCTTTACCGCCATTAACGTGGGTGAGCGCAATGCGGCCTTTGTGATGAACTATCTCAAAACCGAAAAGATCCGGGTGGTGGCCGAAGACCTCAACGACATCTACCCGCGCAAGGTATATTTCTTCCCGCGCACGGGCAAGGTGCTGGTCAAGAAGCTGATGCAGTCGCATAACGATACGCTGGCCAAGCGCGAGCTCGATTACGCCAGCAGGCTCAAGGTCGAGCCGGTCGGCGGCGAGATCGACCTGTTCTGACCTGGAGAATGGCCGTGAATAAGATCAAGGTACTGATCGTGGACGACTCGGCGCTGATCCGCAGCGTCATGAGCGAAATCATTTCCAGTCAGAGCGACATGCAGGTGGTGGGCGTGGCCCCCGATCCGCTGGTGGCACGCGAACTGATCAAGCAGACCAATCCGGACGTGCTCACGCTCGACGTCGAAATGCCCAAGATGGACGGGCTCGACTTCCTGGAAAAGCTCATGCGCCTGCGCCCGATGCCGGTGATCATGGTGTCGTCGCTGACCGAACGGGGCTCGGAAATCACCATGCGCGCGCTGGAACTGGGCGCGGTCGACTTCGTCACCAAGCCCAAGATTTCGATCCAGAGCGGGATGCGCGAATACACCGAACTGATCGCCGACAAGATCCGCGCCGCCGCCAAGGCGCGCATCAAGCCGCGCACGGTCGCCCCTGCGGGCGCGGCAGGCGTGCTGCCGGCCCTGCGCAGTCCGCTGACCTCGTCGGAAAAACTGATCATCATTGGCGCGTCCACGGGCGGCACCGAGGCGATCCGCGAGTTTCTCATGCAGATGCCGTCGGACTGCCCCGGCATCCTGATCGCCCAGCACATGCCGGAAGGCTTTACCACCTCGTTCGCGCGCCGCCTCGACACGCTGTGCAAGATCAGCGTGCGCGAAGCGGCCGGGGAGGAGCGCATCCTGCCCGGCCACGCCTATATCGCGCCCGGCCACTCGCACCTGCTGCTGGCCCGTTCGGGCGCCAACTATGTCACCCGGATCGAGCAGACCGATCCCGTCAACCGGCACCGGCCGTCCGTGGACGTACTGTTCCGCTCGGCGGCGGCGGCGGCGGGCAAGAACGCGGTGGGCGTGATCCTGACCGGCATGGGCAAGGATGGGGCGGCCGGCATGCTGGACATGAAGAATGCCGGGGCCTACAACTTTGCCCAGGACGAAGCGAGCTGCGTCGTGTTCGGCATGCCGCGCGAAGCCATTGCCATGGGCGGCACCCATGAAGTGGGCGCGCTGACGGCGCTGCCGGGGATGGTGCTTGGCTATCTGGCAACGCAAGGCAGCCGCGCGTTGCGTGTTTGAAGCGAAAGCGATGAAAACCCTGCCATCTTGTTCGCTACAGGGCAACAAAAATGCTATCCTTAAGTCTGCTTCGCAAGTGGGGCAGTCACCTCAAACCACAGTACGAGAATCAACGGAGTAATTCATGGCTGATCCAAAAATGCGTTTTTTAGTCGTAGACGATTTCTCGACGATGCGGCGCATTGTGCGCAACCTGCTCAAGGAACTGGGATACGCCAATGTCGACGAAGCCGAAGATGGCGTCATGGCGCTGGCCAAGCTGCGCAGTGAGCAGTTCGATTTCGTCGTATCGGACTGGAACATGCCCAACATGGACGGACTGACAATGTTGCAAAACATTCGCGCCGATCCCGCCCTGGCCAAGCTGCCGGTGCTGATGGTCACCGCCGAAGCGAAGAAGGAAAACATCATCGCTGCCGCCCAGGCCGGTGCCAATGGCTACGTGGTCAAGCCGTTTACCGCCGCCACCCTGGACGAAAAGCTCAACAAGATTTTCGAGAAACTCGAAAAAGTCGGAGCCTGACATGGGCGACCAGCACACCGAGGTCGCAGTCCGCGCGGACGGCGCTTCGGCGGACATGGGCACGCATGACGAATTCCTGACCCGCATCGGGCACATGACGCGTGCCCTGCACGACAGCCTGCGCGGGCTCGGTCTCGACAAGCTGATCGAAAAGGCCGCCAGCGACATTCCCGACGCGCGCGACCGGCTCGATTACGTGGCGCGCCTGTCCGAACAGGCGGCGCAAAAGGTGCTCAATGCCACCGACGCCGCCGGCCCCCTGCAAGACCGCATCGAAAGCGATGCCGTGACGCTGGCCGCCGCCTGGCAAGGCTTGCTCGACCGGCCCGATGCCAGCGACGCCGACTGGCGCGCCATGGCCGCGCAGACGGTGGCCGCGCTGTCCGGGGCGCGCGCCGGCGCGGTGCAGACCAAGAGCCACCTGATGGACATCATGATGGCGCAGGACTTCCAGGATCTGACCGGGCAAGTGATCACCAAGGTCACCACGATCGCCCAGAATCTGGAGCAGCAGCTGGTGCAGATGCTGGTCGATTTCGCCCCTGCCGAAGTCAAGCGCGAGTACGACAACGGTCTGCTCAACGGCCCGCAGATCAACCCGACGGGCAACGATGTGGTCTCCAACCAGGGGCAGGTCGACGACCTGCTCGACAGCCTGGGGTTTTAAACCGGGCCGGGGCATCCCCATCCAACCTCACAACGATTTCATACAATGCACGAATCAAATTTCATCGTACGCGAACCGCTGCTCGACCCCAAACAACGCGTCATTGGCTACGAGCTGTCCTGGCACATGGCGCAGGACCAGATCGCGACCGATGACGACCTCGAAGCGCTGATCGGCTTCGTGGCCGAGAATGTCAACGACGAAGAACACGGCTGGCTGCTCAAGGACAAGATCCTGTTCCTCGACGCGGTGCCGAAGATGCTCTCGACGGACGCCCTGTTCAACATGCCGCCCGAGCGCACCGTGCTGACCATGAAGGCGCGCGACCTGGCCGATCCCGACACCCTGTCGGCGGTGCAGGGCTTGCGCGCCGGCGGCGTGGGCATCTCTGTGCGCGACGGCGACCTGGCGCACCTGGGCTCCAACCTGGCCATGAGCGCCTCGTACATCGAAGTGCGCTTTGCCGGCGCCGACGTGGCGGCCCAGGCGCGCACCTACGCCCAGGCCAAGCAATCGGCGGTGCGCATGGTGGGGCGGCCGGTGGCGACCTGGGAAGACTTCGACTCCTGCGCCGCGCTGGGGCTGGACGCGTTCGTCGGCAAGCTGCACCTCACGCCCCGTCCCGGCACGCCCGTCAAGGGCATGAACCCGGCCCAGACCATCATCTTGCAGCTGATGCAGATGGTGCAAAAGAACGAAGATATTCCCAAGATTGAAAGCGTGCTCAAGCGCGATCCCGCGCTCTCCTACAAGCTGCTGCGCTTCATCAACTCGGCCGGCTTTGGCGCCACGCGCGAAATCCAGTCGCTGCGCCAGGCCATCACGATGATGGGCTACGCGCCCATGTACCGCTGGCTCACGCTGCTGCTGGCGACGGCCTCGACCAGCGGTTATTCGCCGGTGCTGATGGAAACGGCGGTGATCCGCGGGCGCCTGACCGAACTGCTGGGCATCAAGGTGCTCAAGCGGGGCGAAGGGGAAAACCTGTTCGTGGCGGGCATGTTCTCGCTGCTGGACCGGCTGCTCGGCTTGCCGATGCAAGAAGTGCTCGACACCATCCAGCTGCCGGACGACGTGGTCGAAGCGCTGCTCACGCGGGGCGGCAAATACGGCCCCTTCCTGGCGCTGGCCGAAGCGTGCGAGCTCGACTCGAACCTGGTGGCCTCGCTGGCCAAGAGCCTCGAGATCGACCCGGTGGACGTCAACAAGGCCCACCTCTCCGCCCTGGCCTGGGCCCAAAGCGTCAACGTCTAACCGAGCTCGTCAACACCACAGGCAACATCGGGGTCAGACCTCCAAACTGGAATGTTCCAGTTTGGAGGTCTGACCCCGTTTTTATTCGCCCGCATCGCGACATCACCACCAAAAAACGGGGTCAGACCTCAAATCTGGAACATTCCAGATGTGAGGTCTGAGCCCGTTGTGAGTTGGGCGTATCAAAGCGCGGGAACGAGGTCTGACCCCATTTTTATTCGTCCACATCGCGGCATCACCAACAAAAAACGGGGTCAGACCTCAAATCTGGAATATTCCAAATGTGAGGTCTGACCCCGGTGTGGGGGGCGCGGTCAGGGGAAGTCGGCGTCGTAGTGCAGGCCGATCTGGGCGCGGATGGTGTCGAGCAGGGCCATGTGGGCCAGCGTGTCGGCGTGCGTCATGTGCGGGCTTTCCAGCAGGCCCGCGCGCAGGCAGGCGCCCGCTTCCAGCGCTTCGTGCACGTAGCCGTTGCCCAGATACGGCGTGGGGATCGTGCGCGCGCTGCCGTCGGCCAGGCGGATGGTGACGCTGTTGGCAAGGTGGAACATGGTGTTCATGCGGATGTGGCCCAGCTCGCCCGACAGCGTCAGCTCGCACGGCGTGCGTGCGCGCAGCGTGCAGCTGCAGATCGACATCGCGCCGCTCACGTGTTTCATGGAAAAGCCGGTGGTCAGGTCAACCCCGCCGTCGCTCAGCACCGCCTGCGCCTGCACGGAGGCGACCGGACCGAGCAGGGCGCAGGCGATCGAGAGCGGGTAGATGCCCAGGTCGAGCAGGGCCCCGCCACCGAGTTCGCGCCGGTTGACGCGGTGGCCGGGATCGGCGCTGGCGGCAAACCCGAAGTCGGCGTGCACCTGCTGCACGGTGCCGATCTCGCCGCCTGCCACCAGGCGCCGCACTTCGGCCAGCGCGGGCATGAAGCGCGTCCACATCGCTTCCATCAGAAACAGCTGGTTCGCGCGCGCCAGCGCCACCACTGCTTCGGCCTGACGCACATTCATGGTGAATGGTTTTTCACACAGGACCGCTTTGCCGCCGCGCAGCGCGAGCAGGGCGTTTTCGGCATGCATGGGGTGGGGCGTGGCGACGTAGATGATGTCGATGCCGTCGGCTGCGGCCAGCGCGTCGTAGGAGCCGTAGCAGGCCGGCGCGCCGAACTGGGCGCCGAATGCGCGCGCGCTGGCCATGCTGCGCGAGCCGACTGCTGCCAGCACGGCGCCGGGCGTGTCCATCAGGGCGCTGGCAAAGGCGCGCGCGATGGCGCCGGTGCCGAGGATGCCCCAGCGGATCGGGCGCAGATGCGTGTCTGCGTTCACGGCGCGACCTTGAGCATGGCTTGCAGGGCGCGTACGACCAGCGCGTGGTCCTGGTCGCCTGGCAGGCCGGAGACGGTGATGGTGCCGACCTGGCCGGCGCCGCGGATGGTCAGCGGGAAGGCGCCGCCGTGCGCGGCGTACTCGCGCGCGTCGAGCGTGGGGATGGCGTCGACGTCATCGCCGCGTCCGGCCACTTCGGTGTGGATGAACAACGAGCTGCGGCCGGTGCGGTTGACCAGGTTGCGCTTGCGCCGGATCCAGTCGGCGTGGTCGCTGGTGGTGCCGTCCATGCCGTGGTAGAACAGGACGGTGCCGTTGCGGCTGATGTCGACGGCGACGGCCTTGTTCTCGGCGCGCGCCAGCGCGATGATCTGCTGGCCCAGCGCGAGCGCGGTGGCGTTGTCGAAGTGCTCGAACTGCAGCGTGTTTTCCTGGCGCGCGATGGCGGCCAGCTTGGCGGCGGTGTCTTGCATGGGGGCTTGGCTCGCTTCCTTGGTCAGTTCCTGCAGCGCCGCCGTGACGTACACGAGCGGCGCGTTCCAGTTGATCGCCACTTCATTGCTGGCGTAGCTGCATACGTCGTCGAGCCAGGCGCTGGCGGCGGCGTCGGAGGGATAGGGCACGCTGCACTCGGCCCGGTCCTGCTGGCCTGCCTGCGGGCCGCCCGTGAGGAAACCGGGAATGGGCGCCGCCACGCCGTCGGCCTGCGATGGCCGGTGGTGCGGGTGGTGCGGCGAACGCGCGCCAAATCCGGTGACGAAGGCATGGCCGGTGGCGTTGCGCCCCAGGACGTAGTCGAGCGCCGACTGGGCGGCGTCGAGGTAGTCGCGCTTGCCGTTGATGCGGTACGCTTGCAGCAGCATCATGGCCTGGTTCATGACGACGGCGTTGCTGCCCCAGACGAAGTCCGGTTCCTGCATGGTCAGGCGGTAGGCCGAGCTGCGCCATTCGCGCGCCAGGCGCGCGGCCAGGCTGTCGATGCGCGCCTCGATCAACGATCGCTCGGCCAGCGGCGTGAGGCCGAAGCGGTGCTGCGCCAGCGACATCCAGGCCAGGCCGCGCACGTCGTCCCAGGCCGGCACGGTGGCGCTCAACGCGGCGGGGCGCAGGGCGCGGTAGTAGCTGTCTTCGCGTGTGGCGATGTACAGTTCCGCCGCTGCCCAGGCGCGTTCGTCGGCCACCTTGTCGTCGCCGTATTCGCCCGTGAGGACGTCGGCCGGGTTCCTGTAATACACCGCCGGGTTGGACTCGGCCCAGCGCCATGCAGCGCGCGCGGCGCCCAGCATGCGTGCCGACAGGCCGGGACGCTGGGCGTCGAAGCGGCGCAGCACGCGGCTGGCCGCGGCCATGGTGGCGGCAAAGTCGAGCGTGGCGGCGGTGCTCTTGGCCACCACGTAGCGCGGCGCCGTCATGGCTTCGCCCGGCATGACCATGGCGTCGAAGCGCAGGTTGGTCAGCTTGTGATAGACGCCGCCGTCGGCCGGGTCCTGCATGGCCAGCATCCATTCCAGGTTCCACAGCGCTTCGTCGAGGATGTCCGGGAGGGCGTTGCCCGATTCCGGGATCCCGGTATCGAGCCGGTCGAAATGGGCGGGGAAATGTTCGTAGGCGGCCAGCAGGGTGTAGGTGGCGATGGCCGAGCTGGGAATGTACTTGTTGTAGTCGCCGGCGTCGTACCAGCCCTTGGGCGCGGCGATCACGGTGCCGGCCGGCCGCGCGGGCGAGGCGGCCGAAGCGTGCACCAGCACCGCGCGGTCGGGGTGGCCGGCGGCGCGCGCGTAGACGCCCGCCTGGGCCGGGGCCAGGGCGGTGCCGGCGCGGTTGAAGTAGTACGCCTTGAGGGCTGCCGCGCCAAGCGGCTGGTAGACAGCGCTGCCGACGGTAAAGTGGTCCGAGGGCGCCAGGCCGGCAACGACGATGCGGTACTGCCCGGGCGCGGTGACGGCGGAAAAATCGGCCAGGCGCACGCTTTCCTGCGACGCTTCCCACCAGGCCGGCGCGCGCAGGGCTGCGCGGTAGACGCTCTTGCCGCTGTCGACGCTGATCACGTCGAACTGCATGGGCCCCGCTGGCGCCCCCGGTACCACGGCCAGCTTGGCCGCTTGCGGCAGAAAGCCCAGCTGGTTGATCTTGATGGCGCCGCTGTCGGCGTGGGCGAGCGCCGACAGCAGGGTGGCGGCGATCAGGAAGGGCGCTCTCATGCCGGCTGCACCCGCGCCGTCGGTTCCGACGCGGCGGCGCTGGCGCTGCCATCGTCGTGCGGGAAGGGGGCCAGCCAGGTGGCGATGAAGGAGGGGATGGTGGCCAGCATGACGAACACGAAGTAGCTCACGTAGCCCAGCGCTTCCTGCAGGTAGCCGCTGACCACGCCCGTTACCAGGCCGCACAGCCCCATCACGCCGGTGCCGAAGGCATAGTGGGTGGTGGTGTATTTGCCGGGCGCCAGTTGCTGCATCAGGTAGATCATGAAGCCGACCGCGCCGAAGCCGAAGAAGAATTTTTCCACCACCACGCCGGCGCCGATGACGAGCAGGTCGCTCGGCAGGTAGACGCTCATCAGCAGGAAGGTCAGATTGGGGATGTTGACCGCGCAGCACAGCAGGAACAGGGTCGCCTTGAGGCCGCGGCGCGCCACGAACCAGCCGCCCAGCAGGGAGCCGAGCAGCACGGCGGCCAGGCCCCAGGTGCCGTAGATGATGCCCAGCAGTTCATTGGACAGTCCCAGGCCCCCCTTGGCGGCCGGGTCGACCATGAAGAAGGGCCCGATCTTTTCGAGGAAGCCGATACTGAGCCGGAACAGGAAGGCGAATGCGATCATGCGCCAGATGCCGGGCTTCTGGAACAGGGTGACGAAGGCGTCGACCAGGATGCGCCCGCCCTCGGCCACGCTGGTGGGGGTGTTCTCGGCGCGGGCGCCGTCGGGCATGAAGCGCGCATGCCAGGCCGCCATCAGCAGCGTCAAGCCGCCCACCAGAAAGAAGATGATGCGCCAGGCGTCGATCCAGTCGGGGCCGAACACGGCCGCGTCGTGGTGGAACACGTCCTTGTGCAGGCGTCCGCTCAGGTACACCATGCCGCCGGCGGCGACGATGGGGCCGATGTTCCAGGACAGGCTCTGGATGCCGCAGTAGAGCGACTGGGCGCGCGCGTCGAGCGAGGTGACGTACACGCCGTCGCTGGCGATGTCCTGGGTGGCGCCGACAAACGAGAGCGCAAAGAACGTCACCATCAGGAAGGCCATGTAGTTGGGCAGGGCCATGGCCAGCGCCACCCCGGCAAAGCCGGCGCCGATCAGGATCTGGGCGCACAGCACGAAGAACTTCTTGGTGCGGTACATTTCAACGAAGGGCGCGAACAGGGGCTTGATGGTGTACGCCAGAATCAGCATGCTCGAATACTGGGCCGCCTTGCCGTTGTCCATGCCCAGATTTTTGAACATGATGGCCGTCACGCTGGTGAGCATGACGTAGCCGAGCGCCATCGTGAAGTAGCCGGTGGGGACCCACAGCAGCGGGGAAGTGGTGCGCTCAGGCGTGGACATGACGTGCTTCCATTCGGTTCGGGTGCGGTGGCAGCACGGGCGCGGCGGCGGCGCCGTCGAGGTGGCCGGCAAGGATCGCGGCCGCGCCCGGCAGGGCCGGCCACGGTGCGGTGATCAAGAGGGTCGGAATCTGCGCGGCAAAGCCGCTGAAGCGGCCCTTCTTTTCGAAGCGCGCGCGAAATGGCGAACCGGCGAAATACTGGCCCAGGCGCGGCACCACGCCGCCGCCGATGTAAATGCCGCCGGTCGCGCCGAGCGTCACGGCCAGGTTGGCGGCGACGGTGCCGAGCATGCCGGAAAAGCAGTCCAGCGCCTCGCGGCACAGGGCGTCGCTGCCGTCGAGCGCCCGTTCGACGATGGCCGCGGTGGAAAGCGACACGTCGACGGTCACGCCGCGGCTGCCGGCCAGCGCTTCGCGGATCAGGGCGATGCCCGGCCCCGACACCATGCGCTCGGCCGATACATGGTCGAAGCGCCGCCAGCAGTACTGCAGCACCGCCACTTCGCGCTCGTCCGACGGCGAGAACGCCACGTGGCCGCCCTCGCTGTGCAGCGCGACCCAGGTCCCGCCGGCCGGTACCAGGCCGGAGACGCCCAGGCCCGTGCCCGCGCCCACCAGGCCGATGGCGCCGCCCGGCCTGGCCTGGCCTCCGCCGATCTGCACCAGTTCGTGGGACGCCAGGTAGGGCAGGGCCATGGCCAGCGCGGTGAAGTCGTTGACCACCAGTAGCGTATCGAGACCGAGTTCGCGCCGCGCGGCCTCGATCGAAAAGGCCCAGTCATGGTTGGTCATGCGGATCGCGTCGCCGTCGACCGGGTTGGCGATGGCAACGACGGCGTGGCGCGCGCCGCTGGCGGCGCCATTCAAGTACGCGCGGGCGGCGTCTTCAAAGCGTGGATAGTCGGCGCAGGCCAGATTCTGCACGGCGCCGATGCGGCCGGGCGCGTACTCGAGCGCGAAGCGGGCATTGGTGCCGCCGATATCGGCCAGGACGCGCGGGCCGTCAGGATAGGATCCGTGCAGCATGGCTTGCTCCTTTAACGTTGGGCGGCGATGAAATCTCGGTACCACAGGGCGCTGTCCTTGGGGGTGCGCTGCTGGGTCGCGTAGTCGACGTGGACGATGCCGAAGCGCTTGGCATAGCCCGAATTCCATTCGAAGTTGTCGAGCAGGCTCCAGAGGAAGTAGCCGCGCACGTCCACCCCCTGGCGCATGGCGTCTCGAAGCGCTTCCAAATGACTGCGCACAAAAGCGATGCGTTCGGCGTCGGGGGCGCCCGCCTGGTCCGGATTGGCCATGCCGTTTTCGGTGATGTAGACCGGGGGCAGGTCATATTCGGCCTTGAGCTTGAGCAGCAGCTCGGTCAAGCCCTGCGGGTAGATTTCCCAGCCCATGTCGGTGAAGCCCTGCTTGCCCGGCGCCGGCAGCGGCGGCACGGCCGCGCTGCACCAGGAGCGGAAGTAGTAATTGCAGCCCAGGAAATCGATCGGCTGGCAGATCGCGCCGAAGTCGCTGTCATGCACCACGGGCGCGTTGGCACCGTGGGCGCGCAGGGCCAGCTCGGGATAGCGGCCCTTGAAGATCGGATCCATGAACCACTGGACCGAGCGCGCATATTCGAGTTCGGCCATGTCGCGGTCGGCCTGGGAATCGGTGGCGGGATCGGCGGTCCACTGATTGAGCACGATGCCCAGCTTGGCCGAGGTGTTCGCTGCGCGCATGGCCGTCATGGCCAGCCCGTGCGAGAGCAGCAGGTGGTGCGAGACCTGGATCGCCTGCCTGGCATCGGCCACGCCCGGCGCGAACTGGGCGTTGCCGTAGCCGAGATTGGCGGTGCACCAGGGTTCGTTGTGGGTGGCGATGGCCGCCAGCCGGTTGCCGAAGCGGCGCGCGACTTCGCCCGCATAGGCGGCGAAGTGCAGCGCGGTGGCGCGGTTCATCCAGCCGCCTTCGTCCTGCAACGCTTGCGGCAGATCCCAATGGTACAGCGTCAGGTGCGGCTTGATGCCGTGCTCGGCGAGCGCGTCGAGCAGGCGCTCGTAGAAGGCGAAGCCGGCTTCGTTCCAGGCGCCCTTGCCGTCGGGCTGGACGCGCGACCAGGCCATCGAAAAGCGGTAGGCGTCGACCCCGAGCGAGGCGATCAGGCCGACATCTTCGCGGTAGCGGTGGTAGTGGTCGCAGGCGACGCTGCCGTCGCTGCCATCCTTGATGGTGCCGGGTTGGGCACAGAAGGTGTCCCAGATGGAGGGACCCTTGCCGTCGGCACTGCTGGCGCCTTCAATCTGGAAGGCGCTGGTTGCAACGCCCCACGTAAAGTCTGCGGGGAAGTGAGTCGTTTGTGTCATGTGGTGCTCTGCAAAGGGAAGAAGGCGGGAAAGGCGCATGCCTTTCCCGCGACCGGCTTAGAAGTCGATGCCGGTGTTGACGCCAATGGTACGCGGCGGCTTGTACTGCGACAGCCAGGGACCGAAGCCGTTGAAGGCGCTGGTCTTGACCCGTTCGTCACCCACGTTGCGTACGTAGGCATCGACCCACCAGTTACGCGTGGACTGGAAGCGCAGTCCCAGGTCGGCGGTGGCGTAGGCCTTCTGGCGGTCTTCCGGTCCCAGATCGAACACCGACAGCGACGCCTCGGTTTCGTAGTGCGCGGTGATGCGCGGGATCAGGGTGCCGCTGTCCATGTGGAAGCTGTGCTGGTACTGGACCGTGGTCGAGAAGCGCGGCGCATGCGGCAGCTTGTGGCCGGTGACGTCGAGGCAGGTGGCGAAATTGGTATCGACCGTGCAGGGCGGCAGGGCGTAGTCGTTGGAGCCGGCGATCAGGTAACCGAGCTTGGTCTTGAGCAGCGCCAGGGTCACGGAGACTCGGTCGTCCGGCGTGATGCGGGCGGCGATTTCGGACTCGAACCCGGTCACCTTGGCGCCGTCGGCGTTCTTGATCGACAGGCCGCGGCTGCCGTCGGTGAAGTTGACCGGCGAATTGAACTGGAAGTCCTTGAAGTTCGAGTAGAACAGCGCATTGTTGACCTTGACCTTGCCGCCCATGAAGGAGTGCTTGGAACCGATCTCGTAGTTGGTCAGCGTCTCCGGTGCGTACGACAGGCCGCGATCCTGCACGCCGCCCGACTTGTAGCCGGTGGCCACGCTGGCGTAGACCATGTGGTCGCGGTTCATTTCATAGTTTGCGCGCAGCAGGCCGGTGACCTTGCTGCCCTTGAAGACGCCGTCATTGCCCGGCACGTCGGCGGCGAAGCCCTGGCCCGGCACGCGCGGATCCATCGATGGATTGAGCGGCAGCTGGGGCACGGTGGCGTCGTAGCGCCAGGTGTAGGCGCGTCCGCCCGCGTTCTCGCGCCGGTCCTGGGTGTAGCGCAGGCCGCCGGTCAGGTGGAAGGCATCGGACAGGTTCCAGGTGGTCTGGCCGAAGACGGCCTTGGACGACACGGTTTCCTTGGGCTGGATGAAGGAACCCTGCCAGCCGACGGTGCCGTCCTGGGTGCCGTTGAAGATCGGGATGTCGAAGCGGATGCTGTTCTTTTCGGCGGCGTAGTACAGGCCAAGCTGCCAGTCGAGGTCCTTCTTGCCCACCGATTGCAGTTCCAGCTCGTGACTGTGGCTGCGGTAGTTCGAATCGGTGGTGGTGTGTTCCTGCCAGGTGGCGCCGGAGCGGATGCTCGTTGGCACGCGCGCGCCGCCGTCCTGGTCGAAGCGCATGGTGCCGCTGTACTTGGAGAAGCCGGCGATGTAGTGCAGCGCCATGTCGTCGCCGATCTTGTATTCCAGGCGGCTGCGCACGTTGTCGCTGTCGCGGTTGATCCAGGGCGCGCTGTCGGACAGCATCGACCAGAATTCTTCACCGGCGCGCGGCACTTGCATCAGGTTGGCGCTGGGGGTGCCGCGGTCGGCGAAGCGTTCGTACGCGACGTTCCATTTGAGCTGGGGCGTGATGTGCCACAGCAGGCTGGCGCGGAAGGCGGTCTGGTTCTGGGCGCTGTATTTCTGGTTCCCGACCACGAACTGGTTGCCGTTGATGGGGCGGAAGTTGGCGATGTCGCCGCCGGCGGCGACGAAGGCTGCCTGCTGGTCGGCGATGGGCACACCATGGAACTTCTGATAGTCGACATAGCCGTCGTGCTGCTCGTGGACGATACCGATGCGCAGGGCGGCGGTGTCGGACAGCGGCATGTTGAAGGCGGCACGCGCGCCGTAGCGGTTGTAGTCGCCAAAGCCGGCTTCGGCCGAACCGGAGCGGCTGTTCAGTTCCGGCTTGACGGTCTGGATGTTGACCGCGCCGACGGTCGAATTGCGGCCCCACAGCGTGCCTTGCGGGCCGCGCAGCACTTCGATCGCTTCGATGTCGAACATCAGCGCGGTGGCGCCTTCGGCGCGCGGCGAGTAGACGTTGTCGACGAAGGAAGCAACTTCAGGATCGGCGTACTGGGTCTTGGCGCTGTCGTTGCCGATGCCGCGCAAGGTCATGGTGGTCACGCCATGGTCGCCCTGGGCGGTGGCCTGGAAGCCGGGCACCAGCGACACCACGTCGAGCATGGTCTGTACATGGTTGTCCTGCAGCGTGGCGGCGTTGAGCGAGGTGATCGCGATCGGCGTTTTCTGCAGGCTGGTGGTGCGCTTGGTCGCGGTGACGACCACTTCGGGGATCGCGCCCGAGTCGGTCTTGGCGACGCTCTGTTCGGCCGGTGCCGCCGTCTGCGCCTGCGCGCCATTGATCGACGCGAGCAGGGTGAGGATCGCCAGCTGGATCTGGGCTGACGGGCGCCGGAACGGCGTTACTGCGGATGATTTCATGCTGTCTCCAAAGGAAGTGTGATGTTATTGCTTTTATAGTATTTTGAGAAAACGATTTCACAACGTGTGAAAACGTTTTCATACTACATTTCATGGGAAAGAAAAGTCAAACAAAATTTGCGACTGGGGTAGAATTTCCAACATTACTGCAGAAATGGCGAATTTATGAAAACTTTTCAAAGTGTCTTGATTGTCGGCGGCGGCACGGCCGGCTGGCTGACGGCCTGCTTTCTGGCCAAGACCCTCGGTGCCGGGCGCGAGGGCGCAATCCGCATCACCCTGGTCGAGTCGCCCGAGATCGGCATCATCGGCGTGGGCGAAGGCACCTTCCCCTCGATCCGCGGCACGCTCGCGGCGATCGGCATCGACGAGGCGCGCTTCGTGCGCGAATGCCAGGCCACCTTCAAGCAGGGCGTCAAATTCGTCAACTGGGTGCGTCCCGCCGGCAGCGCGGGCATCGATCACTACTTCCATCCGTTTAGCCATCCCAGCCAGCGCCAGGGCAGCGCCGAACTGCTGCCAGCCTGGCTGCAGGGCCTGGCCGGCGCGGATGTGCCGTTCGCCCAGGCGGTGACGATGCAAAAGCGTGTGGCCGACGCGTCGCGCGCGCCCAAGCGCAGCGGCGACGGCGACTATCTGGGACCGATGAGCTACGCCTATCACTTCGACGCCGGCGCCTTCGCGCGCCTGCTGGCCACCCATGGCAAAAGTATCGGCGTGGCGCACCTGACGGGCAACGTGGAGCGGGTCGAACTCGATGGCGGGGGCGCGATCGCGCGCGTGCACACGCGCGAGCATGGGGCGCTGGAGGCCGACCTGTACGTCGACTGCACGGGCTTTCGCGCCAGCCTGATCGGCGACGCGCTTGGTTCGCCGTTTCGCAGCTGCGAAGGGGAGCTGTTCGTCGACCGCGCGCTGGCGCTGCAGGTGCCGTATGCGGCGCCGGACGCGCCGATTCCCTCGTACACCATCTCCACCGCCCACGAAGCGGGATGGACCTGGGACATCGGCCTGCAGGAACGGCGCGGCATCGGCTATGTGTACTCGAGCCGCCACACCAGCGACGAGCGCGCCGAGCAGGTGCTGCGGGCCTACGTGGGGCCGGCCGGCGACGCGCTGGCCGCGCGCAAGCTCGCGCTCAAGGTGGGCTACCGCGAAGTGCAGTGGGTGAAGAACTGCGTGGCGGTGGGGCTGTCGGGCGGTTTTCTCGAGCCGCTCGAATCGTCCGGGATCGGGCTGATCGAAACGGCGGCCTATCTGATCGGTTTTCTGTTCCCGTTCAATGGCGAAACCGAGCCGGCGGCGCGCAACTTCAACCTCCTGATGCGCCAGCGCTACGAGCGGGTGGTCGATTTCATCAAGCTGCATTACTGCCTGACCCAGCGCACCGATTCGGCCTTCTGGCGCGACAATGCCGATCCCGCGTCGATCCCGGCCACCCTGCGCGACAAGCTGGCCATGTGGCGGGGAAGGCCGCCGCACCGGCTCGATTTCGTCACCGACCTGGAGATGTATCCGCCATCGAGCTGGCAGTACGTGCTGTACGGGATGGAGTTCCAGACCGCGCTGCATGCGAGCGCCGCCGGCGCGGTGGACAAGGCGCAGGCGCAGGACGAGTTCCGCACCATCGCCACGCTGTCCGAGCGGGCGCTGGCCGACCTGCCGCCGCATCGGGCGCTGGTCGCGCATTTGTGTGCCAGAGCGGGCCGCCGATGATATAGTGCCATCGATGAAAACAGAGAGCACGACCACCACATTGCAGCAGGTCGCCGACGCGGCGGGCGTATCGCCGGCGACGGTGTCGCGCTTCCTCAACGGGACGGCCAAGGTATCGGGCGAAAAGCGCCAGGCGCTCGAGCGCGTAATCGAACAGCTGCAGTACAAACCAAACCGGCTGGCGCAAAGCCTCAAGATGGGCAGCACGCGCACCATCGGGGTACTGACGCAATCGCTCGAGAGCGGCTACTTCAACAAGACCATGACCGGCATCGAGGACGTGATGAAAGCGGCCGGCTACGCCATGCTGATCATGAGCGGGCACTGGCATGCGGACGAGGAAGCGGACCGGGTCGAATTGCTGATCGGGCGGCGCGTGGACGGGGTGGCGATCCTGACGGGGAACATGACGGACGCGCAGATCCTGACGTTTTCGCGCCAGGTGCCCATCGTCGCGTTCGGCCGCAAGCTCGAAGGCGAGCGCGCGCGCGGCTTTTGCCTGGACAATTACGCGGCCGCGTGCGACGCGATGGAATTGCTGGTCGAGCAGGGGCACCGGCGCATCGCCTTCATCGCCGGGCCGCACGACCAGGAAGATGCGCGGGCGCGGCTGGCCGGGTACCGCGACACCTTGCAGCGGCACCGGATCGGGTTCGATCCGGCCTTGCTGGTCGATGGCGACTTCCAGGAATCGGGCGGCCTGCTGGCGGTGGACCAGTTGCTGGCCTCGCAGCAGCGCTTCACGGCGATTTTCGCCGCCAACGACCTGATGGCGTATGGCGCGCGGCTGGCCCTGTACCGGCGCAGCATCCGGGTGCCGGACGACATCTCGATCATCGGCTTTGACGATCTGCACAGCTCGATGTACACCACGCCGCCGCTGACGACCGTGCGCCAGCCTTTGTACGAGGTGGGCACCTGCATTGGCAACATGCTGCTGCCCCTGATGGGGCAAAAGGCGGCGCCGGAGCAGATTCCCGCGCTCAGCCTGGTCGTGCGCGAATCCGTGCGCCGCATTACCTGACGTCAAAAACGGGGTCACAAAAACGGGGTCAGACCTCCGATTTGGAATATTCCAAATCGGAGGTCTGACCCCGTTTTTTTGTCGTCCGGCGCGCCCGAAGTCGACGATTTATCGCGCAAATCCTATCTCGCGATGGCACGATGGGGGCAGCACAATGCGGGGGCAGACCTCCACACTGGAATAATTCAGAATGGAGGTCTGACCCCGGTTGTGTGCTATCTCAGGAACAATTCCTAAATTGAGGTCTGACCCCGGTTCTGACGCCGGTTAGATTTCGAGGTTGTCGATCAGGCGGGTGGTGCCGAGCTTGGCGGCGGCGAGGACGACCAGGGGCGCGCCCTGGGCCAGGTCGCCTGCCGTGGGCGGTTGCAGGTCGTTTTGCTTGCGGATCGAGATGTAGTCCGGCGCCCAGCCACGCGCGGCCAGCTCGGTCATGGCTTTGTGCTCGAGCTCGAAGATGTCGAGGTGCCCGGCGCGCACCTCGGCCGCCACGGCGTTCAGACTGCGGTACAGCGCCGGCGCTTCGGCTCGCTCAGATTCGCTCAGGTACATATTGCGCGAGGACAGCGCCAGGCCGTCGTCGGCACGCCAGGTTTCGGCGGCGATGATTTGCGTCGGCAGCGCGAATTGGCGGCTCATGTTGCGCACCATCATCAGTTGTTGGTAATCCTTCTTGCCGAACACGGCCACCTTCGGTTGCACGCACGAAAACAGCTTGAGGACAATCGTGGTCACGCCCGTGAAAAACCCGGGGCGAAATTCGCCTTCCAGGGTGTTGCCCAGGTCATCGGGCGGGCGCACGCGAAATTCCTGCGGCTCCGGATACAGGTCTTTCTCGGTCGGGGCGAACAGGACGTACACGCCTTCCTTTTCCAGCTTTTCCACGTCGGCCTGGAAGGTGCGCGGGTATTTGTCAAAGTCTTCGTTGGGGCCGAATTGCAGGCGGTTGACGAAGATCGAGGCGACCACCGGGTCACCGTGCTTGCGCGCCAGGCGCATCAGCGACAGGTGGCCTTCGTGCAGATTGCCCATGGTGGGAACGAAGGCGGTGCGCAGTTGTCCACTGAGCTGGTCACGCAATTCTTCGACGGAGGAAATGATTTTCATGGCGGTCCTGGTTAAGCGGGCGAGTAGGCCAGGCGCACGTAAATCGGCGCGAATGGCTCTGCCTGGGTGATTTCGATGAGGGTTTCCTTGGCCAGCTCGAGCATGGCAACAAAATGCACGACCACGATGGGCACGCTGCCCACGCCGTCGAACAGATCGGCAAATTCCACGAAGCGCGACGATTGCAGCTGGCGCAGGATGGCGGTCATGTGCTCGCGCACCGACAGTTCCTGGCGGCTGATGCGGTGGTGCTGGGTCAGGCGGGCGCGGCCCAGCACGTCGAGCCAGGCGCGCTGCAGGTCGCCCACGTCCACGTCCGGCCAGCTGGGAATATTGCTTTGTTCGACGAACAGGGCGGGGCGCACGAAGTCGCGGTCCACCTGCGGGATGGCATTGAGGTCGTAGGCGGCCACCTTGATCTGCTCGTATTCAAGCAGGCGGCGCACCAGCTCGGCACGGGGGTCGCCCGCTTCCTCGTCGTCGGTCTTGCGCTGCGGAAGCAGCATGCGCGACTTGATTTCGATCAGCATCGCGGCCATCAGCAGGTATTCGGCGGCCAGTTCGAGGTTGTGCAGGCGGATCTGGTCGACATACTTGAGGTACTGCAGGGTGACCTGCGCCATCGGAATGTCGAGGATGTTGAAGTTTTGCTTGCGGATCAGGTAGAGCAGCAGGTCGAGCGGACCTTCGAAGGCGTCGAGGAAGATTTCCAGCGCGTCCGGCGGGATGTACAGGTCGGTCGGCATGCGCAGCAGCGGCTCGCCGTACAGGCGGGCAATGGCGGCAGGGTCGGCAGGAGCGGCAGGGGCCGCCTCGGCGGCCGCTGCCGGCACGGCGACATCGTCGACGGCCACTTCGTCTGGCAACATGATCTGCGCCTGGCGGGAATCAGAGCTTGTTCTGGTACACGTAAGCTTGCTGGCGCACGCGCGAATCGGCGGCCCGGTCCTGGTCGGCCAGCGGCGTTGGCGCCTTGTCCCACAGCAGGGCGCGGCCGACGCGCTGGCCTTCCTCGATGGCCGGATTGGCGGCCTTGAGGGCGGCGATGAACTTGGTGTGCTCAGATTCGTACAGGGAATGCTGTTTGGAGAGTTTCATAATGTGCAATAGTGGCGCGGACGGCGCTATTTTACCGCGTGCGCGCGGGGACGGGAGGTTTGCCCGTCCGGCCGCGCCGAAGCGCGGCCGGACGGCGGCTTAGTCCGGGTGCAGGGCGTTGAGCTGGCGGGCGATGATGTCGTGGTTGAGCCACAGCACGGGGCCGATCTGCTCGGCCGCGCCATGGAACATCAGGGGACCGGCGCCTTCCAGCACGAGCGAGCTCAGGTGGTCGGTGATCAAGGCTTTCTTGTCCTTGTGCAGCTTGGTGATTTCTTCGGACATGCCGATCATGACGTCGGCCAGCTCCGGGGTGTTGTCCATCGGCCAGGCGTCGAAGTTGCGGAAGGCGGCGCTGGTGACGTCATTGTTGTACGACTCGATCATGTCGAGGATGGTTTGCAGTTGCACGCCGTCTTCGAGCAGGGCCTGGCACGCATCCCACTGCTGGCGGGCCCAGGCGCCGCCGTTTTCGCGCTGCAGCGCGTTGAGCAGGGGGAACAGCGGCAATTCGACGCCAACGAAGATGTCCGAGGAATTGGTGCGGATTTCCGGGCAGTTGAACACGGTGGCGTGGATGCCCTGGGCCCAGGCCGCTTCGGCCAGGCTTTCCAGGCGCTTCTTGGCGTAGCCCTGGGTATAGTTGGTGTAGGTTTGCCACTGGTATGTGCCGTCGATCAGGATCTCGGTGCCGTGGTAGCCGTAGGCCGTGTAGCGGGCGCTGCCGCCGGTGGCCGTCACGCGGGCGCGGATGGCGGCGCTGGCCGTGATCAGGTAGCCGAGCGTGTTGGCGGTGACTTCGTCGAAGTTCATCAGGATCAGCTTGCCCAGGTCGCTGTCGAGCAGGGCGCGCGAGGACATGAAGCGCTCGCCGCGGCCCTTGTAGATGCGGTTGGCAATGGCCAGGAAGGCCTTGATCTTCGGAATGCCGCCCGCCATGGTGTGGGCGAAGAACACGTTGGCGCCATCGGGAATGTGCTGGTCGATCTGGGCCATGACGTCGGCGGCCGAGTCGGTAAAGCGCTTGACGCCGGCGGCGCGGCAGGCTTCGATCTTGGCCCAGTCCAGCTTGTCTTCCTGCCAGCTCTTGAGCGTGATACCGGACAGCATTTCCGTGGGGTTTTGCTCGCCGGGCGGCGCGTCGAGATCGAAGCCGGCCATCAGGGGCACGTTGATGATCTTGCCGCCGAGCTTGGCTTCCGCTTCGGCCAGTTCCGCCGCGTCCAGGGCGCGCAGCGCATTGTTTTCATCGCGCCGTCCGACCGTGATGCCGACAATGGTCATGCCGGCGGCGCGTGCCTCGTCGATCAGTCCGTTGACATAGCCGCGGCCGAACAGTTCGCCGAACAGGACGAAGACATCGCCTTTCTTGAACAGGTTGGTGTGAGGGATGTGCCGAAGGGAAGTCAATTCGCTCATATAATTTTTACCAGCTGTAAGTGTTGGGATCGGGTGCCTGGCCCCGTCTTGTCGTTATCGGTTTTTCAGTCAAACGCGACATTATAGCGCCGCCGTGGGCGCGAAAACCATTCCCGGGCCTAGTCGCGCAGGATGCGGCGCATGACCAGGGGTGGCGGTTCGGCCGGGTTGGCGTGGGAATACTCGAGTTCTTCGGCCAGCTCGAAGGCGTAGGCGGCGTACAGGTCGAGCAGTTTGGGCTGGTCGCCGCGCACGGCCAGGCGCAATTCCTGGACGGCGCTGGCCAGGCCATGGTGGATCACCGCTTCGAGCAAGTGCTGGGAGAGATTGCTGCCGCGGCAGCGCGGCACGACGCCCATGCGCAGGATTTCCCACACATCCTGGTCGAGGTCGTGGGGCGCCCAGCGCACGGAGCCGACCGCTTCGCCGCCTTGCATCAGGATGAAGGCGCCGCCGCTGCGCAGGTGCGCTGCGACGTGTTCGGCAGTTTCCAGGTGGCCGCTGGAGGTGTCGCTCACCTTGCCGGCCCACGCGGCGCGCGTGAGCTCGGCAATCAGGGGGGCGTCGTCGGCGTTCGCTTCGCGGACCACGATGGTCATTGGCAGTCCTTAGCGGATGCGCATGCCTGGCTGGGCGCCTGGCCATGGCTCGAGCACGTACAGGCCGGGATTGGCCTTTTCGTCGGCAGCCGAGGCGCACAGGACCATGCCTTCGGACACGCCGAACTTCATCTTGCGCGGCGCCAGGTTGGCCACCAGCACGGTGAGCTTGCCGACCAATTGCTCCGGTGTGTAGGCCGACTTGATGCCCGAGAACACGTTGCGCAGGCGGCCTTCGCCCACGTCCAGGGTCAGGCGCAGCAGCTTGTCGGAACCGTCGACCTGTTCGCACTGGACGATTTTGGCGATGCGCAAATCGATCTTGGTGAAGTCGTCGATCTTGATTTCCGGCGCCAGGTCTTCGATGTCGCCCTTGGCCGGTGCGTCGACGGCCGGGGCGGCAACGGCGGGAACCGCGGCCACGGCTGGCTTGTCGAACAAGTCTTCCACCATCTTGGCGTCGACGCGGGTCATCAGGTGGCTGTAGGCGCCGATGGTGCGGCCCAGCATGGTTTCATAGACGGCCGCGCCTTTGGTGTCGCTCCAGGAAATAGCCGCGTCGTTCAGGAATGCCGAGACCTTGGCGGCCACTTGCGGCAGCACTGGCGAGAGCAGGATCGTCAGCTGACGGAACAGGATCAGCGCGGCCGTGCACACATCGTGCAGTTCGGCGGTCTTGGTCTCATCCTTGGCCAGGATCCATGGCTTGTTTTCATCGACATACTGGTTGGTGATGTCGGCGATTTCCATGATTTCACGCAGCGCCTTGCCGAATTCGCGGTGCTCGAAATTGGCGGCGATGCTGGCCTGGCGTTCGGCGCCATCATTGGTCAGCGCGCGGCTGATCCATTGCTGGGCGCCGGGCGACAGGGTCGCAGCGAGCTTGCCGTCGAATTTCTTGGCGATGAAGCCGGCGCAGCGGCTGGCGATGTTGACGTACTTGCCGATCAAGTCGCTGTTGACGCGCGCCACGAAGTCGTCGCCATTGAAGTCCAGGTCTTCAACCTTGGCGTTGAGCTTGAAGGCGATGTAGTAGCGCAGCCACTCCGGATTCATTTTCAGATCCAGGTAGCGCAGGGGCGAAATGCCGGTGCCGCGCGACTTCGACATTTTTTCGTTGTTGACGGTCAGGTGGCCGTGGACATTGACCTTGAGCTTGTCGATGATCGGGTGGCCGGCAAAATTGAGCATGGCCGGCCAGAACAGCAGGTGGAAGGAAACGATGTCCTTGCCGATGAAGTGGACCTGCTCGGTGGCCGGGTCGTTCATCAGGGCGTCGAAATCGATGCCTTGCTTGCTGCAATAGTTTTTCAGGCTGGCCAGGTAACCGACCGGCGCGTCCAGCCATACATAAAAGAACTTGCCCGGCGCATCGGGAATCGGGATGCCGAAGTAGGGCGCGTCGCGCGAAATATCCCAGTCGGCCAGTTTCTCACCGGCTTCGCCCAGCCATTCCGACACCTTGTTGACCATTTCGGACTGCAGGCGGCCCGGGGTGTTGAGCCACTCCTTGAGGAAGGTGAAGCAGCGCGGGTCGGACAGGGCGAAGAAATACTGTTCGGACGGTTTGAGAATCGGGGTCGAGCCGGTAAACACCGAGAATGGGTTGACCAGTTCGGTTGGCTGATAGGCGGCGCCGCACACTTCGCAATTGTCGCCGTACTGGTCCTTGGCGCCGCATTTCGGGCACTCGCCCTTGATGTTGCGGTCGGCCAGGAACATGCCCTTGACGGGGTCGAAGAAGCGGTCGACCGTCTTGGTGACGATCAGGCCAGCTTCGCGCAGCTTGCGGTAAATGCCCTGCGACAGTTCGACGTTTTCCGGCGAATCGGTGGAGTACCAGTTATCGAAGGCAATGTGGAAGCCGTCCAAGTATTGCTGGCGCCCGGCCGCGATCTTGGCCACGAATTCCTGGGGCGTGATGCCTTCCTTTTCGGCCGCGATCATGATCGGGGTGCCGTGGGTATCGTCGGCGCAGACAAAGTGGACTTCGCGCTGGGCGCCGGCATCGCGCTGCATTCGCTGAAAACGTACCCAGATATCGGCCTGGATGTATTCCATCATGTGGCCGATGTGGAAGGCTGCGTTGGCGTAGGGCAGGGCGGTGGTGACGAACAGCTTGCGGGT